>JAEEGG010021227.1_pt1 | contig 12914 bp, 10 predicted proteins | sample 9134161 | NCBI WGS metagenome assembly JAEEGG01 (sample SAMN16246543, study PRJNA631951) | gut metagenome | biome: gut microbiome; feature: rumen; material: CR-attached | host: Bos | place: Iran: Karaj | collected 2018-10
GGAATTGTGGATGAACTCACCCGCTCAGGCTTCTCTGCCTGTGAAGACCAATAACATGGTGTATGCCGACCACGTTTTGAAAGGTGACGAAACCTTGTTCTGGATCTTCAATGATAAAGGTGGTAACCACACCGAATCAAAAGGTGAACCCATCGGTTTGGAAATCCGTGGCCAGGCTTTCGCCTTCACGACCAACGACCACATCAACAACATGACTTTCTACTCTTACGAAATCATCAACCGTTCGACCTATACCTTGACCAACACCTACTTCTCACAATGGGTTGACCCCGACTTGGGTTACTCACACGACGACTATGTAGGTTGCGACGTTGCCAGAGGTTTGGGTTACTGCTACAACGGTTATGAAGTCGATGGTAGCGGTCAAACTCACCACTACGGCTCACAACCTCCTGCAGTAGGTGTTGACTTCTTCCAAGGTCCTTACATGGATAAGGATGGTCGTGACAACCCCAAATTCTACAAAGACTCAGCTAAAGAAGTTGGTTATTGCGACCGTTTCTTGAAGAGCGACTATGAATTAGACCAGATGGCCATCAACGGTGTAAACTTCGGTGATGACATCGTCGACAACGAGCGTTTCGGTATGAGACGTTTCGTATATCACAACAACGACCGTTCCGTAACTGGTGACCCCGAAGTGGCATACCAATACTACTACATGCTGCAAGGTATCTGGAGAGACGGTACAAAAATGAAATATGGTGCCAACGCTCACCAATCAAATGGTGCTTCCGGTCCCGACTGCGACTTTATGTTCCCCGGCTTGACCGACCCGTGTAACTGGGGTACCGCAGGTGTTGATCCTGGTATCGCCTTTACCGGTGGCGAAGGATGGACCGAGGTGGCCGTAGGTAATGCTCCTAACGACCGTCGTTTCATGCAGTCTGCAGGACCCTTCACCTTGGAACCTGGTGCTGTTAACTACATTACCGTAGGTATTCCGTGGGCTCGCGCCACAGCTGGTGGTCGTTTGGCTTCTGTAAACCTCCTGAAGATTGCTGACGACCAGTGCCAGTCACTGTTCGAAAACTGCTTCAAAGTATTGGACGGTCCTGACGCTCCCGACATTACCATCCGTGAACTTGACCAAGAGTTGATTCTGATGCTCTCGAATGATGAAATGAGCAACAACTTCAACGAACAATATGCCGAAAGAGACCAAACTATTCCCGAAGGCAGAAGCAGAGAAGTAACCACCGTTGTTACCGACTCTATCCAAGTGACCTTGGATGGTGGCAAAGACACCACTATTTACACACAGAAATACAACACCACTACTGAATTCATTGAATACGATAGAATTTACAGATTTGAAGGTTATCAGATTTATCAATTGGCCAACAGTGAAGTCAGCGTAACCGACTTGGACGACCCCGACAAAGCTCAATTGATTGCCCAATGCGATATTGAGAACTACAGAAAAGATGGTTCTGCTATCGGCCAGTTGATCAACTGGATTTACGATGACGCTTTGGGAACATCTGTAGCTACTGAGATGGTTAATGGTGCCAACAAGGGTATCTTCCACTCAATTCAAGTTACCGAAGACAAATTTGCAAGCACAGCCAGCCGTTTGGTTAACCACAAGACCTATTATTTCATGGCTCTCGCTTACGCTTACAATGAATATGAGAAATACTCTGTAGAACCTGAAGATGACGGCTTGTACGGACAAAAAACCGTTTATCTGGCCGGTCGTAAGAACATCCAGAGCTACTCGGGTATTCCTCACAACGTACAACCTCAATATGGTGGTACCCAACTCAACGCCCAATACGGCACACAACCTCAAATCACCAGACTGGAAGGTCAGGGCAACGGCGGTTTCGCTCTTGAGTTGACCAAAGCCACCCGCGATGAGATCATGAAGGGTGCTCCCTGGAAAGTTGACGCTGTAGAATATGAAAAGAACGCTGGTCCTATCGACGTTCGCGTTGTTGACCCGTTAAAGGTTAAACCTTACGACTTCGTTCTTAAGATCCAAAATACCGACGAGAGCGCAGAAGAGGTAACCGACTCTGCCATCTGGGTATTGGATGTTCTCGACGAATTCGGTTCAGTTGTTGAGACTATCACAGCTGACAGCGGCGTAACCATCAACGACATCAACGAGCAGATCCTGTTTGACTATGGTATCAGCATCAACATTAAAGATGCTCCATTCGTAATTAACCAAACTGAAATTGCCAACTGGATCAACAATTTCCAAGGCGGCATGACCTTTACCAACCAGATGAGATATTCTCAAGTGAACGCTATTACCTCATCCATCACTTATTCAGGTGAAGATCGATGGCTGTCGGGTATTCACGATGTGGAAGGTGACAATGCAGCCAACTGGATCAGATCGGGACAACAGACTGCCGGTGCTTGGGAATCGGTAAGCAGCGACGGCAAGGGTGTTAAGGATGAATTCTCACAATGGCGTACAGAAGACTACTTCTACCCCGTTAAGAATACCGACTTGAACCCCTCAGGCTGGACCACCCGTGCATGGAAAGACCCGTCAGGTCAGTTTGAAATGCTGATCAACGGTACGTGGGCTCCCTACGTTCTTGCATCGGCTTATGATGGAGGTCCTCAAGCCAAGTACATCGCTCACGATGGTGTAACAGCAGAACCTTCACCTGCTTACTACGACTTTACCTTGCTGGCATCAGCACTCTACACACCTGGTTTCAACCAGACCATGACCAACCTCTATTCAGTTGATATCGTGCTGACACCTAACAAAGACTTATGGACACGTGCCATCGTACTGGAAGCTTGCGATGATCCTTCACAATCTGTTGGCGGTGCCTTAAGACATGAACCCAGAAAATCTCCTTCTGTAGGCAAGGACGGCAAACCCGACGGTACTGGTAACGGTATGGGTTGGTTCCCCGGCTACGCTATCAACGTAGAAACTGGTGAACGTTTGAACATCATGTTCTCTGAAAACTCAGCCGACCCGGCAAACAACGGTGCCGACATGCTCTTCAACCCCACCAGCGCTGAGTACCTGCTGGATGAAGAAGGACAATTCGTCTATGAAGAGATTCCGAACACACAGATTAGAAAACCTATTCCTGTATGGGGTGGAAAACACTACGTATATGTATGCGGAAGCACGGGTAACACCAATTCACAATACTACAGAATGAGCACTATCACAAAGCGTACGAGCGACAATTCATTCGACTGCGGTGCATACGACGAATGCGCATGGTTGATGAACAAGTTCAACAGCTTTGTTGGTCAGGACGGTGCTGGTCCCAGAAGACTGAAGATGCAATTGTTCAACAACGTCATGTGGACGAGCATTGCAATGCCTGTTAGACTGAAAGAAGACAAATGGTTGAGCAATGAAGCCACCATCAAGATCAGAGTGACCAGACCTTATCTGAGATACTCCTCAAAATGGGGTGCTGAACCGACAGCTTACGCTGTTGAGAACAACAACTTCCCAAGATTCAGCTTCACTACACGCAACATTGCTGTGGAGAACAACAAACAAGAAAGAGCTGAAAACGCATTAGACATGATTAACATCGTTCCCAACCCGTACTACGGATTCTCAACCTACGAATCGACGGCATTGGAGAACTACATTAAGATTGTCAACCTGCCCAAGAATTGTACCATCTCCATCTTCACCGTAAGCGGTACGCTTATCAGAAAGCTTACCAAGGGTGATGAAGGTACAACTTATGTAAATTGGGATTTGAAGAACAGCGCCAATATACCTATCTCCAGCGGTATGTATATCATTCATGTTGCAGTGCCTGGCGTAGGCGAAAGAACTTTGAAATTCTTCGCTGCAATGAGACCCACCGACTTGAATGCATTTTAAAATTGATTCGTGAATTATAAAAAAGGAAACACTATGAATAAAAGTTTTAGAGTTTTAATCATCTGTACTCTGGTTGGTCTGTTTACAGCCATGTCAGCCGGTGTTTATGCAGGTAACAAGGACCGTTCGGGCCAGGCAGGTGCACAACATTTATTGATAGACCCGTGGGCTAGATCCAATGGTTGGGGTACGGCTGGCGTTGCCGAAATACGCGGCCTTGAAGCCATTCACTCCAATGTTGCGGGTATGGCCTTCACCAATAGAACACAAGTGGGCTTCTCACGAGTTCAATATCTGGCAGGTTCGGGTGCTGGCATCGCCATCAACACTTTCGGTTTGAGCCAGGCCTTGTTCTCAAAGGACAAAGAGACTGGTCGCCGTCTGAAAGACTTTGGCGTGCTGGGCGTATCAGCCTTCATTATGAAATTCGGTGATATTCCAATCACGACCACCGACCAGCCCGAAGGAAACATGGGTACCTTCTCTCCTTCTCTGAACTATATCGGTATCCATTATGCCAAATCGTTCAACAACTTCATCCACGGCGGTGTATCCATCAAGATTGTCACCGAAACCGGTTCTTCCGACTGCCGTGCAACGGGTGTGGCTATTGACGCTGGTGTTCAATACCTTTCAGGTGCATACGAAAACTTCAAGATTGGTTTGACCATGAAGAATATCGGTCTGCCTATGAGCTACAAGGGCGACGGTTTGTCAGTCAGAGGTGTGGTTAACAACACTTCGCATGAGCTGACCCTTGAGCAACGCTCGGCCGAATATGAGCTTCCTTCATTACTGACCATCGGCTTATCGTACGACTTCCTCATTTGGACTGGCGAATACAAGAACATGTCGAAGGATGACCGTATCGACGAAGGTCTGACCAGAGACGATGCCGAACACAGAATCACACTGGCAGGTTCATTCACCGCCAACTCCTTCTCACGCGACATCTTCGCTTTCGGTATTGAGTACGGTTTCCGCAAATTCTTCATGATCCGTGCTGGCTACGCCATTGAAGGCGGCATGTGGAAAGAGAGCACCTGCACCACCTGGTACACAGGTCCTTCAGCTGGTGTAACCTTTGCCATTCCAATTAAGAACACCCGTCTGCTGTTAGATTACGCTTACAGATTCACCAACAAGTGGAAAGGTAATCACTACATCGGACTCAAATTTGAAATGTAATAATCAGCTATCCTTTTTTATTATACACAAACTAAGGAGGCTTTCTCAAGCCTCTTTTAGTTTTATAAATACGAACACAAAAATTGACTTTCGAGTCAGCCATTAATCATAAAAACAGACTAGTGATGAATGAAATTAAGTATTACACAGAAGCCGGTTTAGCCGCATTGAAAGAAGAACTGGTACAACTTGAATCCGTTGAAAGACCGAAGATTTCGGCCATGATTGCAGAAGCAAGAGACAAGGGCGACTTATCGGAAAATGCAGAATACGACGCTGCCAAGGAGGCGCAAGGACATCTGGAACTCAAGATTGCCAAACTGCGTAACCTCATAGCCAATGCCAGAATTTTGGACGACTCCAAACTCGACAAATCCAAAGTGCTCATCTACTCAACGGTCAAGATTAAGAACATGAAGAACAAAGCCGAGATGACCTACACTTTGGTGCCCGAATCGGAATCGGACCTCAAGGCAGGCAAGATTTCTGTCACCTCACCCATCGCCAAAGGCTTGCTGGGCAACAAAGTAGGCGACATCGTTTCGGTACAGGCTCCCGCTGGCGTCATGGAATTTCAAATTTTGAGCATAACTAGAGAATAATATCATGGAAACTATATTCACAAAGATTATCAAGGGTGAAATACCCTGCTACAAAATCGATGAGAACGAGCAATTCATCGCTTTTCTGGACATCTCTCCTCTGGCTAAAGGTCACACTTTGGTTGTTCCCAAGCAGCAAATTGACTATATCTTTGATATTGACGATGATACGTTGGCTGCCATGACCCTTTACGCCAAGAAGATTGCCAAGGCCATCAAAAAGACGGTTCCTTGTGAGCGTATTGGAGTGGCTGTTGTCGGCTTGGAAGTGCCTCATACGCACATTCATCTCGTACCCATCAGCCATATTGGGGACCTCAACTTCCAGAATCCCAGAGTTGAGCTCACCAAAGAGGAATTCATGGCCATTGCCGAAGGCATAGCCAAGAATTTGGAGAAATAGTCTGTAAGGATAGATTATCCCAATACCAAGGCATCGGCCACAATTTCGGCCACCGACTTAATTTCCACACCTAGTTGATAGGTGTGGTTTATTTGTATCAGCTGGTCTACACAGTTGTGACACGGCGAGATAACCACATTGGCGCCCGTTGCGCGAATCTGATCGGCCTTGATCTCCCCTACTTTCAGACGGCGGTCGTTAAACTCGCTCATGGCGAGCAGGCCACCACCACCACCACAGCAGAAATTATCGCTGCCATACGGGTCCATCTCAATCAGTTCGGGCACGGCTTCTTTAATCACAAATCGTAATGAATTGTAGAGACCACCATTGCGCACGAGATTGCACGGGTCGTGGATAGTGTATTTCTTGGTATTTAAGGTCTTGTCGAGTTTGATTCTGCCCGACTTGATATATTGTTCAATCAACTCCACGATGGTAATCATCTTGAAGTCGGGTTTCTCCTTTAGGTAATTGGGCGATTCCCAACGCAGCGCACGTGCACCGTGGCCACACTCGCCTAAAATGAGGGTTTTGCAGCCCAACTTATGCACTTCGTCGAACATGCGCTGGGCAATAGCCGTTGCCTCGGCATCGTTGCCCGAGAAATAGCCATAGTTGGTCACATCGTACATCTTTGACGAAAGCGTCCAGCTTTCGCCAGCGGCGTAGAAAATCTTGGCTGCAGCGGCTATTGACAAGGGGAAGAACTTAGGTTCGCGGGGATTGACGGTGTAGAGCATATCGCGGCCTTCCTGATTGAGTGGAATGCAAGCTTTCTCGTCGCCCACCTCGTCTTGCAGATCCTCTTCCATCCATTGCACCGTATCTATAAACTCATCCTCGGCAATGCCCATATTGTTACCGGTATTGATGGCAGCATCGACAGTCGATTGGAGCGTGGCGGGCACATAGCCCATGGCAGCGAGCATACGGCGGCCCGTACGCACCACAAAGGGAATGTCCACACCGATGGAGCAATGTTTCACGCAGCGACCGCACATAGAGCAGGCGCCATAGAGCGAATCCACCATCTCCTCTACCAACTCGTCGGTCAGCTCGCGGGCGTTGGCCAAATGCGGAGCCACCTTCCCCGTGAACGTACAATACTTGCGGTAGATAGAAGCCACCAAATCGACTTTCTTGCCAGGAATAAAATTCGGATCCTGCATTTTCTTGTAAAAGAGGCAGCTGGTGCCGCACAAACCGCAATGAACGCAGGCGTTGAGATGTGTAATCAGTTTGCTATCAGTGTTCTTGCTCAGAATGTCGATAGCTTTTTTAGATAAATCAGGAGATAGTTTTCCCATTGCAATAATTTTTTGCAAATATAGGAAAAAGAAAGGCACGAATTCCTTATCGGATAAGGAACGGGAATTTGTCGAAATTCTTAAGGGCGATACCAGTACCGCGAGCCACAGCCTTCAACGGGTCATCCACCACATGAACTTTCAGTTGGGTGCGTTTGGAGATACGTTTGTCGAGGCCACGCAGCAAGGCGCCACCACCGGCGAGGTAGATACCGTTCTTATAGATATCGGACGACAACTCAGGAGCAGTTTCCTCCAAAGCGTTGATAACGGCAGTTTCGATTTTGGAAACAGAACCCTCGAGGGCGTCGGCAATCTCGCAATAGTTAACTTTGACGGCGGTAGGAATACCTTTCACCAAGTCACGACCTTGGAACTCATAATCTTCAGGCGGGTTGTCGAGGTCGGAGATGGCTGCACCCACCATAATTTTGATCTTCTCGGCGGTAGGTTCACCAATGGCGATATTATGACGACGACGCATGTAGTCGATGATGTCCTGGTTGAACTCATCACCGGCGGTCTTGATGGACTTGCTATTGGCAATACCACCCAGCGACACAACGGCGATTTCGCTTGTACCACCGCCTATATCGATAATCATGTTACCATTCGGGTCGAGCACGTCGATACCACTACCGATAGCGGCGGCCATAGGTTCGTGAATCAAGCGAACCTCCTTAGCGCCAGCCTGTTCGGCCGAGTTACGCACAGCACTCTCTTCCACATCGGTAATACCCGACGGGATGCAGATGACCATTTTCAATGCGGGAGGAAAGAGATACCCTTTGATGCCCGTCATCTTAATGAACTCGCGCAACATCGCCTCTGTAGATTTGAAGTCGGCAATCACACCATCCTTCAACGGGCGGATGGTCTGAATATTCTTATGGGTTTTACCATGCATCATTTCAGCTTTCTTACCCACGGCTTCGATACGCTGACTAACCACATTGAAAGCGATGATGGAAGGCTCGTCAACCACCACTTTATCATTAAGCAGAATGACAGTGTTGGCGGTGCCCAAATCTATTGCAATTTCTTTCGTAAATATTGAAAATAAGGCCATTTGTGTGTTTTATTTGAAGTTTGCAAATATACAAATAATTGTATCTCTTTACGGCAAAAGCATTTTTTTGTTTCAAAAAAGTGGCATATCCCTACATGATAAATATCAATTATTCATTGTCAATTATAAATTATAAATTGTTTCGTATCTTTGCACCACCAAACCAACCGATGATGAAAAGAATCTTTTCACTGTTAGTATTAACTCTTCTCTGCGCGGTTCCCGCGTTGGCGCAGCATAACGTGCGTTACGATGCCGATCCTAAGGTTGGCCTCATCGAGCAGGCGCACACGGCAGCGTGGAACAAAATCAACGCAGTAGAGGGCTACCGCATACAGATCATCTCTTTGTCGGGCACCAACTCACGCAAGAACGCACAGGCGGCAATGGATGAGTTTGCCGAAAACAACCCCGACATGCCGGTTTACATCTCCTACCACGAGCCCAACTTCAGGGTGCGCGTGGGCGATTACCGCGAAAAGATTGACGCAGCCCGCGATTTGACTGTCATCAAAAGAAACTATCCAGGTGCTTTTATTGTAAAGGACCAGGTTCGCTACCGCTAATGCTTGGCGGTTTCAGCTATTTGTGGCGCATTCAATTCTTCTTTCAACATCTGTTCAAGCACCAGCGGCGAAAGGTCGCGGATGATGTTGCCTTCTTTGCAAAGTGAAATTTGGCCAGTCTGTTCCGACACGACAATGGCGATGGCGTCGGTCATGCTGGTGACACCGATAGCCGAGCGGTGGCGCAGACCAAGGTCAGTGGGCAAGTCCTCACGTTTGGACACGGGCAGGATGCAACGGGCGGCCACAATGCGGTTATCCTTGATAATCACACCGCCATCGTGCAACGGACTGTTTTTGAAGAAGATATTCTCAAGAAGGTCGCGCGATACCAGCGCATCAAGTTTCTCTCCCGTTTCGATCACGTCCTGCATGGGCGTCTCGCGGACCAAGATAATCAGGGCGCCGGTTTTCGAGTTCGACATGCGACGGCAGGCACGCACGATGGAGTTGATCTCCTCGTTGTAATCCTTCTGGTTGAAGCGTTTATGAACTTTACCACCTATAATCTTGATAAACTTTCGGTTACCAATATAGAGCATAAACTTACGCACTTCGGGCTGGAAGATGACAATAAGCGCAATAAGACCGATATTGACCACCTTGCTGATGACCGCCGAGAGCAAAGTCAGATGCAAAAAAATGGCCAGTTTCCAGACAAGAAAAACGCCGACCACCAGCCAAACCACGCGCATGGCGGCCGTACCTTTCAAATAACGGTACAACTCGAAGAATAGAATACCAACCAAAAGAAGGTCAATAACATCCGTCCAACTTATGTCCTTAAAGAAATCCAAAATGGCCCAAAGAATCATGGTGAGAATAATTTTATGCAAAGATACAATTTTTGTGAAAAGTGAGAAAGGAGGAGGGAGAAAAAGTTGTGAAGTGAGGAGTGAGAAGTGAGAAGTGAGGAGTTAAGAAGTTAAGATGTTAAGGAACTAAGAAGCTAAGATGTTGTTGAAGTGTTTAATTGTTTAATTGTTGAGTTAAGAATTATAGAATTATAGAATTATCGAGTTATAGATAAATTGAATTGTGAATTGTGAATTGAATATGAATTCTGAATTTTGAATTCTGAATTCTGATTTTTATGTACTTTTGCAAATTAAGAAAAACAAAACACCGTGGACCACACTGCCAACCATAAATTAATTATTATCTCCGCCCCTTCTGGCGCAGGTAAAACATCCATTGTCAAGTATTTACTGCAGCAAGACCTGAAGTTAGCCTTCTCCATCTCGGTTACCAGTCGCCCTATGCGCCCGGGTGAGGTGGACAAGAAAGACTACTACTTCTACTCTGTTGAGGAGTTCAAGGCCAAGCTCGAGGCGGGCGAATTTCTGGAATGGCAGGAGGTTTATGTCAACCAGTACTACGGCACGCTGAAGTCGGAGATTGAGCGCATTTGGGCCACAGGCCACCACGTGCTTTTTGACGTGGACGTGCTCGGCGGCATCAACATCAAGAAATACTACGGCGATCAGGCTTTGTCGATATTCATCAAGCCGCCGTCACCCGAAGTGCTGGCGCAACGTCTGGCCGGCCGTGGCACCGAAACACCCGAGTCGCTCGCCAAGCGCATTGCCAAGGCCGACTACGAGCTCTCTTTCGAGAACCAGTTCGACAAGGTGGTGGTCAACGATGACCTGCAAGTTGCGCAGCAGGAAACCGTGAAGCTCATTCAAGATTTCTTACAACAATAAGAAAATGAACAAGATAGGTCTCTTTTTCGGTTCTTTCAATCCCATCCATATCGGCCATCTGATTATTGCCGAGTACATGGCTGAGAATAGCGACTTGAAAGAGGTGTGGTTTGTTGTATCGCCCAACAACCCGTTCAAGAAAAAGGAGAATCTGCTCGACGCGCACCATCGGCTGTACATGGTCAACTTGGCGGTGGAGGACGACCCGCGTTTTCGCGTGAGCGATGTGGAGATGCACCTCCCCTGCCCCTCCTACACGGTGCACACACTGCTCAAGTTGGAGGAGATGTACCCCAAAAAGCAATTTTGCATCATCATGGGCGAAGACAATTTGGAGAACATCACCAAATGGAAGAATGCCGAGTTCATTTTGGAACACTACCCCATCTATGTCTATCCGCGCGCGGGACACGATACGCTCACGAGCGATTTGCCCGGCGACATCCATCTGGTCAAAGCTCCCTACATAGACATTTCGGCCACCATGATTCGCAACAGCATCAAGGCGGGCAAGCGCGTGCAATACATGTTGCCGCCAGCGGTGGACAAACATATTGACGAAATGGGATTTTACAAGTAAAATAACTTGCCATGCAATACTATACCATTGAAAACCTGGAAATTACAGACGCTGGCGCCGAAGGCAAGGCTGTCGGTCGCCACAACGGAATGATTGTCTTTGTACCCTACGCCGTCCCTGGCGATGTGGTCGATGTGCTGGTTTTCAAGAAGAAGCGCGGCTATGCCGAAGCGCGCATCACCGCCTTCAAGCAGACCTCGCCCTACCGAGTGGAGCCGATGTGCCCCCATTTCGGCCTCTGCGGCGGCTGCAAATGGCAGAGCCTGCAATACGATAAGCAACTCTATTACAAGCAAAAACAAGTGGACGACAACTTCCGTCATCTGGGCAAGTTTGACTATCCCGAGGTGCGCCCCATCTTGGCTTCTGACCAGCAAAGCTACTACCGCAATAAGCTGGAGTTCACCTTCTCCAACCTGCGCTGGCTGGACGAGGAGGACATGGCCCACCGCGAAGAGCCCGACTTCGACACCCGCGGCTTGGGATTCCACATTCCTGGCAAATTCGATAAAGTGCTGGATATCAAGCATTGCTACCTGCAGGCCGACCCCAGCAACGCCATCCGCACCGCCATCAAGCAGTATGCGATGGAACACAATTTGCCGTTTTATAACATCCGCGACCACGAAGGGCTGCTGCGCAACCTGATTATCCGCAACACCAGCACGGGCGAGCTGATGGTTATTCTGATTGTCACCGACTTTAACGCCGAGGTGAAGGCACTGCTCGATTTTCTGGCAGAGCGTTTCCCCGAAATCACCTCGTTGCAATACGCCATCAACACGAAGCTCAATGATGCTGTAACCGACTTGACCGTAGAGCTTTACAAAGGCAAGGCATACATTACCGAACAGATGGAGGACTTGAAGTTCAACATCGGGCCGGTGTCGTTCTACCAGACCAACAGTCCCCAGGCCTACAAGCTCTACAGCACCGCCCGCGACTTTGCCCAGCTCACGCCCGACAAAGTAGTGTATGACCTTTACACTGGCACGGGCACCATTGCCAACTTTGTGGCCCGCCACGCCAAGAAAGTCGTTGGTATAGAATATGTTGACGCCGCCATCCAGGATGCCATCAGCAACTCGAAGCTCAACGGCATCACCAACACCGAGTTCTGTGTGGGCGACATGGCCAAGGTCTTCACCGAAGAGTTCATCGCGCAGCACGGCCGCCCCGACATCGTGATTACCGACCCGCCGCGTGCCGGCATGCACCAGAAGGTAGTGGAGCAGTTGCTCAAAATCAGGCCCGAACGGATAGTCTATATCAGCTGCAATCCAGCCACGCAAGCCCGCGATCTCACGCAGTTGTGTACGGCGTACAAGGTGCTGGCCGTACAGCCCGTGGATATGTTCCCGCACACGCACCATGTTGAAAATGTAGTCGAACTGAAAATTGAAAACTGAAAATTGAAAATTAAAAAGACGATGTGTGCATCGTCTTTTACTTTTAGGAGCGGTAAACGGGTTTCGAACCCGCGACCTGCAGCTTGGGAAGCTGCCGCTCTACCAACTGAGCTATTACCGCGAATATGGCTTCTGAGATTAATTTCTGCAAAAGCGTGCAAAGATACGATTTTTTTGTATGTTTGCAGCCTCAAAAACAGAGCGCCACTTTAGCTCAGTTGGTAG
>JAEEGG010021229.1_pt1 | contig 12913 bp, 6 predicted proteins | sample 9134161 | NCBI WGS metagenome assembly JAEEGG01 (sample SAMN16246543, study PRJNA631951) | gut metagenome | biome: gut microbiome; feature: rumen; material: CR-attached | host: Bos | place: Iran: Karaj | collected 2018-10
ATGGCGGGGATGATGGTGGCGCGCCAGCTCTGCAGGAAGACGAACACCACGAGGATGACCAGCAGCAGGGCCTCTGCCAAGGTCTCGAGAACGCTGGCAATGGAGGCGTCGAGGAAGTCCTTCTTCGACTCGATATCCTCGATGACGACACCCGGCGGCAGCGACTGGCGGATGTCCTCCACCTCGCGGTCAATCTGCTTGATAATCTCGTTGGCATTGGAGCCTGCCACCTGGTTGATGCTGATGTTCACGCCCGGGCGGCCGTTGGTCTCGCCGATGATGTTATAGTTCTGTGAGCCGAGTTCCACGCGGGCGATGTCGCCGATGCGCAGCACGTTGCCGTCGGGCAGTGAGCGGATGACCAGATTTTTGTAGCCTTCTTCGTCCTCGTAGCGGCCGCGGTATTTCAGCACATACTGGAACGTATTCTGGCTCTCGGCACCGAGTGTACCCGTGGCCACCTCGACGTTCTGCTCGTTGAGCACCTGTGTGATGTCGGCGGGCGTCAGTCCGTAGCGCGCCATCTTCAGCGGGTCGAGCCAGATGCGCATCGAGTAGTCGGCACCCATCACGTTGACCTCGCCCACGCCGGGAATACGGCTCAGGCGCGGTTCGATGTTAATCTTAGTGTAGTTGGCCAAGAAGGCACGGTCGAAGGTCGAGTCGGGACTGTAGACGCTGAGCTGCTTGATGTTCGACGTCTGGCGCTTGCGCACCGTCAGTCCGCTCTTCACCACGTCGCTGGGCAGGCGGCCCTGGACGGTGGCGGCGCGGTTCTGCACGTTGACCATCGCCATGTCGGGGTCGGTGCCTTGCCGGAAGAAAATGCCGATGGAGGCTGTGCCGTTGTTTGAGGCTGAGGAGGTCATGTACATCATGCCCTCGACGCCGTTGATGGCCTCCTCGAGTGGCACGACGACGCTCTTCTGCACCGTCTCGGCATTGGCGCCGGTATAGCTGGCCATGATGCGCACCGTCGGGGGCGCTATCTCCGGGAACTGCTCCAGGGCGAGCTGACTCAGTCCGATGATGCCCACCAGCACCATCAGCACACTTATCACACCGGACAGTATCGGCCTGTCTATGAATGTCTTGACGTTCACCTCTTTGTTATTTTCGATGTTTCGAAGTTTCGATATTTCGATGTTCCGCTTTCTCGTTTTCGCTCTTGACCTCAATGCCGTCCTTTAGCAGACCGGCACCCTCGGCTATGATGACGTCGCCCTTCGTCAAGCCCTTGTCTATGACGTACTCGCGGCCGTTGTTCAGCCGGAATGTCTCAACCGGCGTGGCCTTTGTCTTGCCGTCGACGACCTTGTAGACAAAAGTCCGGTTCTGCAGTTCGTAGGTAGCCTCCTGAGGCACGACGATACAGTCCTTGCGGTGGGTGGAGACGATGACCTTGCCGCTGCCGCCGTTGTGGAGCAGGTGGCCGTCGTTGGGGAAGGTGGCGCGTATCTCGACGGCACCTGTCGAGGCATCGACCGTTCCGCTGACGGCATCGATGCGCCCCTTGCGCGGATATTCCGAGCCGTTGCTCAGCAGGAGTCCGACGCCGGGGGCCTGACGGATGAACTCATCCATTGAGCCGTACTGGCTGATCAGGTCGATGGCCTGGTTCTCGCTGATGCTGAAGTAGGCATGCATCTCGTGGTCGTCGGCCACGGTGACGAGCGGTTCGCTGATACTGCTGCTGACGAGTGAGCCGACATGCCAGGGAATCATCGAGGCGACACCGCTGACGGGACTTTTCACCTCGGTGTACGACAGACTGTTGCGGGCGTTGCGCTCCTGAGCCTTGGCCTGAGCCAGGGCAGCCTCTGCTTCGAGCAGGGCATTGCGCATGGTCTGTACCGACACGTCGCCCACGACCAGGCCTTCCTGCAGGCGCTGCTCGTTTTCGTAGTTCATGCGTGCCGTGGCGAGTTTGGCTTCGGCGCTCCGGCGGGCGGCAACGGCCACCTCTAAGGCAGCGCGATAGGGCACTTGGTCAATGATGAACAGTGTTTGTCCCCGCTTGACGTCATCGCCCTCGCGGATACAGATGCGCGTGATGTTTCCGGTCACTTGCGGCCTTACCTCTACAATCTGCCGTCCCGTCAGCCGTGCACTGTATTGCTGGCTGAGCGTGACGTCCTGCGTGGTGACGGTCATTGTAGGGTAGTGCGCAGTATTGCCCCGTGCCTTCTTTTGTTCGCTGGCACAGGAAACGGACAATAGGCACAACAAGGCGGTGCCTATAGTGCATAATTTAGTTTTCATATCTGCTTGTTTGACCTTTGGCGGTGTTGAAAGTAAATAACGGTGGCAGCGATTTATGTTTTATTAACCTTAGCGGGGCTCCTTTTTCAACCTTTTTGCATTACCTTTGCACTATGAAGCTAAAACTACTGGCAATACTCCACGTATTACTGCTCCTGCCCATCTTTGTGCTGGCGCAGGAGCACGTTGACCTGGATTCACGCTTCCGGCAGATTGACGAGGCCATCGCCGAGTCGCCCCGCTTCGTAGCCCAGCGTGAGGCAAAGATTGCGTCAGCCCGCCATGCCTTCGAGCAGACCAGCGGTCAGCAGAAATACGAAGAGGGCTTCCGGCTATACGAACTCTACCGCCCTTTTGTGAGCGACTCTGCCATCTTCTTTCTGCGGCAGTGCATCACGTTAGCCGAGCAGCAGGGAGACCATGCTGCCTCCGTTCGCTGCCGCTCGCTGCTGGCCATCCGCTGCTCGAACATCGGCCTCTACGATGAGGCGCTGAACATCCTCGACTCCATCCGTCTGGGAAACGGGCTCGACAAGACGGTGCTCGGCACCTACTATGAGGCGTATAATAATGTATATGGCGAACTGAGCTACTACACCCGTCTCGACGACATGCGGCGGAACTATCAGGAGAAGGAACAGCACTACAAGCAGCTGATGTTCGACAACCTGCCGCCGACGAGCGAGTCGTGTCTGCTTCGTCGTGAACAGACGGCGCAGGCTGAAGGCAGGCTCGACGAGGCAATGGCCATCAACGACGAATGGATGAAAACCGTGGAGCCGGGCAGCCATCCCTACGCCCTGACAGCCCTCTACCGCTATATCGAGTACAAGCTACAGGGCGACACCACGCAGATGATGTACTGGCTGACGGAATCGGTGCTGGCCGACATCCGCAATGCCGCCATGGACCAAGGCTCGATGTGGGAGCTGGCCAATGAGCTGATGATCAGCGGCGATGTTGACCGGGCTTCGCACTACATCAGCTATACCAGCGACTGTGCCAACCGTTACGGCTCGCGACAGCGCAACTGGCAGATAACGCCGCTGTTGTCGCACATTGCCACTGAATACAAGGCGCAGAGCGAGCGCACCACCTCGCAGCTGTGGCTGACGCTGGCCGTCATCAGCATACTGGCGCTCCTGCTGCTGGGCGCACTCTTCTTCGTACACCGTCGCAACACCCAGTTGCACGCTGCCCGAAACGACCTGAAGGCTTCGAACGCCCAGCTCTCGACGCTCAACTCGCAACTCTCAACCCAGAAAGACGAACTCGCCGCGCTGAACTCCCAGCTGTCAACCCTGAATGCCCAGCTGACTGAGAGCAACCGCGTGAAGGAGGAGTACATCGGCCGCTTCATGAGCCTTTGTGCCCAGTATATCGACAAACTGGACAACTATCGCAAGATGGTGAACAAGAAGATGAAGAACAAAGAACTCGACGAACTGTTCCAGATATCGAAGTCGACGGAGCTGAAGGAGAAGGAGCTGGAGGAACTCTATGAGAACTTCGACACCGTGTTCCTGCATCTTTTCCCCAATTTCATCGACGGCTTCAACGCCCTCTTGCTGCCCGAGATGCGCATACACCCCAAGGAGGAGAACCGGCTGACCACCGATATCCGAATCTTCGCACTGATACGCCTGGGCTTTGAGGACTCGTCGAAGATTGCCGAGTTCCTGCACTATTCCGTCAACACCATCTACAACTACCGCGCTCGCATCAAGAACGGTGCCTTGGGCAACCGCGAACAGTTTGAAAAGCAGGTGAAAACCCTGTAAAAAGGCGATAAATGTAAAAACTACACCTCTATATATCGTCCACTCTTTTTGAAGCCAAGGAAAAACACAAGCATCTGATTCTTAGGTAAATACATAACCGAAAGGCTGAAAAGCGTCCACTTTTTCAGCCTTTCGCCGTCAGGCGACTGTATTTTTCCTTAACTTTGCACTCGGAAACCAAAAACGGGAACAATCTAACTTTAATAATAATCACCTAACAAAAGAAGTATGAAAAAAAGCAGGTATCTACTGTTGTTATTGGCACTCATCGTGTCAATGGCTACGAAAGCCCAAGGCATCTTGGGAACTGTGACAGACGACCTTGGTGAACCGGTCATCGGAGCATCTGTCGTCGAGAAAGGAAACCCTCAGAATGGCACCATCACCGACTTCAATGGTAACTTCACCATTAGGGTCAGCCAGGGTACACCTATTATTATTAGTTATATTGGCTACGTCTCTCAGGAGGTGAACGCCAGCAACAACATGAATGTCACACTGAAGGAGGACAGCCAGACACTGCAGGACGTGGTTGTCATCGGCTACGGTGTGCAGAAGAAGAGCGTCGTGACGGCCTCCATCGCGAAGGTCAGTGCCGACGACCTCAGCGGCAAGACGCGTCTGCGCGCCGAAGATGCCCTGAAGGGTATGGCCGCCGGTGTGAACGTCACCTCGGCCTCTGGCCAGCCTGGTGCCAAGTCGATGATCCGCATCCGTGGTATCGGAACCATCAACAGCTCCGAGCCGCTGTACATCATCGACGGTATGCCTACCGACCAGAATGGTATGGAGAGCGTCAATCCCGGCGATATTGAGTCGATTGAGGTGCTGAAGGACGCTGCCTCTGGCGCTATCTACGGTGCCCGTGCCGCCAACGGTGTCATCCTCGTAACGACCAAGAAGGGTAAGGTGGGCAAGGCCCAGATCAACTACAACTTCTCGCAGGGCTGGCAGAGTGCCTGGAAGAAGCGCGACGTGACGGGAGCTACCGACTACGCCATCCTGCAGAACGAGCGCCGCATACAGAACGGGTTGTCGCCTCTCTACATGGACCCCTATAACCTGAAGGATGCCAACGGCGATGCCATCAACGGCTTCGGCACGAACTGGCAGGACCTGCTCTTCAACGACAACGCCCCCATTCAGCAGCACGACCTCAGCGTCAGCGGTGCTTCGGAGAAGGTGAACTACTACCTCTCCTTGGGCTACTTCGACCAGGAAGGTATCGTTGGCGGTAACTACGGCCAGTCGAACTACGACCGTCTGACCATCCGCTCGAACAACCAGTTCAACCTGCTCGATGCCACCAAGGAGCGCAACTTCCTGAACAAGCTCGACCTGGGTGCGAACCTCTCTTATATGCGTGTACACAGCACCGGCGTGAGCGACAACTCCACCTGGGGCTCGCCCCTCGGCTCTGCCCTCTACCTCGCCCCCACGCTGCCCGTCACACTGACACAGCTGGGCTATGAGGACAATGGCGACCCGCGCTATGGTCAGGCAATGATTGACCGTTACAGCGCCTACGATCTCTACTACGATGGCAACGGTCATCCTTATACCATCCCCGGCTACGTGGGCAGCTACCAGGAGCAGAACAACCCCATCGCCATGATGCAGGGCAACCCCAACAAGAACTGGAGTCACAAGTTCATGCCGAAGTTCTCGCTCGACCTGCAGCTGTGGGACGAGCTGAAATACCACTTCAGCTACAGTGCCGAACTCTCGTTCTGGGGCTACGAAGGCGCTACGCTGCAGAAGTACTACTTCTCGGGCAACAGCAACAGCGACCACACGCAGGCCACCGCCTACAAGGGCAACAACTCGACGTGGCAGATTGAGAATACGCTGACCTACGACAAACAGTTCGGCAAGCACACCATCGGCGTGGTGCTCGGACAGAGTGCCCTGAAGACAAAGGGCGACGAACTGGGCGGCTCGCACTGGAACCTTGTCAACCCCGACAAACCCAGCATCAACTACACCACTGGCGGCGACCTGGAACTCTCCACCGATGCCGACGGCAAGGTGACGGGTGCCAAGAGCCTGGTCGGCGTATGGGGCGGCCCCTACACGCAGCACCGTCTGGCTTCGCTCTTTGCCCGACTGAGCTATAACTTCGACGAGAAATATATGGTGCAGGCCACCATACGCCGTGACGGCAGCAGCCGCTTCGGTTCGAACAAGAAATACGGTACGTTCCCCTCGTTCTCTGTAGGTTGGAACGTCATGAACGAGCAGTTCATGGAGCAGACCCGCGATTGGCTCACCAACCTGAAACTACGCGGCAGCTGGGGTAAGAACGGTAACGACAACATCGGCGACTTCGCCTACACGACGCTGACGGCTACCGGCGGCAGCAGCAACTACTACTACGGACAGACCGCCTCGATGACCTACGGCTCGAAGGCTAACCGACTGGCCAACGAAGACCTGAAGTGGGAGGAGAGCGAGCAGACGAACATCGGCGTGGACTTCGGTTTCTGGAACAACCAGCTGACCTTCAGTGTAGACTACTATCTGAAGAAGACCAACGGCATGATCATCGATATGCCCATTCCGTCGTATGTGGGTGAGCAGCGCCCGTTGGCCAATGTCGGCGACATGAAGAACAGCGGCTGGGAGTTTGAATTAGGCTATAAGTGGAACATCAGCGACGCCCGCTTCGCCGTGAAGGCCAATGCCGCCTATCTGAAGAACGAACTGACCAACCTGGGCAACGACACCGGCTTCCTGAACTACGGTATCAGCCAGTTTGCCGATGGCGGTACACGTGCCGAGAACGGCCAGCCCTTCCCCTTCTTCTATGGCTACAAGACCAACGGCATCCTTCAGAACAAGGCCGAGGCCGATGCCTATAACGCACAATACGGCACTACCAGCAAGCCCGGTGACTTCCGCTTCGTTGATACCAACAACGATAATAAGATTACCTCAGACGACCGCACGAACATCGGCAATGGCGTTCCCGACTGGAGCTTTGGACTGAATTTCGATGCCGAGTGGAAGGGAATCGACTTAGGCGTATTCTTCCAGGGTGTCAGCGGCGTCGATGTGTTCGATGCTACCTACCGTCAGGACATAGCCTCGGGTAACTATCCCACCTGGGTGCTCCAGCGCTGGACGGGCGAAGGCACCTCGAACACCGTGCCCACACTGGGCGACTCTAAGAACTGGGTGGTCAGCGATATGTATGTCCGTGACGGCAGCTACCTGCGCCTGAAGAACATCACGCTGGGCTACACGCTGCCCCGCGATTTGACCAACAAGATCGGCATCAGCCGACTGCGCATCTACGGCCGGGCCGAGAACCTCTTCACCTGGACCAAGTACTGGGGCTTCGACCCGGAAATCGGTGCCGGATGGGACAACGATGCTCAGAAGCATAGGACGGAAGTATCGGGCGTTGACTACGGTGTCTACCCGCAGGCCCGTACCTACACTATCGGATTTAACATTTCATTGTAAAGCCCACCCCCGACCCCTCCCCAAGGGAGGGGAGGTAGGATAGACTTGCAAACAACAATAGTAACAAGAAAAAGAAATAGTGATTATGAACACGAACAATATGAAAAAACATATTAAGACTGTACTTATTGGACTCGGTACTATCTTAATGCCCCTCCCTTGGGGAGGGGTTGGGGTGGGCTTCCTCACCTCTTGCTCCGAAAACTTCCTTGAGGTTACCAAACCCGACGGCGAGCCGTTAGAGGAGTATTACACCACCGAAGAACGCCTCAACGAGGCCCTCACGTCAGCATACGCACCCCTGCACTGGCCCGACTGGGACAACAAAGCCTATAACGACCTGACCGTCGACGGCGAAATCATGGGCGACGACTTCTGGGTGGGCGGCTCCGACAATACCGACAACCAGCACTGGCACCGGCTGTTCAATTTCGAGGCCGACGGCAACAACACGCTCGGCACCCTCTGGGGCGACTTCTACAGCGGCATCAAGCGCTGCAACGACGCCATCAAGTATGCCGGCTGGGAAAGCAAGACCAGCGCCAGCTTCCGTAAGTCGATGGAGATGCAGGCCCGTCTTTTGCGCGTGTACTATTATAATATATTGTGGCACTACTACGGCAACGTGCCCTTCTACTTGGAGAACCTCTCGCTGCCCTACACGGCTCCGCAGATTACTGCCGACGAAATCTACAACAAGCTGTTGCCCGAACTCGAGGAGATTATCGCCTCTGGCGTGCTGCCCATGCGATGGGAGTCAGCCCAGGCTGGCCGTGTGAGCCAGGCCTTCGCCATGATGCTTTACGCTGAGATGGTGATGTACCAGAACGACAGCGCACGCTATCCCAAGGCCCTCGACTTCATGAAGCAGATCATAGTTGGCGACAAATACGGCCTCAACCCCAGCTTCAGCGACCTGTGGTCGGAGAACGGCGAGTGGTGCGAGGAGAGTATCTTCGAAATCAACTACAACGACGACCAGGCACAGCGCGACTGGGGCAATGCAGCCCTCAATGCCGGTGGTACCGTGTTCCCCACACTCTGCTCACCCAACGGCTGGGGCGGCGGTGAAGGCTGGGACGGCGGCAACGACGGATGGGGATTCCTGCCCATGAAAGTCGAGACCTACAATATGTATGCTGAGAACGACCTGCGACGTGATGTCACCTGCTGGGACGTTCGTGGCTACAGCTACACCGAGCGCTATCAGGACACACACATCTGGCACGGCAAATACCGTCCGCAGTCGGCCAACAACCAGGACTGCCCCACGTCGAAGAATCTGAACTACAACAATAACAAGCGCATCTACCGCTACGCCGAGACCCTGCTCAACGCTGCCGAGCTGCTGTTGCAGACGGGTGGCAGCGCCGCCGAGGCTACGGGCTATGTGAACCAAGTACGCATACGTGCCGGACTGGCTGCACTCTCTAATGTCACCATCGACGACATCCTAACCGAGCGCCACCTGGAGTTCTGCGGCGAGGGCAAGCGCTACTTCGACCTTGTCCGTGCCGAGGGCATCAGCGGTGCTACGCAGAAGGCCTCTACGGTTCTCGTGCCCGACAGCTACGGCTATCGTACCAACTCCTGGACTGCCAGCAAGAAGTACATCCCTCTGGCTCAGAGCGAGCTGGACGCTGATCCCACGCTGAAGCAGAACAATTATTAATACCACTACGAATTAAACGAACAAAACGAATTATGAAAACAAAGATATATAACCTATTCCGCGCAGGTCTGCTGTGCTGCGGCGTCGCCGCAGCCCTCACCGCCTGCTCGCCCGACGAATTCAGTGGCGCCGACGCCAATGGACTTCCCACTGTGAGTGGTGTTGACTTCAACATCAGCGTCGATCAGGAGACCAATCAGATGGTGGCAACCTATACGCCGCAGGCCGGAACCTATCCCGTCTGGATTCTTGACGGTACAAGCTACTCTACGCTGAACGAGGTGGGTTACAAGAACGACGAGGCCGGTACGCACACCGTCGAACTGAGAATTGCCAACCGCAACGGCATCAGCCAGGCTGGCGTGAAGAAGGAGTACACCTTCAACGAGACGAAGATTGACTACTCGGCCGACTTCCGACGCATCACCGGCAAGGAGTGGCGCATAGACAACAAGGAGGTGGCACACATGGGCTGCGGCGAGGCCGGCACCGACGCCACCTCATGGTGGAAAGCCAATGCCGACGACAAGAAGGCCTTCGGCGTCTACGACGACCGCATCACCTTCACCGCCGATACCCGCAAGGGCGGCAGCTTCACCTACAGTGCCGGTGCCGACGGCATGACCTACGTCAACAAAGAAACGAAGTGGGCCAACGGTGCCACTGAGGATGTGGACGTGGCCCTGGGCAACCAGACGGCCATCTGGAACTTCGAGGAACTCGACTGGAAAGACATCGACGGCAACGTCACCAAGCAGCGCTATATCCGCCTGGCGGCCAACACGCTCTTCCCGTACGTCAGCAGCGACGCACAGTATGAAGACCCGCTGTTCCGCATTGAGCAGCTGACGGCCAATAAGCTGGTGCTCGTCTACGACAAGCCCGACCGCAGCATCGCCTGGCGCTTCGTCTTCACAAGCAAGGAGGGCGAGAAGGCGTTTACGGGATTCGACGCCAACAGCCAGTTCAACATGTGGAAGGGCATTACGCCGACGATGGAGTTCTGGTATGCCCCCGGCTGGAGCCAGATTGCCGACCCGGAGTTCAAGGACGGCGGCAACGACTATACCGTCACGCTGCCCGAGGCTACCACTGAACAATGGCAGGCCCAAGTGAAGATGCACACCGACCTGACCACCGACGCCGCTACGAACTACGACTTCTCGGCCGTCCTGAACAGCGACAAGGACCTGAACGGCGCCACGGTGAAGCTGGTGCTCGACGGCGACGACGGCGTGTTCTACTTCACCGACCGCATCGACCTGAAGGCTGGCGAGGACTACATCTTCTGGAAGAGCGACATGCCCGGCATCGATATGCCCAAGGTGATGCTCGTGCTCGACTTCGGCGGCTGCCAGGCTGGTACGACCGTCAATGTTTCGAGCATCGTGCTGAAGAACCACGCCGATGATGACGGCACTGTGCCTCCCAACGACGACAAGCCTGACACGCCCGATAATCCCGATGCCCCCACGATGGACTGGGACTACGAGAGTGGTGCCAACCTTTGGAAAGCTGTTGACGACGGTACATTGTTCGACGCCTTCGGCTACTGGTTTGCTGACAATAGTTGGACTGCACTTGGCACTCAGCCCGAAGCTGCTCACAGCGGCGACACCTACGAGATTACTCTGCCTGAGGGTATGGGCGGCTCGCAGTGGCAGGGTCAGTTCCACATTGACACCAAACTCACGGCACTTGCTTCGAATGCCTACAACTTCTGCTTCGTGATGGAAGCCGACAACGATTGTCCGCAGGTGACTGTCAAGCTCACCGACTCAGGCGATACCAACTTCTTCTGCGAGGGACGCCACGACATTAAGGCTGACGAACCCTTCATCTTCAAACTGACGGGAGCAAGCCTGAAAGAAGGTACTGATGCTTCAGCTATCCGCCTGTTCTTCGACTTTGGCGGCTCGCCTGCCGGCACTCATATCAAGATCAGCAAGATTTACTTCGAGGAGAATGTCTCCATGAGCTACGATGATGCCAGCAACTTGTGGAAAGCCGTAGACAGTGGCGATGCCTTCATCAGCGTCACCCCGTGGTTTGCCAACGACGGCTGGAGCCAGATAGGCGACCCTGTGTGGAAGTACGATGCAGGGAAGTGGAGCCTCACCATCCCTGAGGGCATGGGCGGCTCGCAGTGGCAGGGACAGTTCCCCATCAACACCACGCTGACCGCAGCCCAGGCCGATGCCTACAACTTCTCGTGTACTATCTTAGCTGACAACGACTGCCCGGGCGTGACCATCAAACTGACGGAGACTGACGATGCCGACGGCACCAAGCACGATGGCAACTTCTTCTTTGCCGACCGCCATGACGTGAACGCCGACGAGCCGTTTGTCTACAAAGTGACAGGCGTCAAGCTGTCGCAGAACGATGCGCATGCCCTGTCGCTGTTCTTCGACTTCGGCGGCACGCCTATCGGCACCAGCATCGTTATCAGTGACATCATCTTTGAAAAGGCTCAATAAATGAAACGTCTCATGCTTAATTCATTCATGCTCTCTCTCGCCGTGGCCCTCTGGGGCTGCGGTGGGAGCGACAGCGACGACCCGCAGCCTGCCGCCGTCAGCATCACCGTGTCGCAGGAAAGCATCAATGTGCCTGCCGATGGCGGTACATATACCGTTAATGTCACGACGACCGGCAAGGAGTGGGGAGCATACGCTGATACAGACTTTATCACGGTTAATACGAACAATACGGTAGCCCAGGCGGGCACGCTGACGGTCACGGTTCCTGCTAATCCGACGACCAGTGCCCGCGCTGGCTCCGTCATCGTCATGTCGGGTGCTGCCCGTAAGACCATTAGCGTCTCGCAGGCCGCTGCCGCCCAGTCGGCCTACTACGCGCCAGAAGGCTACTCACTCGTCTGGCAGGATGAGTTCGACAAGGGTTCGGAACTGAACCCTGACGACTGGACCCACGAGGTGAAGGGCAGCGGTTGGGTGAACCACGAACTGCAGAACTACGTCAACCACAAGACACCCGAGGGCAGGCTCGTCACGGAGATTCGTGGCGGCAAGCTCCGCATCACTGCCTTGAAGGAGAACGGCAAGGTATATTCCGGCCGCGTCTACGCCAAGGTGAAGCAGGGCTGGCAGTATGGCTATATCGAGGCAAGCATCAAGCTGCCGAAGGGTAAGGGCACGTGGCCTGCCTTCTGGATGATGCCCGTGAACTTCCGCTCATGGCCTGCCGACGGCGAGATTGACATCATGGAGGAGGTGGGCTACCATCCTAACTATGTATCCTCGAGTCTGCATGCCAACGCTCACGTTCATTCGAACGGTACGCAGGTCACCCACGAGATGCTCTGTCAGGGTGCCGAGGACGAGTTCCATACCTATGCTATCCTTTGGACAGCCAACAACATCACGACCTACGTCGACGGCAAGCAGCAGCTGAGCTACGACAACCGTGGCAAGGGCCGCGACGACTGGCCATACGATGATCCGTTCTACGTCATCTTCAACCTCGCCTGGGGTGGTGACTGGGGCGGTGCGCAGGGTGTCGACGAGAGTGCCCTGCCTGCTGTGATGGAAGTTGACTACGTCCGCGTATTCCAAAAAAGGTAAAACATGAAACAAGTTGTATTGACAATAGTAGCGGGCTTGGTAAGCCTGAGTCCGCTACAAGCACAGACTGTGCCCGTCTATCTCGACGAGTCAAAACCCATTGAGCAGCGCATCGACGACGCTTTGCAGCGTATGACGCTCGA
>JAEEGG010021234.1_pt1 | contig 12911 bp, 14 predicted proteins | sample 9134161 | NCBI WGS metagenome assembly JAEEGG01 (sample SAMN16246543, study PRJNA631951) | gut metagenome | biome: gut microbiome; feature: rumen; material: CR-attached | host: Bos | place: Iran: Karaj | collected 2018-10
AGGCTGCGTCAGTCTTGTGGTCGGCAAGTACGTCAACCACATCAGGTACTGAAACCTCAAGAATCACGTTCATACCGCCTTTCAGGTCAAGACCCAGGCCAATTTCCATCTCACGGCACTGCTTCAGCGAGTAGATGCCCATATACACCTTCTCGTTGTTGATTGAGTCGAGGTACTCCGCACCTGCTTCCTCACCCATAGCAGCAGCCTTACTTTCGTAGTGGCGTGTTACGAATGAGAAGGAAAGGTAGAAGCAGCACACGAGAATCAGAAGCACTGCGATAAATTTTACAATTCCTTTGTTTTGCATTTTGATTTTTGATGTTATATATTTATTATTTATTCTGTTCGCGTACAAATTTAGCGTGCAAATATAGACATTTTTTTAGACAGGAAAAAATTTATAGCCGATTTTCGTTCTTTTTTTATGGTTTATGAGTAAATTTTAGCTTGCAAAGGATAGGATAATGGTCACTTGCGTCCATTTCGTTGTCAACTTCGCAATTATAGGGCTCGAATTCCTCAGAGCACAAAATATGGTCGATACGGAAAAAGAATCCTTTCTGATTATATGACAAACCGAGCCCGCAACCTGTCTCTACAAAGCAGTCCTTGAGGCCTTTGGCAATGGTTCGACGCGCATACGAGATGGGATTGTCGTTGAAGTCACCACACACAATCATGGGATATTGCCGATGCGCCTCAATATAGGCGTGCACAGCATCAGCTTCCTTAGAGCGCTTGGCTGTGTATCTGCCCAGTTTCTCTATCAGGAAGATTGTCTCTGCCTTCGCTGTATCTCTCCTCATCTTTCCATTCAACAGCCGCTTATAGTTATCACGATCCTCCGTAGAGAGGTGAGTGCCTTCCAGGTGATTGTTGATGACAAGTACGGTATCACCCTCCACATCCAGATAATAGGCCACCGAGCCGTTGGCTGCTGATTCGTATGGGATGCGCTCTTTCTTTAAAATAGGGAATCGGGTGTGGATGCCTACGCCGTTAAGTAAACCACTGTTGCAGAAAAGGGTGGTGTCATTATAGGGGAAGACCTTCCGATACCTCTGGAACACAAACCTGCGCCAGCTGTCAGCATCTTCCTGCAGGCACACGATGTCGGGTTGTTGTTGCTTCAGATAGTTATAGATGGTGTCGAACCCTTGTTCGTATTTGTAGTTACCACCATACTGGCACACGTTATAGGACACGATCTTGATGGTGCCCTCTGGCACTTCCTGAGTCTTATGGAGCGGAAGGTAGGTACAGATTGGTGAGAAAGCCAATGCATAGCCCAGAATAGGGATCCACACTTTCTTCCACTTGAAAGTAAGCCAGAAGAAGATAAAGAGAAGGTTGGCAAACAGGAAGAAAGGGAAAAGCATACCTAGATTCGAGAGCATCTGGTGCTCCGTCGGGCGTATGTGGTCTGCATATCCTGAAGCTAGCATCAACAATACAGTGGCAATATTTGCCCCTGCGATGAGGTTGATGGTGAAAGTCTTTATTTGTTTAATCATTGTTGGTTGCTGGCATCGAAGAGTTTCTTCTTCTCCTCCTTCGTTAAACTGTCGTATCCGCTCTTGCGAATCTTGTCGAGAATGGCGTCAATCTCTTCCTGATTCTGCTTTTTGCGGGCATTATAGTTCATATCGTCTTCCTTTGAGCCTCCTCGCTCTGCACGCATGTTCGGGTTGTTGTAGTGCCCCTTCTGATGATGGCGCTGGTCAAAGCTACGCTTCAGATTCTCAAAGAATTGCTGTCCTCTGCCTTTGTCGAAGTTAGAATCCGGATGACGCTGCCAGTAGCGTATCATCAGATAGCCGAATAACATACCGCCAAGGTGAGCTGTGTGAGCCACCCCGTCGCCAGAAGAGCCAAGTGCCGAGAAGAATTCGATGGCTACATAACCCAGCACAAACCACTTTGCCTTAATAGGGAAGGGGAAGGGAATAATAAACAGCCGTTCATTGGGGAAGGTCATACCAAATGCCAGGATGACGGCATAAACGGCACCTGACGCACCGATTGTAGTCCATGCGTTTAATGCTGAAGCATATTGTGTACCAAGACTCATCACTGTTCCGAAGGTCGCATCCGGCACCTGTTCTACAATTGTCATGTAGAAAGAGCCAAGCTGTGCTATTTCCTGAAGCAGACCTGCTCCGATACCGCACGAAATGTAATAAAAAAGGAATTTCTTCGGACCCCATACATTTTCTATCACACAACCAAACATCCATAGTCCAAACATGTTACTCAGGATGTGCATAAAACTGGCATGCAAAAACAGGTAGGTCACCAGTTGGTACAGGTGGAAGTTGCTAGCCATAAAAAAGTGCAGACCACCTATATCAGCAAGGTCGATGCCACGCAGTTGAAAAACGAAGGTGGCAATAAATGCGATCAGATTTATGATCAGCAGATTTTTGGTAACTGTAGGTATGCGGAACATCATTGTTATTTCTCCTTGTTTTGATTACTTACTTAAAAAAGTCCATTTTTCTCATTTTGTGCGCAAAATTACTAAAAATATCTCGTTTTAGCGCCAAAAACACCTCAAATACTATTTATTTTTATTAAAAAAGTAATTTTTTCTCTTTTTTTGTTGTTTGTATCAAGACTTTCTATTATATTTGCCCGTGAATTCAGACAAACCGTAGTTATTACTATTAAATATTCATTAAAATTTTAAAGCATTATGAACAAAACAGAATTGGTAGAGAAGATCGCAGCAGGTGCAGGTCTCTCAAAGGCAGATGCCAAAAAGGCTCTTGACGCAACAGTAGCAGCTATTAAGGACGCTCTCGCAAAGGGTGATAAGGTGGCTCTCGTAGGTTTCGGTACATTCAGTGTAAACGAGCGTCCTGCTCGTGAGGGTATCAACCCCGCTACAAAACAGAAGATTAAGATCGCTGCTAAGAAGGTTGCTAAGTTCAAGGCTGGCGCTGAGCTCGCTGATGCTCTCTAAACCTTATTTTGTAAATAAAAAGTAAAGGGGCTCCAATCGGAACCCCTTTTCTTTTTTAGTTGGACGACTCGGATTCGAACCGGGAATGACAGAACCAAAACCTGTAGTGTTACCATTACACCATCGTCCAAACATAAATAATTGCGGCTGCAAAGGTAGTAAGAATTTGGCAATTTACCAAATTTTCACCCATTTATCTTACTTTACGATCAGCAAGTAGTAGTTCTTCTTACCTTTTTGAGCCAGAAGATACTTGCCGTCGATGAGATCCTCAGCCGTGACAGGACGATTCTGGTCAGTGATCTTCTCCTTGTTAAGAGACACACCGCCACCCTGTACCATCTTGCGCATCTCACCCTTTGAAGGGAAGACAGGTGCTACGGTGGTGAACAGCTCAATGGCAGGCTGACCTAACTGATCCTTTGAGATCTCGAACTGGGGTACACCGTCGAACACATCCAGGAAGGTCTGCTCATCGAGTTTCTCCAATCCCTCTTTCGTAGCTTTACCAAAGAGTAGGTTGGAAGCTTCGATGGCGGCATCAAGAGCCTCGCGTGAATGAACCATCACTGTTACTTCCTCAGCCAGACGCTTCTGCAGTACACGGCGACCCGGATCCTGCTTATGCTCCTCTACGAGTGCATCAATCACATCCTTTTCGAGTGAAGTGAATATCTTAATGTAGCGCTCAGCGTCGTCATCGCTCACATTCAGCCAGAACTGATAGAACTTATAAGGTGTGGTACGAGCAGGATCGAGCCAGATATTGCCACTTTCAGTCTTACCGAACTTCTTGCCGTCGCTCTTCGTGATCAGCGGACAAGTCAGTGCAAAGGTCTCTACCTCGTTGCCAAGGGTGCGGCGGATCAGCTCCGTTCCTGTGGTCATGTTGCCCCACTGGTCGTTACCACCCAGCTGTAGCTTCACGCCATAGTGCTGATAGAGATACAGGAAATCGTAGCCCTGCAACAGCTGGTAGGTGAACTCTGTGAATGAGAGACCGTCGCGAGCCGTACCATTTAGGCGCTGCTGCACACTCTCCTTTGCCATCATATAGTTTACGGTGATATGCTTACCAACCTCACGTGCGAAGTCAAGGAAGGTGAAGTCCTTCATCCAGTCGTAGTTGTTCACCATGATAGCGGCGTTGGGCTCCTTTGATTCAAAGTCGAGGAACTTGGCCACCTGTTTCTTGATGCACTCCTGATTGTGGCGCAGTGTCTCGTCGTTGAGCAGGTTGCGCTCCTGGCTCTTACCAGATGGGTCGCCGATCATACCTGTAGCACCACCCACCAGAATCACGGGGCGGTGTCCGCAACGTTGGAGGTGACGGAGCATCATAATACCACACAGGTGTCCGATATGCAGAGAGTCTGCTGTAGGATCGGTACCCAGATAGGCTGTTACCATTTCTTTCTGGAGCAGCTCCTCTGTGCCTGGCATCATCTGTGCCAGCATGCCGCGCCATTTCAGTTCTTCTACAAAATTCTTCATATATCTTATTCTAAATTCTAGTATTTCTAGGCTTCCTAGGTTTTCTAGGGCACTGGGTCATAGCCGCTACCGCCCCAGGGGTTACATCTTAATATCCGCCAGATGGCAAGTCCGAGGCCTTTGATGGGACCGTGCTTCAGGATAGCCTGCTTGGCATATTCGCTGCATGTCGGCGTAAAGCGGCATGAGGGTCCTAAGAGCGGTGAGATGGCATATTGGTAGAAGCGGATGGGCAATACCAATAGCTTGGCGATAAAGTGTGATAGCCATCTCATAGCTGTTGAGCGATTTTTTGGAGTAGTCTGATTATCCGTCGTTCTACCTCTGATGAGACATAGTGTCTGTCCGAAAGCCAGATGAATGCCACCAACAGCTGTTTGTCTGTGGCGATACGCTCGTAGATCATCTCTTTATGATGCCTGAAAGCCTCGCGAACCTGGCGTTTTACCCGATTTCTGTCAACAGCGTGCTTGAATCGTTTCTTGGGAACACTGATAAGCACCTGGGCAGGCGTTCCTCCCTGTGGCTTGTCGATGGGCAGATATACTGCTTTGAGAGGGAATGCCGTCACCGCCTGACTGTCACCCTTCTCAAAGAGCGTTTCCATCAGCTTGTTGCTGACGATGCGCTCCTTTTTACTAAACGTAGGAGCCACCATCTTTACGTGCTGTTTAGCCTTGTTTCTCTATCAGGTAGTGCTGTAAGGCACTTGTCATCGAGGGATATTTCTCCGAAGGTGCTTCAATGTCAAGACGCAGTCCTGCCTCCTTGGCAGCCTTGGCAGTAGTAGGACCGAAGGTGGCAATGGCAATCTCTCCCTGCTTGAAGTTGGGGAAGTTCTTGGTCAGCGACTCTATACCAGCGGGACTGAAGAAAATCAGCATGTCATAGTCGAAGTTCTTCACCTCTTCCTCAGAGAAGTCGTTGCTCACGGTCTTATACATCACACACTCCTTGTGGATCAGCTTCTTGGAATCGAGCAGATTAGCCAGACTGTCGTTATGCACGTCACTCATTGGCACCAGGTACTTCTCTGTCTTGTGCTTTACCATTGTGGGAACGAGGTCATCCACACGTCCAGTCTCTCCGAAGAATACCTTGCGCTTACGATACTGCACATATTTCTGGATATAAAGGGCAATAGTCTCTGTTACGCAGAAGTACTTCATGTCCTCTGGGATGTTCACCCTCAGCTCTTTTGCCATGTTGAAGAAGTGATCGATGGCATGACGTGAGGTGAAGACAATCGCGGTATAGTCGAGAATGCTCACCTTTTGTGCACGGAATTCCTTAGAGGTAATAGCCTCTACCTTAATAAAGGGTCGGAATACTAATTCAACACCAAATCTGTTCGCGATATCGAAATACGGCGACTTCTCACTGCTTGGCTTAGGCTGTGAAACCAGAATCTTCTTGATCATTGTGTCCTAAAAATTTATTTTCAAAATGTCCACGATAACCGATAATCCACCCCATAGTGTGAATAAAGGTACCATTTCGAGGGCACAAAAGTACAAAATAATTTGCAGAAATAAATCATTTTGCTTAAAAAAGATGGTAAAACTCTTATAAAATGTTAGAATTTTAACCAAAATCACCACTGTGAGGCAATACCAGATGGCATTTTGCGCAGGAAGATGCATAAAAGCCAATAGTGCTAATGCTGGATAAAGCAACAAGCCCTCTATGGAGGATAAGTAGAGTAGTGATGTCAGGAATTTTTTATTTCTACTGCTGTCGAAGAACAGGTTATTCACCATGGTGTAGAGTCCAAAGCGCATCAGGAAGTAACCCACAAACACAGCCAGGAAGATGCCCAGTAGCACATATTCTGACGCTGTCACGTAAGTCGTGGCCAGGTATTCTGTTGCGTAGAGATAGTAGAGCAGCGCATATACGATACAGGCCAGGAAGGTCAGGACGATCTGCATATAGATCTCACTACTGGTCTCCGACAGCGTCAGTCTGTTCTGGGAAGGATGGATGAAGTTCTTGGCCTGACCCACGATGAAGTTCGACATTCGTGAAAAGGCAAATGCGATAAGCAGGAAGCCGATAATCAGCAGACTCGTCACCAAGTTGTCGTTGGCGTAGGAGTAGGGCACGGGGTCGCCTGACATACCGAAATAGTCCTGCGCACTGAGCTCCTCGTGGTAGAGGGTGTCATTAGAGAAGAAGTTCTCGCGGTAATATTGGGGCAGACTAACAGCTTTCAGATCCTTTGGGATGCCTTCGCCAGGCAGATGCAGCGTGTCGGGCTGCTCACTGTATCTGATCTCTCTGTGTCCCAACCAGGCCTGGATAGCAGAATCCTGTTGGGCGGGTGTAGCATCCTTAGGTAATAACCGCAGCACCTGATAGGGTGTCTGCGGTTTTGTTGGATGAACCTCCACGATAGCCTCGGGTATCGTGGCGTCAGTCATAGTCTGGATGCTGTCTCTTGCGATCATGTTCTTAAGCCAGTCCGAAAGCCTGTCGGATATCCTCTACACGATCCAGCTTCTCCCATGTAAAAAGTTCCACATCGACAACCTTTGTCTCATGGTAGTGGCTGGTGAATGTCTTCTGCTTGATTTCCGACTTGCGGCCCATGTGCCCGTAGGCAGCTGTCTCACTGTACATGGGTTGGCGCAGTTTCAGGGTGCGCTCGATAGCCTTCGGGCGCAGATCAAACAGCTGCTCGATCTTCTTGGCTATCTCGCTGTCACTCATGTTCACCTTATTGCGACCATAAGTATTCACATAGATATTCATGGGCTTGGCAACACCGATGGCATAGCTGATCTGTACCAGCATCTCGTCGGCTACACCAGCAGCCACCATGTTCTTGGCGATGTGGCGGGCTGCATAAGCTGCCGAGCGATCCACCTTCGAGGAGTCTTTTCCCGAGAAGGCACCACCGCCGTGAGCACCCTTGCCACCGTAGGTATCTACGATGATCTTACGGCCTGTCAGACCTGTGTCGCCATGAGGACCGCCAATCACGAACTTACCTGTGGGGTTCACGTAGTATTTGATGTCGTCGCCGAAGAGGTCGAGCACCTTCTTGGAGTGTATCTGCTGTTTCACGCGGGGTATCAGGATGTTGATCACGTCATCCTTGATTTTTGCCAGCATTTTCTCGTCGTCGCTGTCGAACTCGTCGTGCTGGGTAGATACCACAATCGTGTCGATGCGCTCGGGAATGCCGTCATCGCTGTATTGGATAGTCACCTGACTCTTAGAGTCCGGACGCAGATAGGTCATCACCTTACCCTCCTTACGGATGTCGGCAAGTGTGCGCATAATCAGATGAGCCAGATCGAGACTTACAGGCATATAGCTCTCCGTCTCGTTGGTGGCATAGCCGAACATCATGCCCTGATCGCCGGCACCCTGCTCGTCCTCATTGCCGTTATCCACACCGCGGTTGATATCGGCACTCTGTTCGTGGATGGCACTCAGGATACCGCATGAGTCACCATCGAACTGGTACTCTGCCTTGGTATAGCCAATACGCTTGATGGTATTGCGGGCGATGGTCTGCAGGTCGATATAAACGTCGCTGCGCACCTCACCCATAATTACTACCTGACCAGTGGTTACAAAGGTTTCACAAGCCACGCGGGCCTTCTCGTCGTATGCCAGAAACTGGTCGAGAATGGCGTCTGATATCTGGTCGGCCACCTTGTCGGGATGTCCTTCCGAAACTGATTCTGATGAAAATAAGTATGACATATCTTGTTAATTTGGGTGCAAAGTTACAAAAAAAGTAAGAAAGTAAAGAGGTAAAAAAGTAAAAAGACATCCAAAGCCCCCTTTTTTTACCTTTTTACTCTTTTACCCTTTTACTTTTTTATATTTCTCGGATGGTGCTCCAGTATCTCCCTCCGCAGTGTCGATGTGTCGATATGCGTATAGATCTCCGTTGTGCCGATGCTCTCATGCCCTAACAGAGCCTGAATGAATCGCAGGTCGGCACCACCTTCCAGCAGCGCTGTGGCAAACGAGTGGCGCAGGGTGTGGGGTGAGATGGTCTTCTCGATGCCTGCTGCTGCGGCTTGCCGCTTGATCATAATCAGGATCATCACCCGTGTCAGGTGCTTGCCGTAGCGATTCAGAAACACAAAGTCCTCCTCGCCGGGTTTGATCGTCATGTGGCAGCGATCGTCAAACCAGTATTTCAGTTCCTGGATGGCTTTCTTCGAGATGGGCACCAGCCGTTCCTTGGAGCCCTTGCCCATCACCCTGACATACTCCTCTTCGATATACAGGTTCGACAGTTTCAGGTTCACCAGCTCACTCACACGCAAGCCACAGGAGAACAGCACCTCAATGATAGCACGGTTGCGATGCCCTTCCCATTTCGACAGGTCGATGCTGGCTTCCAGCTGATCCACCTCCTGAGTGGTCAGCACTTCGGGCAGATGCTCGCCGATCTGTGGTGACTCCAGCAGTTCCGTGGGGTCGTCGTCGCGATAGCCGTCGAGTTGCAGGAAACGGAAGAAAGCCCGCACGCCACTTAGTATCCTGCATTGTGAACGCGGGTGGATACCGATGTCGTGCAGTCCTGCCGAGAAAGCCTCCAGATCTTCCAATGTCACGTCTCTGGCGTCCTTCTCCTCATGCGCCAGATAGTCGAGCAACTTCCGCAGGTCGCGCTGATAGGCGTCCAGCGTGTTGGGCGACATATTGCGCTGCAGCTTCAGATAGCGCACATAACTTTTTACGATGTCCTTTTCCATATTTTCGGCAAAGGTACGAAATAATTCTTAATTCTTGGCTCGGCTTTGCCGCTTTTTCCCGAAAAAGAATTCATAATTCTCAATTTTTTCGTATCTTTGCACCCGTATTACGTAATATATAAGGTGTATGAAGATTCTGATTATCAATGGTCCCAACCTCAATCTGCTGGGACAGCGCGAGCCGGGAATCTATGGCGATGAGTCGTTCGAGAGCTACCTGCCTGCGCTGAAGGCTCAGTTTCCTGATGTGGAGATAGCCTACTTCCAGAGCAATGTTGAGGGCGAGCTCATCAACAAGATGCAGCAGGTGGGCTTCTTCGAAGGTTGTGATGGTATCGTGCTCAATGCAGGTGCCTATACCCACACCAGTGTAGCCCTGCACGACTGCATCCGCTCCCTGAAGTGCCCCGTTGTCGAGGTTCATATCTCTAATGTTCATAAGCGCGAGGCGTTCCGTCACCAGTCATTCATCTCCGCTGCCTGTCTCGGCGTGATCTGTGGCTTTGGTCTCGACAGCTATCGCCTGGCCGTAGAAGCATTGATTGCCCATTGTCAGAAATAGAAGACTATATCCTGCGCCATACGGAGCCGGAGCCCGACTATCTCTACCGGCTCTGGCGCGCCACGAACATCCACACCATCCATGGCCGCATGGCAAGCGGACATCTGCAGGGTCGCCTGCTGAAGATGCTCGTCAGGATGATACGCCCTGCCAACATCCTTGAGGTCGGTACGTTCAGCGGCTATAGTGCCATCTCTATGGCAGAGGGGCTCGACGAGGGCGGACGACTCTACACCTTCGAGATCAACGATGAGATGGAAGACTTCACACGCCCCTGGATCGAAGGCTCACCTGTGGCAGACAAGATTGAGTTCATCATTGGCGATGCACTCGTTGAAGCCCCGAAACTCGGCATCCAGTTCGATATGGCGTTCATCGATGGAGACAAGCGCACCTACCGCGACTGCTACGAGATGGTGCTGTCGATCCTGCGGCCAGGTGGATTCATCCTAGCCGACAATACGCTTTGGGATGGGCATGTGGTGGATCACGCCTACGATCATGACCGCCAGACGCAGGGCATCGAGACATTCAACGACTATATCGCCGGCGACGATAGGGTGGAACAGGTGATCCTACCCCTGCGCGACGGACTTACACTGATAAGGAAAAAGTAAAAAGGTAAAAAAGTAAAAAGGTTAAAAATGCAAGAGACAAGACAAAACAAGATTGCCCGACTGCTCCAGAAAGAGCTCTCACTGATATTCCAGCAGCAGACCCGTGCCACCCATGGCACGATGGTCAGCGTCACCCGTGTGAAGATATCCCCCGACTTGAGTATCTGCACGGCCTATCTCAGCATCTTCCCCAGTGAGAAGGGTGAGGAGATACTGGCCAATATCAATGCCAATGGCAAGTCTATAAGATATGAATTAGGTACGCGCGTGCGTAATCAACTGCGTATCATTCCCGAGCTGCGATTCTTTATTGACGACTCGCTGGATTACATAGAACACATAGATCAATTATTAAAAGGATGAACTTTTGGAACAGCGAGAGCCATCAAGCTTGCTTGTTTGGCCGAGTCGTGACAAAAGTGCATATCGAACAAAGTGAGATATGAATTTTCCGTTTTTCATAGCCCGTCGGTATCTCTTCTCGAAGAAATCCACCAACGCCATCAATGTGATCAGTGCCATCTCCGTTGTAGGTGTCGCTGTAGCCACTATGGCATTGGTTGTTACCCTCAGCGTCTTCAATGGCTTCCACGATCTTGTGGCAACCTTCTTCACCTCGTTCGACCCGCAGTTGAAAGTGGTGCCCATGAAGGGAAAGACCATCGCTGCCGACGATCCCGTGCTGACCCAGATACGCCAGCTGCCGCAGATCGAGGTGGCTACCGAGTGCGTCGAGGATCAGGCACTCGCCATCTATAATGGCCATCAGGCCACTGTCATGTTGAAAGGTGTTGACGACAACTTCAACCAGCTTACCCGCATCAATGAGATCCTGGTGGGCGATGGCGAGTTTAGTCTCCATGCGGCAGGCATGGACTATGGCATCCTGGGACTCCAGCTGGCAGAACAGCTTCATACCGGTTACAGCTACAGCCAGCCCCTGAAGATCTATGCCCCGCGGCGTGAAGGGCAATTCGACCTCACCAACCCCGAGGAGGCCTTCGAGGAGGATGAGCTCTATTCCCCAGGCGTGCTTTTCAACGTCAAACAGAGCAAGTACGACAAGAACTATATCATCACCAGCATCGCCTTTGCCCGTCGCCTCTTCGGTCAGCAGGGCATGCTCTCCTCGCTGGAGCTGCGCCTGAAGCCAGGCAGCAATTTCGATGCCGTGAAGTCGCAGATACAGGAGCTCTGTGGCGATCAGTTTGCGGTGCGCGACCGTTTTGAACAGCAGGACGACACCTTCAAGATCATGAAGATCGAGAAGTTCATCGCGTACATCTTCCTTACCTTCATCCTCATGGTGGCGTGTTTCAACATCATCGGCTCACTCTCCATGCTGATCATCGATAAGAAAGACGATGTCGTCACTCTGCGCAACCTGGGTGCCAGCGATCAACAGATCATCCGTATCTTCCTCTTTGAGGGCAGGCTCATCTCCGCCATCGGTGCCATCATCGGCATTCTCTTGGGCCTGTTGCTCTGCTGGATCCAGCAGCAGTACGGCGTGGTAGGTCTCGGCTCCACCACAGGTAACTTCGTCATCGACTCCTATCCCGTCAGCGTCCACCCCGAGGACATCGTGCTGATCTTCGTCACAGTGCTCATCGTCGGCTTCCTCGCTGTCTGGTATCCCGTTCGCTACTTCGCCCGCCGATTGCTTGCGTAACCCTTTTCTAAATGCTCCATCAGGTGTTGCGCCAAGATCGGGGGGACGATTCTTTTTGAAGATCAATGACCTGCCCCCCCCCGATTAAATCCCCCCGATTAGGCTCCCAACGCGGTCAGCACCGCCGTTGTGGGCGCAAAAGGGCCAGACCCTTTCGTGCCCCCCATTATTTTATTTTTTTCAACTAATAGGGCGGATTCTAGATTTAATTCCAGCACTTGTTAGATTTAAATGTAGCAAGTTCTAGATTTAATTCTAGTAAAATAGCATTTATTTGGATTATCCTAACGTGATGTTTTTCACTTCTACAGGCTCGTGAAGGAAGATCTGGGCTTGTTCCTTGAACTTCTCAGGATTTTCAGTGGTGAGGTATTGTGCCTCACCATTTTTTGTGCAGTGCCGCTCTATCTGCGGATGGCGCCTGAGGTAGTCTTTGAGACTCTCAGCCACGTATTCACCCTGGGGGACTACCCGTACGCCTGCGGGCAGGTATTTCAGGATCTTTGGCATGAGCAGCGGGTAATGGGTGCAGCCGAGGATGATAGTGTCGATCAGAGGGTCGAGGCGCATGATTTGGTCGATGCGCTTCTTGACGAAATAGTCGGCACCCGGGGAGTCAGCCTCATTGTATTCGACCAGGGGCACCCAGAAAGGACAGGCGACGCCGCTGACCAGCAGGTCGGGGTGGAGCTTCTGGATCTCGAGGTTATAGCTCTCGCTCTTGATGGTGCCCTCGGTGGCGAGAACGCCCACGTGACGGCTTTTTGTCAGGCTGCCGATGACTTCTGCCGTGGGACGGATAACGCCCAGCACACGGCGTTCTGGGTCGCTCTGGGGCAGATCTACCTGCTGGATGGTGCGCAGAGCTTTGGCT
>JAEEGG010021236.1_pt1 | contig 12911 bp, 8 predicted proteins | sample 9134161 | NCBI WGS metagenome assembly JAEEGG01 (sample SAMN16246543, study PRJNA631951) | gut metagenome | biome: gut microbiome; feature: rumen; material: CR-attached | host: Bos | place: Iran: Karaj | collected 2018-10
GATCACCGACGAACTCCGCCGCGCCTGCGTGGCCCGCGAACTCGTGAACCGCATCCAGAACCGCCGTAAGGACCAGAACTACGCCATCACCGACAAGATTGAAGTGACGCTGTTCTCTGCAAGCGAAGTCTTCAAGCAGGCCGTTGCCGAAAACGAAGCCTACATCGCTGGCGAGACACAAGCCGTCGCCATCAAGTGGGCTGCCGTTGCCGATGGCCTCGAAGCCAACGACGCCGACGGCGAGGCTTTCAGCTTCACGACGGTCCGCGCCTAATTATCGTCCCTTCTAAAAATATTCCCCGCTACCTAAAAAGTAGCGGGGCTTTTTTGTCGTTAATCACCCTTTTTTACGAGTTATCGTAAAAATCGCTTTTTTTTGTCTTTTTTCCTAAAAATGAATTTATCTTTAATGGCGTATGAAACATTTATGCGCCCTTCTGTTAAGTTCTATCCTTCTCGTTGGCTGCGGCTATACGAGCCATTACGCCCACGTAGAAAAATTTGAAATGGAAACTCCTGCTGCTCCCGAAATCCGCGGTGCGGGTAATTATAAAGAACCCAATACCGCTAACGTTCGCTTGTCTGCAAACGTACACGCGGGTCCACAAGATAAAGAACAGCTTCATGGCCTCAGAAACTCCATGGACGGTTGTGGCGATCTTACCAGGTGCAAGGACTATAAACCCGAAGAAGTTAAAGAAAAAGTAGACGGCACCTACAAAATAATGTACCCGTATGTAGAGGCCTCTTTAGATTACATCAGCAAAAAAGATCTCTTCCTTTGGGGCTTTACTTTTGCTCTCGATAAAGGGCTGTACAGCAGTCTTATTTTAGGTATAAACACCAAGTATTTCGAAGTGGGTGGCTCGCTAGGTATGTGGATGTATTTCCGCAAATTCAATTATTCGGGAACAACATACGATTGCGACACCTTCCTAAGCTCGGATCGTTTAGACAAATATCCGTTTGAGTCGTCTAATGGCATGGGAACGGTCATTACCTATGGCGGGTACGCCAGCACCTATTATGGCCCTTACTCGCTGAATTTCTCGGTAAACATTTATCGGCCTGACCCCTCGTATCCTGGAGACGATGACGACAATGTTTCCAGATCGAGTGGCACTATATCTGAATTTGACTTCCCGCTCGTCGTGACAGGATACCTTACTGCCGGCTACCGCATCAATGAGAATTGGGAAGTCCGTTTGGGCGCCTCCAATATCGTTGGCGAGCTCCCTGGCTGGCACTGGGGCGCAACGGGCGGCATTAGCTACTATACCAAATAATCTTACAAAAAACTTGCGGTTTTAAAGGGTGTGCGGAAAAACACCCTTTTTACTAGAAAATTTACAAAAAAGTGGCGAATTTTTGAATATTTCGCCATTTTTGTAAAAATTTTGAGCGTTTTGTAAAAAAATAAGTTATTTTAGAATAAGCCTGTCGGAAACGCCCGAAGTCGGACGCCCACAGTACTTTGTTCTATTTTTATGGAAAGTTGTGTAAGGTAGGTATATGGTGTTTGCAAAGCAAAATGCTCGTTGCGTTAAGGCGGGTTACACCCTGGTCGAAGTCCTGGTGGTTGTCTCCATTATGGGCATTCTTTCGGCAATGGGTGTCGCGGGCCTGCAGCGTGCCGTTGCGAACGCCCGCATTAAAGATGCCGCCGTTAACACCGCCGCCTTTATTGAAAGAGTGGCGAATCTTGCAAACCAGCGTAATGAAGTTTTGTGTTTAAGAGTTGCTCCGGGAAGTAATAGTCAGAAATTGTATGTGGTCAGAGACGCGGGTGATGAAACATGCGCTAATCCGAGCAGTGGTATAATAGATTCTCTAGTCATTGATGCTCCCTGCAAATATATAAGTTTGGCTAGTTGCGGCGCTGTTGATGTTGATTGGTTCAGTACGTCATATTCTTCAGATAAAGCGTTTAAGCCTCGTTTGGGACTTTCTGCTGCGCCTCCACAGGGTGGAATTTGCATCCAATATGGAGATGATGGCGTTTATGGAGCTGTGCTTAAAGAAAAGTTGGTGAATCGTGTTAAGCCCATGTGGAAGGTGGGCAATGATCCAACGAGTGGCGGTTGGTCTTCATGGACAGAATTGTAGGTGTAGGTGGTGCGTATGGGAAAGTTCTTTAAAAATAAACAAGGCTTCGGCATTGTTGAGGCTCTGATTGCGGCCGCTGTACTTGGCTTTATGTACATGGCTATTCTCAACCTGCAAGGCGGAAACCATGACGCTCTATTGCGTATTCGTGGCCGTGATGGTGCCACGGAAGTTGCTCAGAATTTGATTGATTCCTTGGGCGCTTTAGGGATAGCGAGCCTTTCGGATGATAAATTAATGGGCGCAGATGGTGCAATGCATCCGATTGAGGTGCATAATATTGTTCGTGAATGGAAGGGGCAGCCCGGAGCCTTTACGAATACAATGAAAGTTGTCTATGATGCCGAAATTACGGTATCTCCTGATGCTGAATATATGGCTAAAACGGGTTCTATGTTTTTGACGGCATCTGCTGCAGATAGCCTTGCTCATGTATATGCCAAAAGACTAGATGTTAAGGTAAGTTGGCATTTTAAAAATTCAATTCAGTCTATTACGGTTTCGGGGGTCATCCGATGAAGTTCTCTAAGTCTGGTTTTACCCTTATGGAACTCCTTGTCTACATGGCCATTGTAGGCATTATTGTCGTTATTGCTGGTGAAGCTTTCAGTAATTCGACCAAGTTTCGTATTCGTACCGACAACATGATTCGTGCTACACAGGAAGCCGAAAATGTGGGAATGTTGTTAAGAGAAGATGTTGCTCAGATGGGGGCAAAAAGCTCGTTGGACGCGAACGTTGCTGATGCGAATGATTTGTTTAATGCCTCGCATATTTCTGAAGTCTATCTCGATCCCAATAATGCGGTAGACGACAATAAGGACTCTTCGTCTTTTAGACTGGTGTATGCTAGTGCTGCTGCAACTGCAAAATTGGATAGCTTGGTGTTCCGTCGTATGCGGTATAGTGATGCTGGCGTTTTCCAAGCTGTTGAAGAAGTTTCCTGGTTCTCGCAAGTTGTTGGTGGCGATACCATTTTGAAAAGGCAATGCGTTATCATAAGTAAAGCGTCCACATCTGTCGCTGATGCTCCGTGTGCGCCTCAAGGGACGAATGGCTCGGGCATGAGTGAATATGCTGTGCTTATGGCTACAGGCGTGACAGATTTTAGAGTCTTGCCTGCACTTCCGTTAATTCGGAGTAATGCAACGACTTTAGAGTATCGCAAGGAACAGATTTTCCCGCCAGGAGATGGAGACCAGTTTAAATTTTTCTCTAGGTATGCGGAAGGAAACTTTACGCAAATAGACGTATCTGCAGGCGGAAATTCTGTTACTTTAAGCGGATTCCACACGAATTACAATATGGCTACTGGCACTGTTTTGAATACGGAAAAAACAAGCCAACAGGTAATTGCATTGGCAAATACGGATGAGGTGAGCGATTCTTGGTCTGCTCTTTGTTCAAATGAAGGGAATTATTTTACGTTCTATCCGCATGAAGAGTATGAAATATCGTTTAGAATTCCGTACGATCAAACGGGCTCCGATGGTAGTCCTGCAAAAATGCAGATGTTTGTGCCTGGTAGAGACCATATGCAGGTGGGGTTCATTAATTTAAGTGGTCAAAGACCTGCGGGAATGGATGATTTTATGTTCTATCCTCCGTCAGCGACGGATGCGAATAATAAAGATCGCGTAATGCGTTTCACGGTTCCTGATACGGTGAAGAAGGTTTGTCTCGCGTTTACTTTTGCAATTTATTCGCCTGTTGTTGCAAATGGAACGCTGACTATATCGAATCTTCGCGTGAAAAGAATTTCTAGTTCCAATTACAAGTTTGATGAATCTATACATAATGTGCCTATCAAAGACAAAAAGAATGTGAAGGCATTGAGACTGATTTTAGCTGTTAAACGTGGTGTGAAAAACGGCGGTAGCGGTGAAACTGGTAACGTGGATGTCGTTATACCAATCCCGAGTAACGGCCCGAGAGATTAAGGCAAGGAGATTCCTATGCGCAAAATTTTAAATAATAATAAGTCCGGTGTATCTTTGATTGCCGTGCTATTGTTTATGCTGATTGCCACCATTGCCGCTACCGCCACTTGGAAGTGGCTTTCTAGCGAAGGTTTTTCTAGTGCGAGCCGAATGCAAAAGCGCGAGGCACTCCAAAGTGCAGAAGCGGGTATCGGTGCTACAAGAGCTTGGATGACGTTCCATGCAAATGATGTCGGTGCGCTAATCAAGCAGTATCAAGATGGTCACAATCAACCGATAAGGATTGACAATCAATTAACTGAATTAAAATCGGCCAAGCAGAATTACTCTGTTTGGCTTGTAGGCGTAGATACGCAGAATCCGACCTATAAACTTAAAATAATTTCTAAGGGAGAGTCAAGAAATCATTCTGCAGAACATACAGAAGTTGCCATTTTAAAAGTAGATGGCTTGTATAAAGTCAATATTCCGGCAAGTAAAAAACGTGCGAAATCTGACTTTGACTATGCTTATTTCGGCAGTTCCGTGACAAATAGTGGTGACATGAATCCGACGTCAATGTTGGTGAATGGAAACTGGTTCGGTAACCCAAATACGGTGACGAGAAATTTTGTTGTTACGGGTAATGCAGAATTGTCTGGTAATAATGTCCATGTGGGGCATAATGCTTGTATTGGTGGAAACCTTTATCCGAATAATGGTTTTACGGGAGAAAACCTTAATGTTAAAGGCGATGTCTATAGTTTGACAATGAATATTTCTGGAGACGCTTATTTTGAAGGTTCTGTGAGAATGGGTTCGCAGGCGAATCCTGGCTTTAATGTGGGCGGAAATGTGTTCCTAAAAGACACAATGTTCACTAGCCAGAATGAATTTGCTCCGACGATTCATGGTAATTTCTGCTTAGATGAAAATGCTTTGTTGTTCTCTGTGGGTACCAATAATTCTTTTATTGTGGAAAATGACACATGGCTTTCGGGACCATTTAATGTTGTCTTCGGTACAAAGGATCCTGGTACCGGAGGTTATTCTATTGAAGATTCTGAAAATATTGATGCTAGATATTCGAAAATCAATTTTAAAAATGTTTATGCAAAGTATGGCCATCCGTTTAGCGACTATACATCATTACGCGAAAATAAAACGTTTACACAAAGCGCCACTACGAATAAAAAATGTGACCATGCTCTTCGCGTGTTTGGAACAACCATTTATTGTGCTGAACAGAAACCTGGAATGATGATGGGGGGTACCTATGAAAACAAATGGAAAACTTGGGAGGCTGATACATATACGCCATATAAATGGGCACGTACAAGTGCTGACGACAAATATTATTTGTATTATACGGAACCAGGGGCAACCGATGTAGAATATAAAAGTTATGTGAGAAATGATTTGTATGTTCCGCAAGCGATGGGGTGGCCTAGCCCTTCTACAGTGTGGGGCTATTATGTAGGTGGCGAAAAATTCTATTATCAGCGCCTTCAATCGGGTGCAACTGGTCCTGTTGGTCCTGTTGGTCCCGTTGGTCCTTTTGGTCCTGTTGGTCCTGTTGGTCCCGTTGGTCCTGCAGGTAATAAGGTTGAACTGCATCCGGAATATAAGTATTATCATTTTAATTGTACGGGTGAAAACTGTGATTATGAAAAGAAGGCTTTTACAGGGTCTCCGTATTGCAGTAGAGACGCTATTGGTAGTGCAAATGATTTTAGACCATTCTGCTCTATTCCGTCTTGGTTCCAGGTCACAGGAACTTTTCACAATTCGGATCCTACTGACCTCAATTGTGGTACTGATATTAAGGATACGTGCGATGACCTCTTGGGACCCGTGCAGCCGGGATGTGATGGAGCAAAGTATAAAGTAGATGATATGCTGGATAACTCGTATGATGTCTTTAAATCATACGCTAACCAAGGATGCTCTGAGGAAATTACTGCGTGGACAGATGATATTGTAAGCAAACTCAATACCTGTTACCATTCAGATGAAGCTGTTAAATTCAATGATTACCTTGTTGTGAGCGTGAGTGCAAACTCGATGAAGAATCCTACGGGAACATTGGAAGGTAAATATGTCATTATTTTTGAAAATAACCCCGGCCAAAACGCCTTCCCTCCGACTACGGATACGTCTTATGTGTTCCTGTATTTGAGAAAGGGTTCAACCGGAGAACTTCAGCCGAAGGGTGCTGGTACATATAATTACTTTATCTATACTGATGCAAATGTGTCTAAGATTTTGTTTAATAATACGGCTGATTTGCATGGTACCGTATACGCTAGAGCAGAAAAATGCGCGAAAGTTAATAATTTGACAATTTCAAAAATTGAGACTAATCAGGACTTGTTGAGTGACTTGATTGAAAATGGCGTTCTTTGTCCCAGTGGTCAAAGCGATTGCGGTACGACTCTGCCCTCGACAGATCCTACTACGCCAACGACGACTACTGCAGGTGAAACAGAAGCGAGTATCGCGGGTGCGACGGATGTCTATTATATTGCGGGTGCCCCGCAGTTAAAGGTTTCTCTGGAATCTCAATATAAAAACCGTGAAATGAAGAGTGTCCCGCAGAATCTGGATACGCTGAAGTCTTCCTTTATTGTACTCCCCAGAGTGGTGTATATGACCAAGGATGCTAAGGGTAGTTTGCAGGATTACTACGGAGTGATTCCTTTGAACAGCAAAGCGAAGGTGACAAATCCGTCTGTTACGTGTAATGAAAGCTCTATTAAAACGTCTGGAGCTCTTTATGAGGCTGGTTCCCCCATTAGAGAAGGCTATTTTAGATGTAATGTGACTGCTACTGTCGGTGAAATTACGGATGACATTCCGTTCTTTGTAGTTGTCAAGGGAACTTTGCAAAATACAACCGAAGTTGGATTTGCTCAGACGTCAATTGAGCTGGGTAATGGGGCGACGACAACGCCGAAGTTGCGCTTTGTAAACGGGACGCCCACGCAGGACTATACGATTAACGTTATGGTCACGCCGGCGGATCATCCGGGATGGGTGATTACCGAAAATGTTGGAGAGGGAGAATGTCACCCGAATGCGTCGGGTGTGTGTCAAGTAGTTGTTCATGCAGGTGAACAAGATAAGGAACTGTTTACTGTTAGAAATGACGGCGTAACCTCCGGTACGCTGAGATTGCAGATTACTGCAGGTTCTGGTTATCTACCTGCAAATGGAAGTAATACGGAGCTTATTTTTGTGTCGTCTTCAGTTAATGTTCAGTTGGGAACCTTGGCGGAGTATTGTAATACCTTTAGTTGTAGCGAGGCTTTGCAGGCGAAGGCGAATACAAATGAGGTGCCAAACTGTGTTTCGAGTGCAAATTGGGTGAATATTAGTACAACAAGTTCGGATGGTTGTAGAACGCTTGACCCGAATCATTTGTGGAGTTGTGCTATTGATGGAAATATTCATCTTGAACCTGTAACGGTTGATGCAACGAAATGCGAAGTGGTTATTCCTTCGGAAAACAACAGCTATTCGGCTCCCTTGAGTACGGGAACGTCGTACAAATTGTATGCTGGGTTAAAGGCTAAGCCGTTGACTCTTCAATATGGGTTCTCAGGAGTGGCTGAGAATACTTCTGAAATGGAAATTGATGTTGAAGTTCAGGATTTGAATGGTCAAACTCGTAATGGAGTTTGTCAATATTCAAGTTTGCCTGAAGGTGGATTGTGCTCCATTACGATATATCAGGGTTCAAGAGTGATTATGACTGTTCCTGGGACTCCGTCCGATTTCAAACGCTGGTCTTGCGATGCGGGCGATTGCGGCTTTATCACTAATGCAGACAATCCGTCTATATCGTTTACGGCTGCTGGCGCAGCGACGATATACGCTCACTTCAATCAAACGGATGCCCACTGTTTCTTTGACCAATTCAAGGTCAGTAGTTTGCAGTGCAATACAGATGCAAATGCGACAAATGATCCCTATTGCATTTGCCCTGTGGCGGGTACTTGTGGATCGAGTGTGAAATGGAATATTGTAGAGGGCAATGTCAGTGATCTGGAACTTGATGCAAGTGCTGATAAAATCCGAATAAAGAGGTCTGTCGCAAGGAATAAGAAAGAATCAGAAACTCCGAAAGTGACTGTTTTGAGTTCAGTTGTCGGTGGCTTGTACGGAACCTTGAAAGCTCAGTTTAAAATTCCGAAGATAGATTCTCGTAATAGCAATATTGCTCGCACTGCAACGGAAAAAACGGGATTTCTTTTAAGGTCGACTGCAACAGCTTCGTCGTATTTGTTCGTAAACGTGTATCTCAATGAATTTAATGGTGTCGTGGCCAGAGTATGTCTTAATGGTACTTCTTGCTTGGAATCTCCGCTGTATGATAACGGAACCGCTGCTTATACAACAGACGGTGCCATTGTGTTGTTAACAGCAACTTTGAGTGGATTCCTTACGCATGATGATGTGTTAACTGTGTCTGTAATTCCGAGTACATGGAGCGATCGTACTTATTCAGCAACCTTTGCCTTGAACAATGAAAATATCACAGGCGTTGAAAATTTACGGAATGAAGCCGCGAACCAATCTATTGGCTATCGCTTGAGTGATCCTAATGTTGAATTGTATGGTGTCGGTTGGCATAGTGAAGACTTTGATGAAAATTGTTGGGAATCGTTCCCGAGTGTAAAATGCTCGTTTAAGGGTGCTTATGCGGGGGGAATTGTTCCTTCCGGAACAGAAGTCGTTCCTTGGGTGGGACTTTCCGCTTGGTTTAATAGAGGCTTCCAGTGTACTCCTCATTACTATTACAACGGAACTGATTCAGAAAATTGCACCTCTTCTAGGAATTCCGATGGCTTCGCTGAATGTTCCGATGCGTATAAGTTTAGTGAAACTCCGGGAGGAGCTCATGGAAGTGGAAATAAAATTGCGCAAGCGGCGGTACAAGGCTGCGGTTATATAACTGAAGAAGAACGCCAATGGGCATCTTCTGCTGCTGAATGTGGCGAATTCTGGGTAGGAAAGTTAAATACCTGCTCGTCGTCTCCCGAATTTGCTTTGCCGAGCGGTGGTGGCGATTATTGGTACCCGAATGGTGTTGAATCTTTGGTGAACCTGCGTGCCGCGACTTTGAAAATAGAACTGAATAATCCTGATGCAAACGAAATTGAAATTTCGCTGTTCAGCCGTTCTCCTGAGACAAGTTATACTTATGGCACGGATGCTGTTTATAGTAAGTCCTTTAAGACGAACGCGAACGGAGTGCTGTCTATTGCGGTGTCGGAATTTTCCGATGAAATAGGCTTCGACCCCGAACATGTTGGTGGAATATATATACATAACCTTACTCTGGGTGGCCGTGCTGCTGAAACTTTGGTCACCAGCATAATGGCGTCTTGCCCGTATGTACTTGGCTTTGCTAGCTGTTATGCAAATTATAGCGTTACTACAGGTGCATGGAATGTTCAAGGCATGATTAATAATTCTAGCCGCGCTGGACGAATAACAGTATCTCCTGCTACGGGTGCGACTGCAAGTATGGATGGTCTTAGTGATGAATGCGTGAAGGATGGTGAGACTGGTGCATGCTCTATTTCTAATGCAAATGGCGGCACTGCGGTTGTTTTCAATTTGACGGATAATCCTTTCACAAATAATGTTGGAAAAGAATATCAGTTTAAACTGGAAATGTGGTCGAATGATCAAACTCCGGTGGCTGTAGAACCCTGTATTACTGAGTCCTATCCGATTTCGTCAATATCTGCGGAATGCTCCATAAATAAGACTTCTGTTCTTGTTGGTGCGGGAACCCCTGTCGTGACGTATGCTCTTAGCGGGTGTCCGGATGACCGATGTGGCTACGAGATTTATATTGATGCAAGCACTATATTGGCAGAAAATAGTGCTACGGGCGATTTCGCAAGTTACACGACGCCGACGAATAGGGCGAATACGACAGCCGCTCCTTTGACTGTTGGTCAATCGTATACTATAAAAATGCGCCAGAAAGATGCTGGTCGTCCGTTTACGGAGGTAACATGCGGAACGTTCGAGGTTAACGATGTTAGCTCTCAACAGTCTGAGATTCAGGCGGGGCAGTGCGCGTTTAGCAGTTCCACGATATCAGTTGGACAGACTGTTAACTTCTTTGCCTCCCAGTTTACTGGAACGCCGCAGTCTGTTTCTGCATCGCTTTTGGATCCTGACGGACATGAAGTTTCGTCGACGAATTCGCTGTGGACAGGTGAAGGAAGTTCCTTTGGCGCATATAACTTGCAGCCAACAAGGACTGGTGAGAATACATATACATTCGTTATTAATGGCGGCGTTTCTTGTACGGCAACGCTGACTGTGAATCCGCCTTCGGCTACGTGTACATTCTCTTACACATCTTTGTCTGTGAATGAAAAGTTGGGCCTTCAAATTAAAAATATAAATCCGGCTGCAACCAATTTGAAATTAGAGGTCATAGAGACGCAAGGAAGTACTTCTACTTCTAAGGATTTGCAGACGAATTATTGGTCGAGTAATAACTATTCGCAGGAATTTACGATGAACACAACAGGGTCGTACACGTATTCTGTAAAGATTGCGGATGTGGAAGTGTGCTCTCAAAATGTGACGGTATCCCAAAATGCAATTTCTGTAAGTTGCCCGGCAAAGAAGGAATATGCGGTTGGTGAAACGGCAACATTTAATCCAACGACTCTTTTGAATTGCGGTGATGGATGCGATTATGTTCTTGCTCCTACATCGGGTACAGCATTTGCTTCGTCTACAGCTGGAACGTATACCTCCGCAAGTACGGGTATTACGTGGACAGCTCAAGATGCCACGAATAATAACGTTCCTTATACATTCACAGTGACTGATCATAGCGACAATACCAGAACCGCTTCTTGTACGGGTACGTTTGCGTTTGTGGAAAGCGTTGATAATTGTGGCTGTACGTGTAGTTCGGGCTGCGATGATTTGAAGTCGGGAACGATTGAAAACGCTCAATCGGCAACGGTGTGTTTGTTTGGTACCCAGATTACAGAAATTAATGAAAACTGGGGCATGAATACAATTTTGGTTAATGGAAAACGTCCTCAATATTGTGATGGTGCTGCTTCATGTAACACAGCTCTAGCTAATGCGGGAGTGGAAACGATTGATGGCGGATATTATATCGAAATTCCAAGAACGATTGGTTGCCGTAATCCTTCTCGTGGTAATGAAAATTGTGAATGGATTCGTGTTATTACCACTGGCTCGTCTACGCCGGTTTGTAGCGAAGAATCTGGCAATGGGAATTCCGGAGAAGGCGGCAACGGAAATGGCAATGAAAACGGCGGTGAAAATGGAAACGTGACCCCGGATATGACGTATTCTATTGCTGAATCAAAAGTTGACATGAATAGTGGTGCAAATGTAGTACAAATCAATTCTGGTCTTGCAAATCCTGGGGGTTGTCAATTTGGATGTGATAATGGCGGGGCGAACGCTTTTACAATCGATATTGGGACTCATCACTTTACGGGACAGTATAGTGCTAATGGAACTATTGCATCGTCTTATTGTAAGGATGGAACACTGGTTACTGTGACTTTAAATGCGTCGGCAAGTAATTGTCACTTTAATTGGTGGCAGTGATTAATCCTGCTAATTACCTTTCCTTTTAATATTAACCAAAACGGGCTGCGTTAAGCAGTCCGTTTTTCTTGTTTTCAATGGTAAAATTCAAGCAATCAAAAAAGCCCTGCGAAAGCAGGGCAAATCTTGTTAAAAGGGTTGCGACTACATAAACCAGTAAATTCCGCCGACTTGGATTTGCATGTTCTTGAAGGCTTGGTCGTCGCTTTCGAATTTTTTGCCGTCAATGATAGAGGTCAGGCCCACACCGTAGCGAATGCCCAGGTCCAAATTGGGCGTGACCGAGCAGCCTATGCCGACGTCGATGCCGAATTCAAAGACGTTGAGTGCGTCATTTTTGCCGAAGTTGGTTGTTTCGACAACGCTGCCTAAGTCTTGTTCCATTTCGGAGGACAGGAGCAGCGCGAGTCGCGGGCCCGCTTCAAAGTACATTTGAGGCAGCACGTTGTAACGGGCGAGAACGGGTAATTCAAGTGCCCACGTGTTCCATGTGAATTCGTCGTCTTTTTGGCGGCGCCAGTCCACATCGAGTTCGGGTACAACGCTGACTTTTTCGTTTACGGCGACTTTGGCGGCGGCGCCGGCTGTAAGGCCGAGACTCCAGGGGATTTCCTTTTCAGAAGCTCCGTCACCCCAGAGCGTGCTGAAGTTGACTGCGGCGTGTCCGCCCATTTGGACTTGAGCAGAGGCTAGACCGGTTGCGAACAGTGCGCCTGCAATAGCGCGGGAGATAGCTTTCATGTTGTTTCCTCCGAAAATGTTTACCTCAACGGGTTCTTGTCGCTTTTGTACCACTTCATGAATTCGGCGATGCCGTCGTGCAGGCTCCAGTGGGGCTTGTAGCCGCACTCGGTTTCGAGCTTGGTGGTATCTGCGTTGGTCTGGTACACGTCGCCGGGCTGCATGGGCAAGAAATTCTTCTTGGCAGGCTCACCGTAAGCGTTTTCGATTTCGGCGATAAAGTCCATGAGCTTTACGGGGTGGCTGCAGCCGATGTTGTAAATCTTGTAGGGCACGTTGTTCGGGCACTTGGCGGCATCGGGCACATGGTCTAGCGTGTGGATGGTGCCTTCGGCGATGTCGTCGATGTAGGTGAAGTCGCGGATCATGTCGCCGTTGTTGAATACCTTGATGGGTTCGCCCTTGGAAATAGCGCGGGCAAAGAGCATGGGCGACATGTCGGGACGTCCCCACGGACCGTATACGGTAAAGAACCGTAGACCCGCGACGGGCAGGTTGTAAAGCTTGCTGTAGCTG
>JAEEGG010021237.1_pt1 | contig 12911 bp, 11 predicted proteins | sample 9134161 | NCBI WGS metagenome assembly JAEEGG01 (sample SAMN16246543, study PRJNA631951) | gut metagenome | biome: gut microbiome; feature: rumen; material: CR-attached | host: Bos | place: Iran: Karaj | collected 2018-10
GCCATCCGCATCAACAAGATTACCGATGCGGCGAAGTATCCGGATTTCTCCGAGTTCTTCGTGGTCAGCCATTCCTATCTCGAGCGCGCCGTGAAGTACGTGCAGCTCGACGGCAACCTCACCTTCGGCGCCGGCTCCGAAGCTGACGACGTGCTCCACGTAATCAGCGACCACGGCATCGTGCCGCAGGCTGAGATGAGCGGAATGAACTACGGCACCCCGCTCCCCGCCCAGAGCGAGCTGGACGCCGTTCTTAGCGCTTATGTGAAGGCCGTGGCATCCAATCCGAACAAGACCCTCACCACTGCCTGGAAGAATGGTTTCAAGGGCATTCTGGACGCATATCTCGGCACATGGCCCGAGACCTTCACGGTCGACGGCAAGGAATACACCCCTGCTTCCTACCGCGATGCGATGGGCATCGTTCCCGAGGATTATGTGACCCTCACTTCGTTCACCCATCATCCGTTCTATACCTGGTTCCCCATCGAGGTCTGCGACAACTGGCGCTGGGATTCCGCCTATAACGTCCCCATCGACGAGTTCATGAAGGTCATCGACGATGCGCTCATGAACGGCTACACCCTCGCCTGGGGCGCTGACGTCAGCGTTCCCGGATTCAGCCGCATCGGCCTGGCGATCCTCCTCGACACCGAGGCGAAGGCCACCACCGGTTCCGACCAGGAGCACTGGGTAGGCAAGGAAGAGGGCAAGCCCGCTCCCATCGTCTTGACCGAGAAGGTTCCCACGCAGGAGAGCCGCCAGCGCGAGTGGGATAACAAGACCCTCACCGACGACCACGGGATGCAGATTTTCGGCATCGCCAAGGACCAGAACGGCAAGAAGTACTACATGGTCAAGAATTCCTGGGGTGAGACCGGCGCCTACAAGGGCCTCTGGTACGCCACCGAGGCTTTCGTGAAGGCCCAGACCCTGGACATCACCGTCCACAAGTCCGCCCTCACCAAGGACCTGAAGAAGCGACTCAACGTTAAGTAATGAATCTGCGCAAGCATATCCCCAACGGCATCACCTCGATGAATCTGATCTGCGGACTCATCGGGGTCATCGCCGCGTTGAAGCACCAGCTGGACTGGGCGTTCTACGCGATGCTCGCGGCGTCCGTATTCGATTTCCTTGACGGCCTGGCCGCGCGGGCGCTGGGCGCCTACTCCGACAAGGGCAAGGAGCTCGATTCGCTCAGCGACCTGATCAGCTTCGGCTTTCTGCCGGGCCTGATGCTGAGCGTGCTGATGCAGACCTACCGTTTCGACAACAGCCTGTACAACTGGTTCCCGCTGATCCTCACGCTCTTCAGCGCGCACCGGCTCGCGAAGTTCAACGTGGACGAGCGGCAGACGTCGAGCTTCCTCGGCCTGCCCACGCCGGCGGCGGCGCTTTTCAGCGGCGCCCTGTGCTGCTACTGCTGCTATTCGCCGGTGGAGTTCCTCTCCACCTGGGTGGCGGGGCTGTATTTCGTCCCCGTGCTGACGCTCTGCCTCTGCGTGCTGCTGGTCTGCGAGGTGCCGATGTTCTCCCTCAAGCTGCACGGGGACGACTCCCGCATGCTCTGGAGCAAGCGCATCACGCTGGCGGTCATCTTCGTGGCGGCCGCCGTGTTCTGCCTGGTGGCCGGCCACCACTGGTCCCTGACCGTGGTGCTGGGGCTGCTGTTCTACATCCTGAACAACCTGGTTTACGCCATTTTCAAAGTATGAATCCCAGACTCTTCCTGTTGACACTGCTGCTGCTTCCTGTCGCCTGCAAGCGCCAGGTGGAGGAAGCGCGCCAGACCGTTCCCGTGGTACGTGAGATCCTGTCGGACCGCTCCGACCCACGGGCGCAGATGCTGCGCGGACGTGTGCCCGTGTCGCAGGCGGGTATTACGATTATCGGCCCCGAGTTCACCTGCGACCGCCTGGCGGAGCAGCTTTCTTTCCGGGACCTGCAGGACAATGTGGACGCCCGGATGGTGACGGACGGCCTGCCGGACTTCGCCGGCGAGACCTTCGTGTGCATCGAGGACACGACGCCGTACCGGGACATCCTGGCGGCGCAGGGCGCCGAGGCGCTCCGCACCCAGACGGTCTTCCGCGTGCTGGCGGCCCTGGACACGACCGTCCACATCAGTCCGTACGACATGGAGGGCCTTTCCGCCAAGACTTCCTCCAAGCTGGTCGTGCTGGCCGATCCTTTCCTCTGCGAGTACGGCGGCAGCGACGTGGACACGCTCTTCCACTCGATCGGCTGCCGCGTTCCCGTCGTCAGCCCGATCGAGCAGATGATCGACCTGGCTTTCGACCGGGACGAGCGCAGCGACCTTTCGGTCGGCGTGCTCTGCGACCCGCAGCTCGACTCGGCGGATATTTATGAGAAGATTTTCGCCCGGAAGGCCGCGGAGCGCGGCCGCCGCGGCGCCAGCCTGGTCTCGATCGGCGTCGGGCAGCGCGACAGCGCGCTGTACGAGTTCCTCGACCGCTACCAGGCGGCCGGCTATGTCAAGCCGTTGGATGTGATCCTTGTGGATGACCTCTCGATCGACGTCGAGCGGCTCAAGATCGAGCTGGCAGGGATTGTGTCCGTGATGAATGAAAGTTCGATGACGCTCGGACGCCTGGTCTCGCGTGATTTCTTTTTCATCGACGCGATGGAGACCGTGTCCGCGCAGTGTTACAGTTTCTTGCGGGAGAACAACCTGTTCACCCACAATATAGCCAAACCCCAGGTGACGGTGTACCGTCCGGTCCGCAAGCCGGAGTCCGAGGACGGTTCGATCATCCTGATTCCCGGTTCCTATGTACAAAATTAGCATCCAGCCAGAAGAAATAGAGAAAATGCCGCTGGGATCCTTTCCCGGCAAGATCCATGTGATTGACAAAAACGGGATCGATTTCGTGCGGGCGATCGCCTATCTGGGCACGCAGCGCATCATCGGTTTCGACACGGAGACGCGTCCCGTCTTCTCCCCGGGCCAGCGCCACAACCACGTGGCGCTCCTGCAGCTGTCCGGCGGCGGGAAGGCCTATCTGTTCCGCGTCGGGACGATGGGCATGAACCGGCTGCTCTGCGCCCTGATGGCCAATCCGCGCATCCTGAAGGTCGGCGCCGCCGTCCACGACGACGTGCGCGGCCTGCAGTACTACCGCAAATTCGACGCGAAGGGCTTCGTCGACCTGCAGAAGATCGCCTACGAGTGGGGCATCCGCGACAAGAGCGTGAAGAAGATGGCCGCGAACATCCTCGGCGTGCGCATCTCGAAGTCGCAGCAGCTGTCCAACTGGGAGGCGGAGGAGCTTACGGCCGCGCAGCAGATGTATGCGGCGACGGACGCCTGGGTGTGCCGGGAGATGTATCTGAAGCTGCTCCAGAGCGAGAAGCATCCGCTTACGCCCGAGGAGCTCAATCCGCCGCAGCCGCAGCAAGCGCAGCAGCCGAAGGCGGAGGCTGCGCCGGCCGGCGAGGACCAGCCGAAGGCGAAGAAGCGCCGCCGCCGTCACCGCAGCAAGGCGAAGAAGCCTGCCGAGGCACAAACGACACAGCAGGACAATGGTTAAGGTATTTCTGAAGCACGGGCGCGACGAATCGTTGCGCCGCTTCCATCCTTGGGTATTCAGCGGGGCCGTGGCCCAGGTGCAGGGTTCGCCCGCCGAGGGCGACATCGTCGGCGTGTATAGCGCCGAGGGGCAGTTCCTTGCCTCCGGCCACTGGCAGATCGGCTCCATTGCCGTCCGCATCCTTTCCTTCGACGCCGATCCCACCGCTCCTGATTTCTGGACGAATTCCATCGCCCGCGCCCTCGAGGCGCGCATCGCCGTCGGGCTCTATTCGGAGGGTTCCGAGCAGACCGAGACCACCTGCTTCCGCCTGATCCACGGGGAAGGGGATGGCCTCCCGGGGCTGATCATCGACTGGTACGACGGTGTGTGCGTCATGCAGGCCCACTCCGTGGGCATGTTCCGCGCGAAGGCGCAGATCTGCGACGCGCTGAAGGCCGTCTTCGGCGAGCGCCTGAAGGCCGTCTACGACAAGAGCTCCGGCACGGCGCCGTTCAAGGCGGGCCTGGAGCTGATCGACGGCTACCTCTACCGCGCGCCGGGCTTCGAGGCCGCCGAGACGGTGGTGCTCGAGAACGGCCGCAAGTTCCTCGTGAACTGGGAGGAGGGCCAGAAGACCGGCTTCTTCCTGGATCAGCGGGACAACCGCGCGCTGGTCGGCAAATATGCCGCCGGGCGCCGCGTACTCAATCTTTTCTGCTACACCGGGGGCTTCAGCATCTACGCCCTGACGTCCGGCGCCGCGCTGGTCGACTCCGTCGACTCCTCCGCCCGCGCCATGGACCTCGTGGCCCGCAACATCGCGCTGAATCCCGGCGAGGCGGACGTCCACAACTACTGCGAAGACGCCATCGATTTCCTGCATAAGACCCCGGAAGGGAAGTACGACCTGATGATCGTCGACCCTCCGGCATTCGCCAAGCACCGCGGCGCGCTGAAGAACGCGCTCCGCGCCTACCAGCGCCTGAACGCCGCCGCCATCGCCAAGGTGGCGCCCGGCGGCCTGGTGTTCACCTTCAGCTGCTCGCAGGTCGTCGACAAGATCACCTTCGCCAACACGGTCTTCTCCGCCGCCGCCCAGACCGGGCGCAGCGTGCGCATCCTGGACCGTCTCTGCCAGGGCGCCGACCACCCGGTCAGCATCTATCACCCCGAAGGGGAGTACCTGAAGGGCCTGCTGCTGTACGTCGAGTAGCCGTCAGCGTTATAAAATTATTTAGCGGAAATCTGTTTGAAGACAGACTCGAAGGCGGCAAGACGATCCGGAAGCAAAGGATTGTCCTTGCGGCTCAGAATCGCCATATAGTAACCGACACCGTCAATTAACAGTTCCTTGTATTCATGAAAGAAGCTATCTTTCTCTGAGTAGGAATGAAACCAGATTGAAAACAGTCTTTGCCTAAATGATTGCCGGCCATCATTAGTGTCGCATAAATACACCAACGTGGCATAATCTGTCTTGAAATACTCCTCCAGAATGGCCGTGACGGTGTCTTGAATCTTAGAATCCCGATGAGAAACGTCGCCATTGACAACACTGATGATCAACTGTGAGACATCTCCATCATCACTGATCATTTGATCTTCGACAAAACCGATTTCATAGGTCACACCATCGCCTGTCCGGAACAAGAAGGTGTAACCATTCTCGGTCCAGACTTGATAAGGTGCGGTTTTGTTGATGGAGGAGAGTGAAAGTCGTCTAGTTATCATTGATGACCACCGTTTTCAGACCCAGCTTCTCCAATTCTTCCCGGGTGGCACCTTTTCGGATAGCCTCTTCCCATTCATTACGAACACTGGCCGCTTTTTTGAAAGCTGCCAATGCTTCTTCTTTTGTGAGATACGTTTTGCTCATAATGGTTTTTCTTAGTTTATTATTATCATTTGCAAAACTAAAGAACATACTTCATTTTTCCAAGTATAAAAGAAATAATCATCTCTTTCCCCGTTCCTGTCAGGAGAACCTATTTGATCAGATTTCAGTCGTTCTATCTCATTGTCTGAATTAAAAATACAAATCTTACAGGAGTGTGTTGTTTTCTTCCGATCTTCCACAAAAAAGAGCGATTGCTCGCTCTTTTTGTCCTAACGCTCTGTCCGCTACAAGTAGCACCCTCGGATAGTCCACCATTAGCAGGCTTTCTACTTTCATTGCCGATTGGCGCGTAGGCTCGGTGCAAAAGTAGTAAACAAGGTTTTAATATACAAATGAAAAGCACTTGACAATGTCTCTGGAAATCAGTACCTTTGGTCTGTGAGACACTATAACCGGAAATATTTAACCACTATTGCCCGCTTGACTCCGAGCACGACGACCCTGACGGATTACACCGGTAATCTGATCCTGGAGAACGGTACGCGGTCCCGGCTGCTGTTCGACGGAGGCTATGTGTCGGTGTCGAATAGCGGATACCATTTCTTCCTGACTGATCATCTGGGCTCCGTCAGAGTCGTGGCCAACACGAGCGGCACGGCAGAGGAGTACAACCACTACTACCCGCTGGGCGGTCCGATCGCGCAGTACTCCTCGTCGACGAGCCTGCAGCCGATTAAGTTCCAGGGCAAGGAATGGAGCGCCGGTAAGGGCCTGGATCTCTACGACTTCGGCGCCCGTCGCTACGACCCTGCTACCGGTCGCTGGATCTCACAAGACCCTATGGCGGAGAAGTACTACGCTCATTCGCCGTATCTCTTCTGTGGAGCAAATCCGATGAAGTTTGTGGATCCGACGGGGGAGAGTATCTATCTCCTATTTTACACAGTAGGAAATAGTCGTGGCGACGAAATGTTTAAGTCTGCTGCGGAAACCAGGAAATATGATATTGAGCATTCGCGGAGTTTTAATGAGGAACAAGACATAGTCTTATTAACAGGGATACGGGATCTTTCTAGCATAAGTGAGATTGTTAGCGTTCTAATTAATGATTATTCAGATCAGTATGGAAAGACAATAGAGTTCAGTCTATGGTCGCATGGTGGTTTTGATGGTCCCATCGGGACGGTTGAAACGTCCTCTTATTCTATTGACTCAAAACAGATGTCCCTAGAAGGATGGGGAATAATTGACTTTAATTGGGCTCCGAAAGCTAATGCAAATTTCTTTGGTTGTCGGACTGGTTTGGCTTCTCGTTCTCAAGAAGCTTTTTCTACAAGGATTTCCTCGTTAGACAATTTTGAAAATGTATCTGTTTCAGGACAAGCTGCGTTTTCCTATCCTTCTATTTATTCCAACTATCGCACCAACAATCGAGATATTGTTCATTCAAGATTCTCATATCCTACATATATGGTTGGAGGAACACACTTGGGACTTAAAGGACATTTTTCCCCAATTTCTGCAAGATCGATACCAATGACCACCAGTTATAATGGCATAGTGACATCAATAAACCATTACCAACCTGGTCGAAAACGATAAGTAGACTTATGAAAAAGCAGGCACCAAAAAAAAAGGCATATATCATTGTTCTTATCTTGTCATTTATTCTTTCTCTCTTCATCAGCACTAATAATGTTTGCAAATATGAGCCTTGGAAAATGACATATGCGTTAGGCCCTGGAAGTATAGATATTTTAAGTACCGTGGGTTTTGAGCATAGGGCTCTTATAATAAAAAAGGGGAGAGCCATTGTTTGTGTTATGTTTTGTTATGGTGACAAGTTAGGTGTTATTGAAATCAATAAAGGTCATTTCAGTGTTAACTTTTATATGCCAATTTGATCCATTTTGGGTTCAGCATCGCACGTCCACCCATCTCGGCGGAGTTGAAAAGGACTGGTTCAAGTTCGACCTTGTAGGGAACGTCACGAAGCATAAGACCGAGCACAAGCCTTCGTCCGGGACCTCTCTTGTTGAGACAACGACGCAGTCTTACGACAGTTGGGACCGCCCGTTGGTTACCCAGCATCAGATTGGATCCGGCTCGGTCACAACCGTCTCCAACAAGACATACGACAAGGTCGGTCGCTTGATTTCCGAAAGCCGGAACGGTACTTCGGCACTTGCTTCGACGTATCAATACAACATCCGCTCCTGGCTGACCGGCATAGCCGGATCGTTATTCAACGAGACCCTTAAGTACCAGGACGGCCCGACACCTCGCTGGGGCGGAGATATCAGCCAGCTCTCCTGGACGGACAACCAGTCTTCGAACCAAAAGACCTATAGCCTGGCGTATGACTCCTTCGGCAGACTAACGACTGCAAGTTTCAGTGAGACCAACAGCTCCGCTAACTTTGCGGAAAGCGTCACCGGTTATGACGGAAATGGCAACATCACGGGATTGCAGCGCTATGGACGCACGGGCGCTTCTTCTTATGGTCTCATTGACAATCTTTCATACACGTACAGTGGTAACAGGCTGAGCTCTGTCTATGATTCCGGCAGTGCGGCATACGGCTCCGACTTTCGCTTCTCGAACGGCACGAACAATAGCTATGCCTTTGCCTACGACGCCGCCGGCCGAATGACGTCCGACGCCAGCAAGGGGATCAGTTCTATCACCTGGAACGTGCTGGGCCTGCCGCAGACGGTGACATTCAGCAGCGGCGCGGTCATCAACTACAGCTATGCTGCGGACGGGACGAAACTCCGGGAGGCAAAGACGGTCTCAAGTACGACGACCCTGACGGACTACACCGGTAATCTGGTCCTGGAGAACGGTGCGCGGTCCCGGCTGCTATTTGACGGAGGCTATGTGTCTGTATCGAACAGCGGTTATCACTTCTTTATCACTGATCATTTAGGCTCCGTGCGCGTCGTAGCCAATGCAAGTGGCACAGCGGAGGAGTACAGCCACTACTACCCGCTGGGCGGCTTGATCGCGCAGTATTCCTCGTCGATGAGCCTGCAGCCGGTCAAGTTCCAGGGCAAGGAATGGAGCGCAGGCAAGGGCCTGGACCTCTACGACTTCGGTGCCCGCCGCTACGACCCCGCCACGGGCCGCTGGATTTCGCAGGACCCCCTGGCGGAGAAGTACTATTCTATAAGTCCCTATACGTTTTGCCACAACAATCCTATTATACGTTTTGATCCAAACGGGATGGTGGATTGGAAACTGTTTCGTTCTGGCTTATATACCACCATTGGTGGCGTTATGGCTGCAGTGGGTGGTGGTGTTATGGCCGGTGCCTCCGGCGGAGTAGCAGCTGGATTGTCTGCGTTTATTATTTCGGATGGAGTATTGGCCATTGGTACGGGAACAACTTTAATGGTAATTAGTCTACAGGATGATCCTCAACTTTCAGAGAGCATCCAAGACATTCCTACAAATATTCCCGAGATGGGAGGTGAAATGTTCGACAATCTAACTGGGAATGAAGACCATCTATATAGGAAGATAGGGACCGGGGTTGATTTTGCTATTGGCCTTGGAGCTTCGATGTATTCGGGTTTTACTCCCTTTATTCCATCAATCCTCGGCATAGCAGCGCCTGTAGCTGGGGTTGTAGATGAAGTAATCTCAGAGTGGAATAATGAAGAAATCGGCAAGTTAGAAGTAGAAGGAATGGATGTTGTAAATATACAGCCTATTTTATGGGACCCGAATCAACAGTTGATGTCTTTTTGACAAAAAAAAAGAACTTTCTGCACATCTTGCTATTAGAGATGGCCATGGTACTAGCCTTGTCTATGATGCTATATCTAATTATTCGAAAGATTCCATCTTTTGATGTTGAACTTATTTGTCTGATTGGGCTTTTATTTATGATCATATGTGGGATTCTTAAGGCCTCTATTTTGCTTTATGGAGTTGTATTTTATTCTAACCATGTTCGTTTAGAGTATTTGTATTTATTTTTCTTTAAAAAATCGGTTGAATATAAATATGAAGATATTAAGGTCGTTTTATGCCGACCAAAGCACAAAGTTCTTACATTTTATCGAAAAGGATTTGTCAAACTAGGAATTAGTACCTCCCTTAATAAGAATTGGCAAAAAGAGCAAATTAACCAGATGGCACGGATCCTTTCCGAGCATAACGTTCCTGTTAAACGAATCTAATGGGATACTTGAATGTCTCACGCTTGCGATTGAGCGACCTTACCTTTACCGGCATGCTTATCATAGAAGCGCTCAAGTACCAGGATCGCACGACGTCCACGACGGATTACACGGGGAGCTTGGTTCTGGAGAACGGAACTCGTTCGCGATTGCTGTATGACGGAGGTTATGTGTCTGTGTCGAACAGCGGTTATCACTTCTATATCGCTGATCATTTAGGGTCTGTGCGCGTTGTAGCCAATGCAAGTGGCACGGCGGAGGAGTACAACCACTACTACCCGCAGGGTGGCCTGATCGCGCAGTACTCCTCGTCGACGAGCCTCCAGCCGGTCAAGCAAATCTAATGGGATACTTGTTATTTAATTATGCATATTTGTGATTAATAAATGTTTTCAATCATGGCTATTACAAGAGGCGAAGATTATCTTTACATCAAACCGTTCACTGGTATACAGAGTTCATCAGGCGCCTGGTACCAAACAATAAAATTCCTCGGGAAAGGAGGAAATGGTATTTCGTATCTGGTATTATGCACGGGAGGAAAGTATTTAGGGTGCATTTTTACATTAAAGATTCTTTACCGCATTTCAAAACCCGAGAGAGTTACCAAGTTCCTTCATGAAGTTGCTTTTGTGAAAGAATGTAGTTATCCAACCATTTTAAAACAATATGATGACGGTGAATGGCACAATCATCCTTTTGTGGTTATGGACTATATGTCCACGACTCTTGAAGCCGTGATAAAAAAGGGAGAGTTGTCCATAGGAGATAAAATCCTTTTTTCATTACAACTGCTCTCAGCTGTTAAGTACCTTCAAGACAAGAATGTCGTTCATAGAGACATCAAACCTTCTAATATTTTCATTAAGGACAATTCCGCTATTCTTGGAGATTTTGGCTTGATAAAAGATCTATCCGATACAACAACTGATGATACAGAAGAGATAAAGGGTTATTACGCTATGCCCAAAGCATACAGGACACCGGAGCTCGTTGCATATGCGAGATCCGAGTCTCCAATATGTAAAGAATCTGACATTTTTCAGTTGGGTTTGGTTCTCTGCGAATTGTTTACTGGGAAAAACCCGCTAAGGCCTTCAGATGATTCTCTTTCAGATGTGACTCTACTCCCTATCCCATTTGGGAAAAACAAGTATTTAAACAAGTGTATTTGGATTATTCAGCGAATGCTAAAAAAGAGTAGAATTGAGCGTATGACTGTTGATAAAGCAATGGAAAGGTTTAATATGCTCTTTGAGGAGTATGCCCGGGCAAGAGAAGATCTGGAAGGCGTTGCGATATGACCATTTGGTTTTATTATAGTTGAAGACAACGATGTTTCTCAAACGAAGTTAATATAGGATCGAATCCTTTTGTTGTACCTTTACCCTGTTTTTATTTAACCTAATAGTTGGTAATGGCAGGGTGTCTGGTAAAATGGGATATAACCCCCAACGTGTACATTGAATCCGACTCCTACAAGAACGACGACACGGCGAAGCGTTTCGATTTTAAGTCGGGGGAGAACTGGGAATCGAACTGCTCGATCATATTCTGTTAACCGCTGGATTTAATTGGGGATTGCGGGAGAGAGTAAAAGCGAAGTTGTTCGATGATTCCCAAAAGCTAAACCAGTTGATTGTCGGCATTTCCTGCCTGTCCTGATTCTAAATATTTATCTGATTATGAAAAAAATATTAATTATTGTTGAAAGCGTGTTTTTCGCTCTGCTTCTGCTGGGTTGCACGGAAGTTCTCATCCCGGGCGGCATGAGTGACGAGGCACTTTCCGGGGGGACGAAAGGTCCCACTGAACTCTACTGCTGGTATCATGGGGAGCAGATCCCCCTTGCGCTCAATCAAGACTATGTCAACATCCTGCTAGATACTGCGGTGGTAAAAGGTGCCGATGTGTCGACTCTTTGTACAGAATTGGGTTTGGCAGCGAAGTCCGAACTGAACAAAGATGGCTTGTTTAAGGCTGCGTTAAGGCAACCGAAGAACTATCATCGTATAGTTGAAGCGTTGCGGAGCGATGTGAGGATTCGGAAGGTGTTGCCTTTTTATGATTTTGAAGAAGGAGAGGAACCAGTCGGCTCGTCTCACATTTTTTACGTCCAACTAAAAGAACTCTTTCCCGACAATAAGCAGGAAAGTGAAACGATTCCATATTTGGAGAAAGAGTTTGATGTAGACGCCTTGCATCAGGAGATAGAGCGATTGGGGGTACGTATTGTTCGAGAAGTAGCGTATATGCCGGATTGGTATGTAATATCCATTGAGGATTCCGCTTTTGAGACCGCTATCGAAGCTGCAAATCTTATTTACGAATCTGGACGTTTCAAAGAGATCGACCCTGGATTTATGTTTGAAGCCAAGCCCTGCGTGGTTAACGACCCCATGTTTGACCAGCAATGGGGGCTAAAAAACATAACATATCCAGACTATGATATCAATGTTGAAGATGCGTGGGATTTTTCGACTGGTAATAATGTTAAAGTTGCCGTAATTGATAGCAATATAGATCCGAATCACAATGACTTATCCGCTAATATTTCTTTGAGTAGTTTTAATGTCTCCAGTGGCCTTCCATGCAACGATTTTATTGGGGATGCTCATGGAACACATGTTGCTGGAATTATTGGTGCAGTCGGAAACAATAATCTACAAATGGCCGGTGTGGCTTATAATACCAAGATTATGCGTGTCCAGGTAGTGTATGGAACTGGCGGATCAACAATCGAACAGGTTGCAAGCGGTATTAGTTGGGCCTGGCAGCATGAGGCTGATGTGATCAACTGTAGTTGGGGATATGGTGGTGTTAGTTCTATCTTAGAGAGTGCTATTTCGACGGCCATGACGGATGGTCGCTTGGGAAAAGGAACCGTCGTAGTCTTTGCAAGCGGGAATGAATATAGTTCGACCGTTGCTTACCCGGCATCATCTGACGAAAGGATTTTGGTTGTCGGAGCTATTGATTCAACCGGCATTCGCCCATCTTTCTCCAATTATGGTTCGAAACTGGATGTGGTGGCTCCTGGCGTCGACATTTTGTCGACCTATCCTAATAACATGACGCAAAAAGAAGACGGCACATCCATGGCTGCTCCGCACGTTTCGGGCGTGGCGGCTCTCATGCTTTCAGCAAACCCTAACTTGAAACGCGAGGAAGTGGTCCGTACTATTGAACTGACAGCCAATAGAATCAGTCCAGGGAATAATTATACTTATGGTCAGTGCCAAGGGCGGGAGAATGGACCGTGGAATGCAGAAATGGGATATGGCTTGGTAGATGCAACCAGGTCCGTGCTGGTTGCATATTATGCTGGGAGTACTCCCCCGCTAGGAAGTC
>JAEEGG010021239.1_pt1 | contig 12910 bp, 10 predicted proteins | sample 9134161 | NCBI WGS metagenome assembly JAEEGG01 (sample SAMN16246543, study PRJNA631951) | gut metagenome | biome: gut microbiome; feature: rumen; material: CR-attached | host: Bos | place: Iran: Karaj | collected 2018-10
GCTTTTCGGACCGCGCCGGATTTCTATATTAGGGGCATGATTTTCGACGAGATTCTGAACGACGCCTACGAAAAACGTGAATACCCGGCACTTTCCGCTTTTTTTGCCGAATGGTCGGGTACGAGGCCATTTCGGGGTCTCCGTGTATTGGTGGCGACACCTGTATTTCGCAATACGCTGCTGGAATACCGGGCGCTTATCGCGGGCGGGGCGGATCTTGTCGTGGGTGTGGCAGGCGGGATGCCCTGCGACCCGGGAATCGTGGAAGTCTTGCGCGGGAACGGAATCCCTGTAATCGGGCTGCAAGAGGCACTCGAGATGGAGGCCCGTTGCGCGGAGTCGGGTGATTGCGCGTTCGACCTGATTCTGGATTGTGCGGGCCAGTTTTCGGCATGCCATCCGCGTTTCGGGTTCGTGGAACTCACGCGCAGCGGCGTGCAGTTTTACGAGAAGTGCGAACATCCAGTTTATGTGGCCGATAGCGGGATAGTGAAACGCATCGAGACTTGCCTCGGGACGGGTGAGGGTTACGTGCGGGCGCTCGCGCAACTCGGGTACGATTTCGAGTCCGGCGACAGTTTAAGTTCGGGTACTGAAGGCGCCGGCAAGAAGTTTATTGTCTTCGGGAGCGGAAAGGTGGGGCAGGGCATAGTGCTGCAACTGCTGCGCTCCGGTGCCGATGTCCATGTGGTAACGGACTGCTTGCGAGGCTCCTGCGCGTTCCTGGATGCAAACGGCGTTCCGGTCACGGACTGCAACGACCTCGATGCGGTCGCGTCGCTCGTGCGCGATGCCGACTTCGTGGTGACTGCTACGGGCGTGAAGGGCGCGCTTGACCGCCCGCAGGTCGTGGAAGCTTTGCTTGCCTCGGGTGCCGTGCTCGCCAACATGGGCGTTGAGGACGAATACGGGCCAGGCGTTCCGGCTAGTCGCGTGCTCGCCGAAAAGAAACCGCTGAACTTTATCCTCGAGGAACCGACGCACCTCAAGTACATCGATGCGTCGCTCGCATTGCATGCTGCGCTCGGCGAATTGCTATTGCAAGAAGGCGGCGCAGTTTATGATAAGGCCGCGGGCATCTCGGGCACGAAAAATGCGGGCCCGCAGGATCCGCCAAGCGAATTGGAACAGCGCATCCTCTCTATGACCATGCAAGATGGCCTCATCGGCGCAGAAATCGCCGAGATGATGGGCTGGTAGGCGGGGCGATGCTCAAGAAATTCGCGCTACTCGCAGTTCTTGCGGCACTGATTGGCTGTGCTATTTCTTACCGTAGTTACAAGGAAGGCAATATCCCTGTGTACAAACTCAGGGATAGGCAGGAGGTCCTGTGCTACTTGCAGACCGGTGATAGCATCCGCATTGTAAAGAGCGCGGACACGCTTTCGCTCTTGTCTGTTGTCGACGGAAGATGCTCCAAATGGGGTTGCAGCGATACGAAGCCCGCGTGCATGGGGTGGGTGCTGAATACGATGCTCGATTCCCTTGCCTATAAGCCGACAGGTAAGTCTCCGTCCGGGAGCATTTATTGATAAGGCTAATTCGGTGTCGCCCAGACGCCCAGGTAATTCGTCAGCGCGATGGCAAAGAAGATTATTCCCAATACGAAAGAGCAAATCACGTTGGCCCAGTACATCTTGGGGTGACTTGCCTTGTGGTAAACGCTGTCTCCGAGAACGTGGAAGCGCTTCTCGATGATTGCCGAAATGCCGAATAGCGATAGTGAGATTAGAGAAGTTATTCCGGCGAGCAGTTCGCCGGAGTCGCCGACCATATAGTAGTAGGCGATTCCTCCTCCGAAAAGAACTGCGCAAAATGTCTTGAATGCGAGCATTCCCCCGTGGGGCTTGCTCTGGTATTCGCGCTCAAGCCGCTCGTCAAGTTCCTTGAACGCCAATTCCTTCAGTTCGTCGATACGGAACTCGACAAGTTGCCTACGCTCGTCGCGCGGGTCTTCGGGGAGTTCCGCCAGTCGCCTGTACAAGTCGACAAGGCTTAACTGGTCGACTTCCTTTTCGTACGCTGAAAATTCTTCGTCAGAAAGTTCCATGGCGAGAAAGTAGTAAACTTACCCTCTCTCCTTCTCGAGCTTCACGAAGAACTTCTTTGTCTCGCGGGCGACAATGCCGCTAAGCAATACCAGTGCCACGAGGTTCGGGAAGGCCATGAGCCCGTTGAAGATGTCGGCGCTAGTCCACACCGCACTCACCGTGAGGTAGGGGCCGATGAACACCGCGGCCACGTACACCCAGCGGTAGGCGAGGATGGCGTTCTTCTTGCCGCGCCCGATGAGGTATTCCAGGCAACGCTCGGAGTAGTAAGCCCACCCGAGGATGGTGGTGAACGCGAAGAACACGAGTGCCACGGTAAGGACGTACGGGGCGATGCTTGCGCCGGCGGGCAGGTTCGTGAGCCCGCGGGTGAACGCCTCCATGGTGATGTTCACGCCCTGCAGGCCGAGTTCCGGAGTCCACGCGCCCGTGACCACGATGGCAAGGCCGGTCATGGAGCAGATGACGATCGTGTCGATGAACGTGCCCGTCATGCTTACGAGACCCTGGCGCACCGGTTCCTTTGTCTTGGCCGCTGCGGCTGCGATCGGGGCCGAGCCGAGGCCCGCCTCGTTACTGAAGATGCCGCGGGCGATACCCTTCTGCATCGCGATGAAGATGGTGCCTACCACGCCGCCTGTGACGGCGCTCGGGTTGAATGCCGCCTGGATGATGGTCTCAATGGCGCCCGAAAGCTTCGAGAAGTTGAAGCCCAGGATGAGCAGGCAGAAGAGAATGTAGAAGATGGCCATGAACGGCACGATGTAGAGCGAAACCTTCGCGATGCGCTTGAGCCCGCCGATGATGACGCAGGCGGTGAAGCCCGCACAGAGCAGGCCCGCGATGGCCGTGGAGTAAGAGACCGAGTTGCCGGCGAGGTTGATGAATTCGCCGGTGGGGATGACTGTCGCGACCGCCGAGGTAATGCCGTTCACCTGCGTGATGGTGCCGATGCCGAGCAGGCCCGCAAGCACGCCGAACACCGCGAACAGCACGGCGAGCCACTTGAAGTTGAGCCCGAAACGTTCCTTGATGCCCGTCTCGATGTAGTAGAAGGGGCCGCCCAATACCTTGCCGTCAGTATCGACCTTGCGGTACTTGACCGCGAGCAGGCCTTCGGAGTATTTTGTGGCCATGCCGAAAAAGGCGGCAACTTCCATCCAGAAGAGTGCACCCGGGCCGCCCGTGCCGATGGCGGTCGCGACACCCACGATGTTGCCGGTACCGACCGTGGCCGCAAGTGCCGTGCAGAGTGCGGCGAAGCTCGAGACTTCGCCCTCGCCATCCTTTTCGCTGCTCGTCATGTAGCGCAGCGCGTTGGCGAGGTTGGTCACCTGCAGCACGCCGAGTCGGCCAGTGAGCAAAATTCCCACGAACAGGATTACGGCAATGAGCGGGATACCCCACACGTAACCGTCGATGGTATCGAGAAATGCGTTTAAAGCTTCCATTTGGAACTCCCTATGTTAAACGGCCTGTACGCGGGTCGCGCGCCGTAACTCGTTGATGGACAAAAAGATAGGAAAATGGGGCTAGGCTGTCAGCGGGGGGGGGCACTTGCTAGGAATTGTTTTGCCGGAAATTGCGATTTTTTGGGTTAAAAACGGCAATTGTCACTCGCGGCTCGAGCCCTTGACCGCTTTCGCGCGCGAGTGTAGATTGGGGACATGACTATTCCTCTAAACCTGTACAAAACTACTACAAATGTTCAAAATTGTAGTCGTTCTCTTGATAATTTTTCAATGAAATACGGAATGTCTAAACATTTTCCGTATTTTGTTGAAATTTTGCCGTCAAAAAAGTATATTTACGGTATGGCGCAAAAGAATGTTCTATCCGACCAAAAACTTGTCTTTTCGAGTGACGAACTCCAAAAGCATGGCTTTTCGTATTACCAAATAACGAAAATGGTCGAACGGGGCAAACTTTTTCGGCTCAATAAATCGTATTACGAAAACGCGAACTTTGCCGGCGAGATGAACGATTTCTATTTCGTTCAGGCATTTGCACCCCAGGGGGTAGTGTGCCTTCTGAGCGCTGCCGTTTACTATGGTCTGACGACCTTCCGTCCCGATGCCATCGATGTCGCGGTTCCGCCAAAGACAAAGCTTTCCTCGCTGCCAGAATCGCAAAGGCTTTCTCTGCATTATTTCTCGGATAGGAGGCGTACCGCTGGCGTGCGCACGATCAGCGAAAACGAGAACACTTTCAAAATCTACGACATAGAAAAAACTGTTGTGGATATCATCTCTAACCGGAACAAGGTAGGGATCGAAGAAACCAAGGAAATCCTGACCAATTACCTTGCAAGGCAAGACCGGAACATAAATAAACTCTATCGCTACGCTGAAAAACTTTCGTGCCTGAAAATCCTGAAGACCTATCTGGAGGTTCTTGTATGAATGTCCAGTCAATAAAGGATAAACTGAAGAATGTCGCCAAGACGAATTTCAGACTGTATCAAGAACTGCTTACTGTCTATGGTTTGGAACGGGCCTTGTTCAGAATCGGAAAGTCAAAGTATAGAGAAAACTTCACGCTCAAAGGAGGCATTTTTCTTTATGCTCTCTACGGGAAGGACTACCCTCGTTCTACATCGGATATAGACCTTCGGGCTGACAAAATTAGCGGGACGTTGGAATCGCTTCTTTCGATTTTCGGTGAGATATTTTCAATTCCAGCGGATGACGGACTTGTATTTGATTTGGCGTCGCTCAAGGCTCGCGAAATAAAAAAGCAAGACGAATATCTAGGCACAAACATCAGTATCACAGCTTTACTTGGGAACACGCGACTCCCCGTGTCTATTGATATTGGATTTGGTGATGTAATCGTTCCTTCGAAAAAAGAAATGTCTTTCCCTGTATTGCTGGATATGGAATGTCCGCAAATTTACGGCTATTCCATTGAATCCGTGCTTGCAGAAAAATTCGAAGCGATTGTTTCGTTGGGCTATGCGAACAGTCGCTTCAAGGATTTCTACGACATTTATGTAATCTTGCAGAGTGAAAAGATTGATGTTGAATTGCTGCAAGAGGCCATTGTCCGGACATTCCAAAACCGAAAGACTGTGTTTGACGACGTAGTCGTTTTCGAAGATTCTTTCGCAACGGATGTAGAACGCGTTAAAAGATGGAATGCTTTCGTGAAGAAAAAAAATGCTATGGTGCAAGTGACCTTCGACAAGGTTGTTGAGCAAATCAAGGTGTATTTCAAGCCTATTGTGGATAGAGTGGGGTAATACGCAAAAAGAAATGGAATGAACTAAAGCAGAATGGCTTCTTGCTCCAGCATTTTACCCTGCCTTCGAATTTCTACCATCAGTTTTTCTAAATTTTCATCAGGATATCCATTTTCCTTGAAGCGATTCCACAAATTTTCAAACAGAGCGTCTTGATTACCCTTCTTTCTGAGTTCACTAGAACCATGCTCAATCAATTTTTTTTTCCAATCATTCATCCAGTACCATCGGGCATTTGGCGACGATTCTACAAGATTCGCGTAATTATTTATTCCAACAGCATCGTAATCGGGAAAAAGGATTACACTTGCAAACGAGCTCTTCGTCAACCACGCACGTAATCGAGCGGATAAATTTCCTGCATAGTAAAGAATAATTCCATTAAAATCTGATGGTATCCATCTTAAATCATCAAGTAACTGTTGGTTTTCGACCAGTATCAAAGAGCCATTGCATTCAAATCCATCAGAGTCATCCTTTATCGGCAATACAAAACAGCCAAGGGATTTTGTAATAAATGAAACATCTACACCATTAACAATTACGCCGTCACCTACAGCTTTGCAAAGAAAATAGGAAAAATCAAGCGTCGTTTGACCGGCTTTTGTATTGCTATTTTTTGCAAGATTTTGAACGCGGGCAGGAAGGTCATCTAAATCTTTTTTAGGAGCAAGATGAGCTATTTCCCATTCAAGAGTTTTCTCGTCAACAACCCTAAATACTTTTCCTTTACCGACTTTTTGGATAGAAATACATCCCTTTCTTTCGGCCCAAATTTCTAATTCTTTTCGCAAAGATTGTGCGATAGACGAGAAGGCCACTTCCTTTTCAGAATAGATTCTTGTCAAAATATCAACCCAGGCATCATTCCTCATTACGCACCTCAATTGGATCCAGCGTTATTCGCTGTTTGTCCGTCACAACATTTCTGTTGTTTCTCTTTTCAATACGGATACAATAACGAACTGTTGTTTGTGCTGTTGGAGAAGCAAAAAGCAACACAAAACCAAACTCACGAGCAGCCGCAATCAACTTTTTCTGGTTTTCTTCATCAATGCTTGCAGCCTCATCAAGATAGCATATTGATGTTGTCGCATTCTTTTTATCCGTCATCCAATGAAGCAACGCCAAGCCGAAAATAAGTTTCGCCATAAGAACGGTTCCATTAGAACCTATTGCATTTAAATCACTAAGATTCTGTTCTAATTCGCCTTCTTTCTGAACCTTGATAGATAAATCAAACAAGTTTTCTAGTCTAAGCTTATCATTGTTATCACAGAATCGGAACAATTTTTCTTTAGCTTTGTCAACTTCAGGATTTCCCGCATATCCTTCTTTCGCATCGGGGCTAAACAAGCCCATTGAATCGGCAGAATCAGTGCTATGTCTCGCTATTATTTTAACAGCATCAAGAATGTCTCGAGGATTTATCTCAATGGAAAGCTTTTTCAAGTCCGAAACACGTCTTTTCGTAATCAACACATTAAATTTGGCTAAATCATCTTCAAAAGTTTTGTATTGATTGACTAATTCGATGAGAATATTTCCCACTCGTGTAATAGCCACATGGAGATTGTGTTGTATGGCGGCCTCTTCTTTGGGCAATGTATGAGCATAATCAAGAATACGCTCCGTCATTTCATCTTCTTGTTCTATACCAATAAATTTGGTAAACCCTCTATGTTCAAGATCCCTTAAAATTCGATTCTTACTTGAAGATACAGAATCCAGTTCGTCACAGTCGTCAACCTGTTTTTTTAGCAATTCCGGAAGTTCTTCCATCACATTCCCATCGTAAACATACGGAAGATAAACCTGTTCAAGAACTTCTGTATAATTTTCAACATCTCGGCGTTTATTCCTCAACAAGGAAATTTCGCTATTTCTGTCATTTAAATCTTTTATCTTACCGATTATTTCGCGTTCTTTAGACTGACTTTTTCCTTTCTCTTCATCAAATTTTTCCAAATTGTTCAAATTCTCTTGAAGCGATTTAGATAGTTTTATTTTTTCACTATTTCGTTCTGCTTCCGACAATCGCAATTCGACAAACTCATTATAATCATTCAACTCCTTTTGTGCCGAATCTCGCTTTTCTATTAAAACACTCAATTCATTATTAACTTTCTCGCGTTCTTCAATAGCCCTACGACGTTCTTTATACTTCTTTAATTCATCTTTACTCAAGTTAATCTCTTCTTGTATTTCTTCAGGAGATTTTTCCTCATAATGTCCCATTGCTAGGATTTCACATCTATTTAACGTCAATCCATTTATTTCTAAAATATCCCCTTGGCTGTTGAGCCAAGTTTTGTACGATTCAATAAATGACCGAACATGACCTAGTTCGTCCACACTTAAAGAAAGGATTCTTTGATTGACAAGATTATAAAGAATGTCTTTTTCTTCAGAATTGAGTAGAGATTGCACCTGTCTTTTGAATAATTTTTCACCAGACTCAAGTTCCCTTAAACTCTGATTTATACCTTCATCCAATTCTTTTATACGCTTACTAATAAACCTAACATTATCTTGTCGTGTTGAATTTAACAACGTCTGTTTTGCAGCGACTTGGTTATTCAAAGAATCAAGATTTTGTCTTAACACATCCTCGTCAATATTGAGAACAAACCGAGATTTCAATGATTCATAACGATCATTTTTTGATTCGATTTCACCTAAATTACGATTAATATCTTCGTTATCTCTGATTATTTGATCATGCTTTTCTCCGTATTCCGCAATCCCGGCTTGTACACGAGCTAAATCTTTTTTCAAACGATCATCTTCGCTATTTTTATACTCTTCCCACCGACTCAAGCCCTCGTTTATCAAAGGACGCATCGTCCCAATTTTACCACGGAGTTCACGAATCCGATTATATCTTCGTTCCAAATCGTTTATTGAAGACATAGAATCTTTACAGGCCTTATACTGAGCCTTATCTTCTTCCACAGATTGGAAGGCTTCATTCCACTCTCGCTTGAAATCAAAACCTCTAGACGAGGCTTCTTTGGAATAATTAACAGCATTAATTTGAAGAAGAAATCTCTTGATGTCCGCAGAATCAAGCTTGTCAAGATGAAGAGTCTTTATTAGGACCTTTTGAAAAACATCTCTAAGCGAAACCGCTACAGAAAACAAGCGAATATCTAAATCCGACGATGCTAAATCAGTTTTACCATAAAGGTTATTAAAGAACTCTGTTGAACGAGGATACTTGTTAATTGAGATTCCTTTTTTCCGCATTTTTTCTTGCAAAAAGGCCTCTTCAATAATACTGCCATCTACATCTTTATAATCTTCTATATGAAGTGAACCTTCATAACTGAAATATTGATACTCGTTAGAAAAACCTTTGCCAACGCAACCGACAACGACAACGCCACTTTTTAATTGCATTTCAAGCAATATGTAAGAGCTAGGATATGGAAAATAAAATTTTAGCGAAGAATTCCTGTCATGGGCTCCAAAGTCCATCTGCTGCTTATCGCGAATAAGCAAAAATTGAAGAGCATTAATCAAGCTCGTCTTGCCAGAATTATTCGGACCAACAATAGAAACTGCATCGTCAAGAGGAATCTCGGCAATTTCGTAGTTGGCACTATTTATCAAAACCAACTTTCGTAAGCCATACTCATTTTTCATACATCATCCTCTTCAACAAAATCTTCAGAATCCTCGTTAGTATCATCAACAACTGCATTATCAGTTTCGTTATCAGACAAATCCTGATAAAGGTCTATAAATCGCCAGCAAGGCAACATCATCGTATAACAAGAATCATCTTTATTCATAAAGCCTAAGGTCTCTGCCTTATGAACCACCCTATTCCACGCCTCGTCAGAATCTAATTTTTCTTGAACGAGTAATTCTTTATTCTTCTCTCGCAATTCTGCAAAAAATACTGGGTCCAAAATCCAGCTTGTAAACCGAAGTAAATCAGCACCGTCAGCGTATTTTTTATCCAAAATCAGCAAGAAAAGCAAAGCAACCTGTTGAGCGGCCTTTTGATTAGCATCTTCATCAAAATTAAAATATGCGAAGCCCCTCGGATCAATTTCTAACTTTTTTCCTAAATGCTTAAAAAGAATCGCATAATCGTCTTTATGTTCACCTTGCAAAGCATTCCACCATTCAGCATCAGCAGAAGCATCAATATGGCGTCCAGCAGCAAGCTGACTAAAAATATCTTTGACATACTTCAAATTTTCGAGATCTTTTGATAAGCTCATACAGCATTCTCCAAAATATGCGGATAGTATGTAATTCTATAATTCTTTAAGTTCGTTGATTCGCGAGAATCTGATTGACACAATCTTTTCGACTCGCGCTGCAAAATCTGCTGGTAAACAGACAACAACGTTCTATCGCTTTGTTCGGGATAATTTTCCTTAAGCCATTCCATCAAAAGCACCCGTCTTTTGCACATTCTTAAGTTTTCGACAACATCATCTATTCGAAGCAGCATCAAATCGTCATTACTCGAAACCAACTCTTCTGGGAAACTAAATTTTGCCGGAGTGTATTGCAAAACTTTTGCCGAGAACTCCTTGACTGAAGGACTTAATGAAAAACGGACATCTCTTTGGCTTCCGCCTAATTTGAGAGTCTTTACATTTAGACTTTTCCTTAATCCCTTTTTCCGGACTTTTGCCAAAAGAGCAACTACAGAACAAGATATCCTATTATTCTTCGTTACTCTATTGCGTAAAGGAGCCAATTCATTTTGGAACAAAGCCAAATTTTCTCTGATTTGCGCTCGCAGCATGCGTATTTGACTTTGAGCACCTTTCATTGTTCTTGACCAAGAAGACAGCGAACCCGCCTGGATATTGCAAAGGTCCATACCCCTAGCCAACTGTTTTTCTATGGTCAAAGTTAAGTTGAGAAATCCAGTAGCATCATTGCCTAAGAACTGACGCATAGGCTCCACATATTGTTCAAAGCAATCAGAAACCTCCCCATAGCGAAGATTCAAAGGCGTATCGGGCGGCATAATCTTGGCTCGCTCAATTATGTTCTTGATAGCATTTCTGTCTGACTCCAAATGATTTTGAATTTCATCTATCAGATCAATAATCATCGAAGCTTTACTTTGGACAAGAGCCAAATCGCCTTTTTCAAGAGCCTTTTGAACCTCATCACTTAGTTTTCCGACACGCTCTGCCTCAACTTTAACTATTTCAGCAAGGCCGAGTTTTTGTTCCTTAACTAGGTTAAGGATATAGTCTTTCGTGTACTTTTGGATTATATACGCCCCATCTTGGTCAATAGGACGTAATATTCCGTTTTTGACCAACACTCTAAAGGCTCTCAGAGCATCTTCTTTATTCTGTTGAAAATAGGCAACGGCTTCATCAAAAATGGCTTGTTCATATAGAGCATTTGAAGACTTACTTTTTAGAGCAAGCCTTTCTATTAAGTCAAAATACTCATTCAGAGTTTGTACTATCGCCTTTGGAGAAGCCATTTTTAACCTAAATTTCCATTCTAGCTAAATATACTCACAATCAGATGTCATAAGATGACAAAGTAAAATTGTTCCCAAAAAATCGTCTAAAAATGTGCATTTTTTTGCTAAATTTCGTCATTTTCCCATCAAAAAAACGCCTGTTGGGAGAAATATATCCAAATTTTGTCTCGTTAGATAGATAAAAAACTCTTCTTTGGCATTTTTGTGTGTTTAGTGGTGCTGTTAGAATTTTTGGAAATGTGCCTTGGAGAAGGGGGGGGGGGCTTCCCCTATCCCTTCACCCTATACTTACCCTTGCCATGCCCCACAACGGGCTTGATGATTTCAAGAGAAAGCAGTTTTTTGATAAGAGAGGTCGCAGCAGTAGGCTTGCAGCCTGTCTGTTCCATCACCTTTGAAGCGCAAAAAAAATCTGCTTTTTTTTTCAGATTGTCATAATATGACATACGAGGAATGTATATTTGCATCGATAACACTTTACCCCGTCTTTTTTTTGCTTGTAGGCGGATTGGAGCAGAAAATGAATGAAGTAGAAAGCAAAATTCTTGTGTTGAGAGATCAGCGAGTTATCCTTGATTGCGATGTTGCAGATCTTTATGGAGTAAGCACCAAAGAAATTAATCAGGCTGTAAAGAATAATCCTGAGAAATTTCCTTCAGGGTATATCTTTCAAGTTAATGTTGCCGAGAAAAAGGAGGTGGTCAAAAATTTTGACCACCTAGCCAAACTAAAATACAGTCCTGTTAATCCGACTGCCTTTACTGAACGCGGTCTCTACATGCTTGCGACAATTTTGAAAGGGAGTGTCGCAACGCAAACAACTATCAACGACATCAATACATTCGTAGAAATCTAATGTCCTCGCCTCGGATTCTACAAATTTGGAATGCGAAACAGAAATAGAATTGAATTTGGCGATTTTTGCTGTTTTTACGAAAAATTCCGCGATTGTCATCTTTTGACACCCGAAGAATGTATCTTTGTGGGCAGAAACACTCTTTTCAGGAGGCATAATATGAAAAAGATTCTTTTTCTTATGATTATGGCGATATTGCCCGCCCTTGCCATGGCGTCGCCCTTTGGTTTAAAGATGGGTATGACAATTAAGGAGATTGCCAAGGAATGCGAGGGCAGGCCCGAATTCGTTAAAAATGACGCTTACATAATCAAGCCCAAGAAAAGTCACCCGTCATTTGAGTATTATTTTGTTTTTGTCGATAAAAATAAGGGATTATACCAGATCAAGGCGCTATCTTCGGCCATCAGTACAAACGACTATGGAACAGAATTGCAGAGTGCTTTCAATACCACCAAAGACCGAATCGCAAAGAAGTACGGGGAGCCTGCGATTCGCGATGAAATTGACCCAGAATCTGTTTTTCAAGAAGGCAATCATTGGATGTACACTTTAAAAGGTGGGGCACGTACCTTGGCCGCCATCTGGGGCAAGGGAGAAAAACTCGCTGACAATCTTGATATGGTTATTCTTGAATGTTCCGCAAGCGAGATTTCTTCCCGCCAGGGATTCCTGATTCTTTATTATTTCTTCAAAAATGCGGATAAAATTGAAGACGAACAGGACTCCGTATTTTAGCTACGGCGCGCTTTACTCATACAATCCCTTGCTAAAGTAACGGTCGCCGCGGTCAGGGGCTACGAACACGATGTTTCCGCGAGCACCCGAGGCGATGAGCTTTTTGGCTGCGGTGAACGCGGCACCCGAAGAGGAGCCTGCAAAGATTCCTTCTTTCTTGGCGAGTTCGCGAGCGCCGCCAAAGGCGTCGTCATCGTTGATTTTGATGACCTGATCTACGAGCGACATATCCATGGTGTCGGCGATAAAGTCGTTGCCAATTCCTTCGATGTTGTAGTCGCCATGTTCGCCGCCGCCCATGGTAGAGCCGATGGGGTCTGCGAGCACACCCTTGATATTCGGGTTGCGTTCCTTGAGCGCCTTAAGGATGCCGCTAAAGGTGCCGCCACTTCCTGCGCCTGCGACCACGTAGTCGATTTGCCCGTCCAAATCTTCGTAGATTTCGGGGCCGGTGGTTTCGTAATGGGCCAGCGGGTTGGACATGTTGCGGAACTGCCTGAGCGAAACAGAGCCGGGAATTTGAGTCAAGAGTTCTTCGGCTTTCTTTT
>JAEEGG010021240.1_pt1 | contig 12909 bp, 9 predicted proteins | sample 9134161 | NCBI WGS metagenome assembly JAEEGG01 (sample SAMN16246543, study PRJNA631951) | gut metagenome | biome: gut microbiome; feature: rumen; material: CR-attached | host: Bos | place: Iran: Karaj | collected 2018-10
ACCTGTGATATGCTCCAGCAATTCGCCGACGGGGAATGTCGGCTTCACAGGTGTCTTGATGCGCGTCAACTGACGGTAGCTCTCCACGAAATCGAGCAGCGCATGGCATCGTCGATTGATGACAGCCGCCCCCTCCTGGCCTCCCCCTGGGGGGAGGGAATTGGAGAGCGTCTCACTAATAGAAATGATGGGTGTGAGGGAGTTCATGATTTCGTGGGTCAGCACGCGGATAAGCTGCTGCCAAGCCTCCATCTCCTGCCGTTGCATCAGCATTGACACATCTTTCAGCGCTACCACCAGACGACGCTGCCCGTCGATACGCAGGAGAGTGGTGGAGAGCGCACAGCCATCCACCATTTCGGCGTGGTCGGCGATGGCCTGGAGGATATGGGGAGGGAGAAAAGGCCCTAAAGCCCCTAAAGCCCCCCCTTCTGCCCCCGAGGGGGCTACAATAGCATCTAAAACTATAGAAGCCCCCTCGGGGGCCGTAGGGGGGGCTTGGTGGGCTTTTGCTGCATGGTTCATCCAGTCGATGCGCCCGTCGGTGGAGCAGACGAAGAGGGCGGTATCTACGTTCTCGGTCAACTGCCGCAGGTACTGCAGTTGTCGCTCGGCCTCTGCCAGTCGCGTGTGCAACCGCTCGTTTTCACGTTCCGTCTCGCGATAGGCATAGCGCAGTCGACCTATTCGGCCATATAGTGCCGTACACAGCCACAGCAGGGCAACAGCCACAGCAATGGATGGCCAGACGAAATGGGCCTGGATACTCACGGCCAACACCGCCATGAGAACCACGAGGCCGACGATGTACAGCAGCCCCGCCCCCGATCCCTCCCTGCGAGGGTGGGGAGTAATGACTTGTGAGAGATGATGATTCATAGCAGAGTAGTATGCTCTCCCTCCCTCACAGGGAGGGCGGGGGGAGGGTCCTTAGCTTTCTGTAGAGTGCAAACCGTGTGATGCCCAACAGCTCAGCGGCGCGGGTGACGTTGCCTCCAGCTATCTGCATGGCCCGCTCGATGGCCTCCTGCTCCAAGCGTTCCAGGTTGAGTGTCGGTGTCGGGCTTGAGCGTCGTGCCGGTTCCTTCAGCACGAAGTCCTGGGCGCAGAGGGCCGTGCCCTTAGCCAGCAGCACGGCCCGCTCCACGGCGTGCATCAGCTCGCGCACATTGCCAGGCCACGAGTGGCGCAGCAGCCGCTGACGGGCATCGCGGTTGAGCGTCTTTACCACCTTATTATATTTACGCGCGTACGTAGCGAGGAAGTGCTCGGCCAGCAGGATGATGTCCTCTCCGCGCTCACGCAGCGGCGGGATGGTGATCTCGATGGTGTTGATGCGGTAGAGCAGGTCTTCGCGGAATCGCCCTTCGGCCACCTCGCTGTGGATGTCGGCATTGGTGGCGCAGAGCAGCCGCACGTCGATAGGCGTCGTCTGTGTGCTGCCGAGTCGTGAGATCTCACGGCGCTCCAAGGCGGCCAACAGCTTGGCCTGCAAGGGTAGGGGAAGGTTGCCTATCTCGTCGAGGAAGAGGGTGCCGCCGCTGGCCGTCTCCATGCGTCCCGCCTTCGTCTTGTGTGCATCGGTAAAGGCTCCCTTCTCATAGCCGAAGAGCTCGCTCTCGAACAGCTGTTCGGGCACGCTGCCCAGGTCGATGCTGACGAAAGGCTTGGCGGCACGCCCAGAGCGCGCGCACAGCTGACGGGCGATGACATCCTTGCCTGTGCCGTTCTCGCCGAGGATGAGCACGTTGGCGTCCGTCGGTGCCACCTGTGCCACCGTCTGCAGCACGCGTTGCATCGCCGCACTCTCGCCGATGATGGTGGGTGCCGCCGTGGAACCGAAGGGCGAGGCCGCCACCTCCATGCGCTGCTCCAGCAGCCGGTTCTTGTGTCGCTCTCGGCTGAGCTCGATGCCGGCGAAGAGCGTGGCCAGTAGCTTGGAGTTGTCCCACGGCTTCGTGATGAAGTCGGTGGCGCCGCTCTTCAGTGCCCGCACCGCCTTGTCGGCATCGGCGTAGGCCGTCATGAGGATGACCACCGCCTGTGCATCGCGGTGCAGGATATGCTCCAGCCACTCAAAGCCCTCCTCGCCGCTGATGGCGTCACGCCGGAAGTTCATGTCCATCAGCACCACGTCGGGGTGCACCATGTCGCAGAGCCGGTCTATCTGTTCGGGGTTCTTCGTCGCACGGATGTCCTCTACCAGCGGCTTGAGCAGCAGGTTCAGCGCAAAGAGGATGTCCTCATTGTCGTCAATGACGAGCACCTTGCCCTTTCTCTTTTCTTCCATCTTTCATTCTGGTTTTACCTTTTCGATGGCAAAGTTAAGGAAAAATCTCTACATGGCTGCCACTTTCTCCCATAAAAATTCCTCCATCCCTCTCGTCATTTCGTTTTTGTGCATATTCGCACGCTTCTGTGCGATAACGCACGGGGCATCGCTGTGTTGTTCTCGCGGAGCACTGGCGGTAAGTGTACAGAGGCTTAGCACGCTGTGTACAGAGGCTGTACTTAGGGGAGGTGGCTGCGCCGTCATTCGCGGAAGGGACCCCGCCGCTTGTTCTTGTAAAAAACAAGTTTCAGCATAAATTTAGAACATTTTAGTTAAACATAGGGCTGAATGAAAACTTGTTATATATATATTATACAGACCCATTATTGAAAATCCGAATAAAAAAACATAAAAATACCCGGAAAACGCAACGCACAACGGCGCAACGGCGCAACGGCGCAACGGAGAGACAACGAAAAAAACAGAAAAGGGACTTTTGCTGCGCCGACCATGATGCGCAGGGTGACCGCAGCTCCCTCCTCTCATAGGGACGGGGGAACGGCGGAGATGCTCAATCTTTTTCGTCATTTCTTTGCGCTTGTCAGAAATTCTTGCTACCTTTGCAGCCGTCAGTAGAGATGCCACCAAGTGACGGCTCTGCCCAATGCAAAAAAACTTTAGTGATACAGCAGTCTGCAAAATGAGAAATGATTTTCATGACAACAGAAAAGAAATATTCGCTTGACCTGACGGTCAAAGAGGTGCAGCGCTTGCATGAGCGCTATGTGCTCATCCGGCTCACCGACAGTCAGCCTCTGCCGCCGATGCGGCCAGGGCAGTTTGTGGAGGCGCGTGTCGACGGTTCGCCAACGACCTTTCTGCGCCGACCTATCTCCATCAACTTCGTTGATACCGAGCAGAACGAGCTGTGGCTGCTTGTGGCCATCGTCGGCGACGGGACGCGGCGGCTGGCGCAGCTCAGCGCCGGCGACAGGCTGAACTGCGTGCTGCCGCTGGGCAATGGGTTTACAATTCAAAGCCGGGAAAACGTTTCGCACACCGAAGGCGCAAGGGACGGAAGCCGGGAAAACGCTTCGCACCGGGTGCTGCTGGTGGGCGGCGGCGTAGGCGTGGCGCCGCTCTTGTATCTGGGCAAGGTGCTGCACGATGCGGGCACCGAGCCAACGTTCCTGCTGGGTGCAAGGACGGCGGGCGACCTGCTGATGCTCGATGAGTTTGCAAAGTACGGGCGCGTGTGCGTCACCACCGAGGACGGCTCGATGGGCGAGCGGGGCTTCGTCACCCAGCACACATTGTTATATCCTCAGCCCGTCGGGACAGATGCGGCAGCTGCACCATTTGACCTCATACAGTGCTGCGGCCCTACGCCGATGATGAAGGCCGTGGCCCGTTATGCCCGCGAGAAGGGCATAGCGTGCGAGGTGTCGCTGGAAAACCTCATGGCCTGCGGCTTGGGCGCTTGCCTGTGCTGTGTGGAGAAAGTGTTGAGTGATGAGCTCAACACTCGCAATGTGTGTGTGTGTAAAGAAGGACCAGTCTTTAATATCAACCGACTGTTATGGCAAAGCTAAACGTTAAGATAGGAGAGCTGCAGCTGCAGAATCCCGTGATGACCGCCTCGGGCACCTTCGGCTATGGCCTTGAGTTTCAGGATTTCGTGCCCCTCGACCAGATAGGCGGCATCATCGTGAAAGGCACGACGCTGCATCCCCGCGAGGGCAACGACTACCCGCGCATGGCCGAGACGCCGATGGGGATGCTCAACTGTGTGGGCCTGCAGAACAAGGGTGTGGATTATTTCTGTGAGCACATCTATCCGCAGCTGCTGCCCACCGGCGGCACGTACCTCGTCAACGTCAGCGGATCGTCGCCCGAGGATTATGCCGAGTGTGCCGTCCGTATCGATGCGCTGGAAGGTATTCCCGCCATTGAGCTGAACATCTCGTGCCCCAACGTCAAGGACGGCGGCATGGCCTTTGGCGTGACCTGCGCCGGAGCCGAGAGCGTGGTAAGGGCTGTGCGTGAGCGCTATTCCAAGACGCTGATAGTCAAGCTGTCGCCCAACGTCACCAACATTGCCGAGATAGCCCGCGCTGTCGAGGCTGCCGGTGCTGACAGCGTGTCGCTCATCAACACGCTGATGGGCATGGCTGTCGACATTGAGAAACGGAAGAAGACGCTGAGCATCGGCACAGGCGGCCTCAGCGGACCGTGCATCAAGCCTGTGGCCCTGCGCATGGTCTATCAGGTGGCCAAGGCTGTCAAGATACCTGTCATAGGCCTGGGCGGCATCATGGCGGCTGAGGACGCCATAGAGTTTATGATGTGCGGCGCCACGGCCGTCGAGATAGGCACCGCCAACTTCATCGACCCCGCCGTGACCATGAAGGTGCGCGACGGCCTCAACGACTGGCTCGACCGTCACGGTGTGGCCGATGTCAACGACATCATCGGCGCCATCGGCTGACCCTGTTTCTCTACCCATTTCCCGACTGACGATTAGGGATTTGCCTACCGCTTTTTAGGCAAATTCCTTTTTGTTTATGACGCTGTTGGCTTACCTTTGCATCAAGTTTAACCCCTAAATGCAAAGCGTATGAAACGGATCATTGTTTTTCTTTTGAGCCTGATGCTCACCGTGCCCCTGATGGCCCAATACGGACGTCCCATGCGCCGTCCGCAGCCCCGCCCTGCTGCCCCGTCGCTGACCCATCGTCCGCAGCCGTATCACCGTCTGGCGCATCATGCTCCTACCAGCACCTACTATGGCCTGCGCGTGGGCCTGTCGCTCTCTACGGTCCATTCCGACGATGCCTACCTCGACGGCAGCGGCATGTCGTCGGGAGTGAATGTGGGCTTTGTGGCTGGTTTCCAGCTGGCTCCGTCCACGCCCATCTATTTCGAGACAGGCCTTGGCTACACCGAGAAAGGCGGCCGCGGCAACTATCAGGGCAGCAAGTTCACCTATGACCTGAATTACTTGGAGGTGCCGCTGCTGCTGAAATACGACTACGAGGCCTCTCGCGATGTCTTCGTGCAGCCCTTCATCGGCGGCTACGTGTCGGCCGGAGTGGGCGGCAAGGTCAAGGACTTCGGCCATCGTCAGGCAGTGAGCAGCTTCGACGACGAGTTCTTCAAGCGTTTCGACGGCGGCCTGCGCTTGGGCTGTGGCCTGGAGTTCTCGCATCTCTATTTGGAGGTGGCCTACGACCTGGGCCTGAGCAATATCTGCCACGACACGTTCAACACGTCGCGCAACAGCTGCCTGTTGCTCAACTGCGGTGTCAATTTCTGAGTCTTTTATCAAAGATTACATGTTTTTTGTCTAATATAAAAGATGTATATGGGAGAAAAGCAGTACCTTTGTAGCCAGAATCTATGTACCCCCAAAAAAACGGAATTCTTCGCATGAAAGTGATCAAGTTTTTCTCCCTTATCGTGCTTGTCTTGTGCTGCACCACTCTGTCGGCCCAGCAGTTGGCTTTCCCCGGCGCCCAGGGCTATGGTCGTTTTGCAACGGGTGGCCGTGGCGGCGCCATCTACCATGTCACCAACTTGAATGACTCGGGTGCCGGTTCGCTGCGCGATGCTGTGAGCCAGCCCAACCGCATCGTCGTGTTCGACGTGTGCGGCGTGATTCGGCTGAAGTCAGGCCTTGTCTTCTCAGGCAATTCTACCATTCTGGGGCAGACCGCTCCCGGCGAGGGCGTTCAGGTCTATGGCGACCGCGTGTCGTTCTCTGGCGCCAACAACCTGATTGTGCGGCACATGCGCTTCCGCATGGGCAAGGGCGGCACAAGCGGTAAGGATGCTGCCGGCGTGGCCAACGGCCGGAATATGATTTTCGACCATCTGTCGGTGCTGTGGGGGCGCGACGAGTGCTTCTCCATCAGCTGGGACAACAAAGGCACCGAGCCGGCCGACATCACCATTCAGAACTCCATCATCGGCCAAGGTCTGCAGACCCACTCCTGTGGAGGCTTGGTGCAGACCAGTGGCGGCGTGACCCTCTATCGCAACCTCTACATCGAGAACAAGACCCGCAACCCGAAGGTGAAGGGTCTGAACCAGTTTGTCAACAACGTGGTGTATAACTGGGGCGGCGGCGGATGCTACCTGATGGGTCGCGAGAGTGCCGGCAGTTCATGGGCCGACATAGAAAACAACTACTTTGTCAAGGGTCCCTGGAATGCTAACACCAGCCCTCTGTCAGAAGGCAACGAGAATTTCCAGTTCTACGGCGAAGGCAACTACTACGACCGCAACAAGGATGGCGCGCTGAACGGCTCGCCCATCACCGACGCCGAGTACACTGCCTCCGGTGCCCTGCGCCGTTCCTCGCTGAGCCAGTTCACGGGTCAGCCGAAGCCTTTTCCCGAGATTACCGAGAAGATGTCGGCCGAGGCCGCCCTTCACTGGATCATCGACAGCGTTGGTCCCAGCCTGCCGGTACGCGACGAGGTAGACCGGTATCTCATTGACGAACTGAGCTCATTTGGCACGTTGGGCTCCACTGACGGCATCACCGACGAGACGACGCTCCCCCACGGCGGCACCGGCGTGCTCTACACCGGCAGCAAACCGCAGGACAGCGATGGCGACGGCATACCCGACGCATGGGAGGTGGCCAACGGGCTGAATCCCAATCTTGCCGCCGATGCGGCTGCTATTGCCGCCAACGGCTATGCCAACATCGAGAACTATGTCTTCTCCATCGACAAAGCCTACCCCTACGTCAAGAACCCTTCCAACCTGACAGTCACCAAGCAGGAGAAAGAGTCCGTCAGCTTGTCATGGACCGACAATGCCGACAACGAGGCGGGGTATATCATCGAGTGCTCCACCGACAATAAGACGTTTAACGAGATATCCCGTGTCGGCGCCGATGTCACCACCTATGTGGCTACGGGGCTTACCCCCGAGACCGTCTACTATTTCCGTGTGTGCGCCTATGGTGCCGACGGCCTGTTCTCGCCCTATGTCACGCTGACCACCGAGACCCTTGGCGATCCCTCGGCTCCGAAGGCCTGCGTCAATCCCTCGCCCAAGGAGGGTGAAGAAGTGGGCATTGCCACGGGCGGCGTCACCTTTACCTGGGAGAACACCACGAAGAACTACGATGGCACGGTAATCTACACCATTTATCTTGGAACAGATGCTGACAACCTGAAGAGACTTGGCGCCACGCAGGCCAAGAGCTATGAATACACCACTGCGTTAGAAGCCGGGAAGACCTACTACTGGCGCGTCAATGCCAAGAATAACGTGGGCACCACAACGGGCACCTTATGGTCGTTTAAAACCGTTCAAGGCGGCAGGCTGTTCTATACCGACTTCAACACCACGCCGCAGGCCTTTCACGATAAATACCCTGGCAACGGCAACGTGAATATCATCAACGGCAACACCTCGACGACGGTGGGCGGCATGACCTTCGGCGCCAATGGCAGCAGCTCGGCCCGCATCGTGTCGTTTGGCGATGCTGCGCTCAGCGGCGACTACTCAGCCGACGATGCCGGAGCCACGGCACGCTGCGTAGAGTTTACCAGTGGCAGCGGATACATTCAGTTTCCCGAGGTGGAGGGGCCCTGCGTGGTGACCATCTGGACGGGCAATTCCGATTCTAATGAGAAGAACTTCAACCTGAAGACCATCGTCGGCGGAACGGAGGCAACGGCCACATCCTTTCGGCTGGCCAGAGCCAAGAAAAACTTCAAGCACACCTACAACTATCAGGGTAATGGCAAGGTCATCTTCAAGGTGGACGGCAACGGCCAGAAATTTCGTGTCCACGACGTGCTCATCGAAAAATATGTGGCCGAGGAAGTGAACGTGCCCATCGACATCAAGACCTATCCCGAGGCTGAGAACGTTTCCTACATGGACGGCAGCATGATGTTTCGCTTCAATCAGGACATCAGCTATCATGGCGGCGTGACCATCAATGGCGACAGCTTCGAGCGCATCACCGATGTCTCGGCGTCAGGCCCGGTGCTGACCCTCAGCTACGAGGCGCTCGATGCTAACAGCGAGTACACCATTTCCTTTCCTGAAGGCGCCGTTACTGACCTGAAGGGAGAGAAGAGCTTCGCCGGCGAGTTTCCCTTCACCACCTGCGACTTCGGACTGTTGGAGAATATCAGCGAGACGCACAAGGGTAGGGCAGCAGTCAGCCTGCCCATCGACTTCAAGCCCTTCAACACGGTGGCGCTGCTGGAAAGAGAGAACGGCACCGTGCAGGAGAACAGATCCGAGCATCCCCACTGGGTGCAGGTGAGTGGCGACGTCACAGCCGACAAGGCCGTCTTCACCGCTACCTCCGACAAGATTATGACATTCTTTGCATCGGCCTCTCCCGCCATCCGGGTGAAAGCCGATTTCAGCGGCAGCAAAGTAGAGTTCAAGATTCAGGAGACGCGCAATGCCGACGTGACGCCCGGATGGCGCACCATCCGCGTGCTACGTGCCGAGGATTTCCCGTTCGACGGCGTGCTCTATCTGAACAGCGAGTCGCGTTTTGTCAAGCTCACGGCTCCTACGCTGTCGGGCAGTGTGACGGTCAGCGAGTTTCGCGTGGCTGATGCCAAGGGACAAGGTCTGGGCGAAGGCTTTGACTTGTATTTGGATGGAATCAGGAGTGAAGGCATGGGCCAGACATTCCGCTCAGAGTTCTTCACGCTTTCAGGTGAAAAGGTGACCAAGCCGGGGAAAGGCATTTATGTAGTTCGCCAGACGGATGCTCAAGGAAATCAAACGACACAGAAAGTTTGTTTCTAAGTAAGCGTGGAAAACGATCAACTGATACTAGTATTACAGACCCCACCCCTAACCCCTCCCCTTGAGGGGAGGGGATGGCTGCGCATGAATAGGTCAACAGCTATATCATTGCCTTTTTTTTCGACCTGTAGCGGTTGGCTTTTATCCTTGAACAGGCATATCTTCGTCGCAAATCATGTGAGTTGATGGTTGAATATCTTTCTACAAAACTGTGCGCAGCCCTTCCCCTCCTTTGGAAAGAGGTTGGGACATCTCTGACAAACCACCCCTGACCCCTCCTTTGGAAAAGGAGGGGAAGGGCTGCGCCGTCATGTAGCCGCTGCAGAGGTAACTCAATTCTCCCCCTTGCAAAGGGGGAGTTAGAGGGGGATTCATCTGCGCAGAGTGAATCCCCCCTGCCCACCCCTTTTGCAAGGGGGGGGATGGCTGCGCATTAAGCTGCGCATTGAGCTACGCAGCGGGCAAAGCGACAGCTATTTTCCCAAATTGTTTTTCTTGTTTTTATTTGTTTTTATTGGTTTTTTCTCAGGCCGCTTCGCGGTATCAACTGACATAATTAGCGACGCAACTATGTCACTCCATCCATACAGCACGTTTTATAATACACAAAACGAGGGCTGGCAATCGCCAGCCCTCAACCAACACAAAAACTAAACTAGACTTAACTAAAGCAATTCAGACTTTCGCAAGCCCTAGTTGCGTTTGCAAAGGTAAGTAAACTTTTTGAATTAGCAAAGTTTTTCGCGTTTTTTTTGCAAGAAATTCGCATAAATTCTAAAATCTTGACATTTTGGCCAAAAGATAGTGGTCTAAAAGGGTCATTGCGGCCATTGCTTCGACCACAGGCACTGCTCTTGGCAACACGCAGGGGTCGTGTCGGCCATGAGCGGTGAAGGTGGTGGCATGGCCGTCCACGTCGATGGTGTCCTGTTCGCGCAGCAGTGTGGCCACTGGCTTGAACGCCACGCGGAAGTAGATGTCCTGGCCGTTGCTGATGCCGCCCTGTATGCCGCCGCTGTGGTTGGTAAGGGTGGCGGGGGAGGGGTGGGACTCATGGGGCTTATAGGTCTCATAGGACTTATAGGTCTCATAGGACTTATGAGTCTCATGGGACTCATGGGGCATAAAGACGTCGTTCTGCTCTGAGCCGCGCTGGGTGACGCCGGCGAAGCCCTCGCCGTATTCAAAGCCCTTCACAGCGTTGATGCTCAGCATGGCGTGCGCCAGCTGGGCGTGCAGCTTGTCGAACTCCGGCTCGCCGAGCCCTGCGGGACAGCCCTTGATGACACAGCTGATGATGCCGCCGATGGTGTCGCCTTCAGCCTTTATCTCGCGGATGAACTGCTCCATCTCTGCTGCCTTCTGCGCATCGGGACAGCGCACGGCATTGCTCTCGGTGAGCGACAGGTCGTAGTGACGGTAGTCATGCTCCAACGCGATGGGCCCCACCTGCGAGGTGTATGCCTCGATGGTGATGCCTATCTGTCGCAGTGCCAGCTTGGCCAGTGCCCCCGCCACGACGCGGCTCAGCGTGATGCGTGCCGACGAGCGACCGCCGCCACGATGGTCGCGCGTACCATATTTATAATAATAGGTAAAGTCGGCGTGCGATGGGCGGAACAGCTTGCGCAATTCATCGTAGTCCTGCGAGTGCTGGTTCTGGTTTCTGACAATGAAGCCGATGGGACAGCCCGTGGTGTGCCCTTCGAAGATGCCGCTGAGCAGTTCCACCTGGTCGGGCTCTTGCCGTGACGTGGTGATGCTGCTCTGTCCTGGGCGGCGGCGGTCCAGCTCATGCTGAATGAAGTCTGTATCGACCTTGATGCCGGCAGGCATTCCGTCAACGACGCCTCCCACGGCGGGACCGTGGCTCTCGCCGAAGGTAGTCAGCGTGAAAACATTTCCAAATGAGTTTCTCATAAGCTCAGCTTTCAGGAGTTAAAGGAGTTAAAGACAAATGACTCTCCTTGAAAAGCCTTTGTCCTCTGGGTTGAAATCCATAGCAAAGCTATTGTCTTTAACTCCTTTAACTCCCTTAACTCCTTTAACTCCAAAACTTGCGATAGTTGAATCTAGTTATACTTGATGCTCTAATCAGTGGCAGTGTCCGCAGCCGCAGCCGTCGTGATGGTGCTCGTGGTCGTGGTCGCAGCCCCCTTCGCAGTCATCGCATCCGCAGCAATCGTGGCTCATCTTGTTCAGCATGTTCTGTATTTCCACGTTGGTGGCACGGCGGTTCTCCAGCACGATGCCTGTGAACTGCAGCGTCTGCCCGGCCAGCGGATGGTTGGCGTCTACGGTCACGCCGTCTTCCTCCACCTTTTCCACGCGAGCCATGAAGCGGTGTTCCTCCTCGTCCATCAGCGTGATGATGGCGCCGGGATAGATGTTGTCGTGGTCGAAGTGGCCGTTGATAGAAAACATCTCGCGGTCCAGCTTGTGCACGCCCTCCTCTAAGTATTCGCCGAAGGCCTCTGCTGGTGACAGCGTGAAGTCGAACTTCTCGCCTGGCTCCATGTCGACGAGACGCTGCTCGAAGCCGTCGAGTGAGAAGCCGAAGCCGCTGATGAAGATGAAGGGCTGTCCCTGTTGTGTCTGTTCCTCTAAATGGCGATTGCCGTCGCCGTCAATGGAGTAGAGCTGGTAGCTCACTGAGATGTACTTGTTCTGTTTGTTTTCCATGACAATAATGTGTAAGTTTTATGCCTGCAAAGGTACGAATAAGCTGTGAAATAACCAAGGATTTCTTTAAAAACATGAATTAATCAAGAATCGGGCGATTCTTTGACGTCTGTCAACAAAAGGGGCTGTTTTCGCACACAGTGGTGAAAATATGCTTGCCGGTTCATTTTTTCGCCTTACCTTTGCACCGTCAAAAGGAAATAAAACCCCTGGCGACACAGGATAACACATTATTAAAGTAGGGGAGCCGCCCACCTCAAAAACAGGATAACAAACAGAAAAAAGCGTGGTGCGGTGAACCGAGTAAAGAAAAGAAAGGAAAAAGAAAATGAAAAAGATTGTTTTGATGCTCGTTGCCATGCTGACCATGTCGGTGGCTTATGCTGAGAATGAGAACAACAACGCCACTGCAGAGGCTACCAAGGCCTACGACATGACGGTAAATATGCGCAAGCTGGCCGTAGCTCTGGGGCTGACACTGGATCAGATGGAAGCCGTCAACGACATCCACAACCAGTTCTGCAATGAGATGATGCTGGCCGCCCAGGCCATGGGCGATGAGCGTGCCCAGCTGCTCGACGCTGCTGTGAAGAAGGATGTGCGCTACATGCACTACGTGCTCGACGAGAAACAGTACAAGAAGTACCTGCTGCTGCTCAACACCACGCTTTTCAATCGTGGCCTGCGGTAAGACAGGAATAACAAGAAGGGCCTCTGCCAGTGATGGTGGAGGCCTTTTCATGTTATAGTGAAGTGATTTAACTTTCGCTAGTTTTGGAGTTAAGGGAGTTAAAGGAGTTAAAGGAGTTAAAGGAGTTAAAGGAGTTAAAGGAGTTAAGGGAGTTAAGGGAGTTAAAGACAAATGACTCTCCATGAAAAGCCTTTGTCTCTGGGTTGAAATCCATAGCAAAGCTATTGTCTTTGGCAATGATATAGCAGTTGACCCTTTGCAGAAAGGATTTATGCGCAGCCATCCCCTCCCTTCAAGGGGAGGGGCAGGGGTGGGGTCTGTAATGTCAGTAATGTTCTTTGCTGTCACTCCTTCGCTGCCACTCCTTCGCTGCCACTCCTTCGCTGCCACTCCTTCGCTGCCACTCCTTCGCTGCCACTTCTTTGCAGCCCACTCTTCGCTGAAACTTCTTCGCCCACACTCTTCG
>JAEEGG010021242.1_pt1 | contig 12909 bp, 11 predicted proteins | sample 9134161 | NCBI WGS metagenome assembly JAEEGG01 (sample SAMN16246543, study PRJNA631951) | gut metagenome | biome: gut microbiome; feature: rumen; material: CR-attached | host: Bos | place: Iran: Karaj | collected 2018-10
GAAATTAGCAGGTTGCTATAGGAGATTGATATGAATATCGGATTTATCGGATTGGTTTTGGCTCTTTGTCTCTCAGCCATGGGCTCGGGTTTCGGAATCGGCGCCGCTGCTGTCTCAGCTGTAGGCGGCTGGAAGAAGTGTTATGCAAACGGAAAGCCGGCTCCGTTCATGATGGTCGCCTTCACCGGTGCCCCTCTGACACAGACAATCTACGGCTTCCTCCTGATGAACTTCATCAACAGCGCCCTGAAGGGTGGCGTTGACCAGCTTCTGGCCCTGTTCATCGGTGCTTTCGGCGGACTGGTCATCGGTCTTTCCGCTTTCTTCCAGGGCAAGTGTGCAGCATCTGCCTGTGATGCTCTGGGCGAGACAGGAAAGGGAACCTCCAACTACCTCATCGTCATCGGTATCATCGAGACAGTCGCTCTGTTCACACTGGTCTTCTGCCTGCTGCTCCTGAACTCAGTTGCCTGAAGACAGACTCTCACATGAGAAGATCCTCATAATCGGAAGGTCTGGCCGCTCATCAGTGGCCAGGCTTCTGTCTGCGGCCCTTGAGGGGACCGGGGCATCGGTGGAGGAGATCTCATCCTCAGGACGAATCCAGAGGCTCCTGTACAGGTTCTTCATGAGGCCTACCGTGTACATCATCACATCGGCCTCTGACAGCGGACCGGAGCGTTTCGTGGTGCCCAAGGGACGCGCTTTCTACACAAGCGACATCCACTTCCTGGGTGATGCGGATGCCATGCTTGTGGCAAGCGGTAAAAACCTTGAGCAGAGGGCGGTGGCTCTTTCCTCAAGGGTGCTGCGTGATCTTGGCCTGCCTGAAGAGAAAATTGCGTCCGTTTTTGAACGTGTACGTCGGCAGTTCTTTTTCAAGGAAAGATTTACAGTCGGAGAAAGGACTGTGATCAATGCCTGTGACATGGATGATCCGGCCTCTGAGGAGAAGCTTTTCCAGACCATAGGTGAGACAGGTGATGTCACCGCGGTGCTATTCTCCGATTATGTCTCAGAGCACAGGATACGCTGCTATGCAAGGCTCTTCACGGACCAGAACTGTCCCCGTGTCATTGTGTCCGGACCTGATTCGGAGAGGATAGTTAAGTTCCTCTCAAGGAACGTCCTGGGGTCAAAGGTCATGCTTTTCGCAGGGGCCGAGCACGAGCTATTGGAGCAGTGTTACGGGACTGTGGTGTGTCTGGGATCCTCAGAGGGAAGGGGCAGGTCTTTCCTGTCCTACTGCAGCAGTTTTTCGGAAAACAAATGACGTTAAAGGTTGATTCCTTGATGTCAATCATTTATATTTGAAATGTCCGTTCGGACACACTTTTTCAGGAGGAATAAGATGAAGAAACTTTTCTTGGTTCTCATGGTCCTTGCAGTTGCTTTCACAGCATTCGCACAGGGTTCATCAGAGGCTGCAGCAAAGACAGATGCAGTTGCAATCGCAATGGTCACAGACTATGGTGACATCACAGACCAGTCATTCAACCAGACAACCTATGAGGCCTGCAAGGATTATGCAACAGCCCAGGGTCTGAAGTTCCAGTATTTCAAGCCGACAGGCGACAGCACAGCTGAGCGTGTCAAGAGCATCACACAGGCAATCGAGTCCGGCTACAACGTAATCGTCATGCCTGGTTTCGCATTCGGTGAGGCCATCCAGGAAGTCGCTCCGCAGTACAAGGACACAAAGTTCATCGCCCTTGATGTCTCTGAGTTCGACCTCGGCGGAACAGTTCCGGCAAACGTCTACGCAGCAGTCTATCAGGAGGAGCTGGCAGGTTACTTCGCAGGATATGCGGCAGTCAAGCTCGGTTACACAAAGCTCGGTTACCTCGGCGGTATGGCAGTTCCTGCTGTTGTCCGCTACGGTTACGGTTTTGTCCAGGGCGCAGATGCAGCAGCAGCTGAGACAGGCGCAAAGGTCGAGGTCAAGTACACATACGGCAACCAGTTCTTCGGTGATGCTGACATCACAGCAGCCATGGACACATGGTACAAGGCCGGAACAGAGTGTGTCTTCGCTTGCGGCGGCGGTATCTACTCATCAGCAGCTGAGGCAGCAGCCAAGGTCGGCGGAAAGGTCATCGGCGTTGACGTTGACCAGGCTCCGATCATTGACGGCGCATACGGAAAGGGAATCACAGTCACATCAGCAATGAAGGGTCTCTATGCCTCAACACAGGCTGCCCTCAAGACAATCGCTGAGGACAACAACTGGGCATCACTTGCCGGAAAGAGCGCAAACCTCGGACTTGTCTCCAAGGATCCTGAGCTCAACTATGTCGGAATCCCGACCGGTGCAGGCACACAGTTCAGCGACAAGTTCACACTTGACAACTACAAGGCTCTTGTCGCAGATCTTCTTGCCGGAAAGATCAAGGTTGACAACTCAATCGATGTCGCTCCTGCAGCAATGGGTAAGACAGTCACAGTCATCGATCTTGGAACAATCAAGTAAGAGACTGCAGCCGGTTTTTCCCGGTTTGAAAAGGCAGGAAAGGTTCGTCCTTTCCTGCTTTTTTTTATTCCTTATCAGGGCGTTTCATAATATAATGGTTTCAACTATGTAGTAGGGAGGGACCAGACAGTGGATACCCCGTATGCCATTGAGATGCTCAACATAACGAAACGTTTCCCGGGCATCATTGCTAATGACAATATAACGCTCCAGCTCAAAAGAGGTGAGATCCATGCGCTGCTCGGTGAGAACGGTGCCGGAAAATCCACCCTCATGAGCGTTCTCTTCGGCCTGTACCAGGCGGAGGAGGGAGAGATCCGCAAGGACGGCAAGGTCGTTCATATCACCGACCCGAATGTCGCCAATGACCTTGGAATAGGAATGGTCCACCAGCACTTCAAGCTGGTAGAGTGCTTCACCGTCCTTGACAACATCATCCTCGGCGTGGAGCCGAACAAGATGGGTGTCCTGAAGAAGGACGAGGCCCGCAAGAAGATCGTGGAGCTTTCCGAGAAATACGGCCTTATGGTCGATCCCGATGCCAAGATCGAGGACATAACCGTCGGAATGCAGCAGAGGACCGAGATCCTTAAGATGCTCTACAGGGAGAACGAGATCCTCATCTTCGACGAGCCCACGGCAGTCCTGACGCCGCAGGAGATTGATGAGCTGATGCAGATCATGCGCAACCTCAAGGCAGAGGGCAAGTCCATCCTGTTCATCTCTCACAAGCTCGCGGAGATCATGGCCGTTGCCGACCGCTGCACCATCCTCAGGAAGGGCAAGTACATCGGAACTGTGGAGACCAAGGACACAACAGCCCAGGAACTCTCAGCACTGATGGTCGGAAGAAACGTCAACTTCCATGTCGAGAAGCAGCCTGAGAATCTCGGCGATGTGGTCCTTGAGATCAACAACATGACAGTTGCCTCAAAGACACATAAGAACAACGCCGTTAAAGATGTCTCACTGAAGGTCCGGGCAGGCGAGATCGTCTGCATAGCCGGCATTGACGGAAACGGCCAGACTGAGTTCGTCCACGGCCTTACCGGCCTTGAGCCTCTTGTAAGCGGCTCCATCAAGCTGAAAGGGCAGGACATCACAAAGGCCCCGATCCGCAGGCGCAACACCTCCGGTATGAGCCATATACCTGAGGACAGGCACAAGCACGGCCTGATCCTGGACTACAGCCTTGAGTACAACCTTGTGCTGCAGACCTATTTCGAGCCTGAATATACATCTAAGCTCGGATTCCTGAGGAAGGACAACATCCGCAAGACCGCTGAGCGCCTCATCGACGAGTTCGATGTCAGAAGCGGCCAGGGCCCTGTCACGATGGCCAGGGCAATGTCCGGCGGAAACCAGCAGAAGGCAATCATCGCCAGGGAGATCGACAAGGATCCGGACCTGCTGGTGGCTGTCCAGCCCACAAGAGGCCTTGACGTAGGTGCCATTGAGTTCGTCCACAAGCAGCTTATCGAGCGCCGCGACTCCGGAAAGGCTGTTCTTCTGATCTCGCTCGAGCTTGACGAGGTCATGGATGTCCCTGACAGGATTCTTGTCATGTACGAGGGTGAGATTGTCGGAGAGTTCGATCCGAAGAAGACAACTCAGGAAGAGCTTGGCCTTTACATGGCCGGAGCCAAGAGAATGGAGGTAAAGGCATGAGCAAGGAAAAGGTCAATCTGTTCAAGAGACCGGGCGTACAGTCCTTCATCTCATCGCTGATCTGCATCATACTCGGACTGTTCATAGCATTCATCGTGCTTCTTATCATCAATCCGTCCGGTGCCTTCAGCTCAATCATGAATGTCATCAAGAACTTCTTCTGGTTCAGGAACCCTGCCTCCAGGCTCAAGTACTTCGGTGAGACGCTGGCAAAGACAGTGCCGCTTCTGATGTGCGCGCTGGCCGTCCTGTTCTCATATAAGGTCGGCCTGTTCAACATCGGAACCCCCGGCCAGTACTGTGCCGGTATCTGCGCGTCGATCTATGCCGCGCTTAATTGGAACTGGGGCTGGCTGCCATGCCTCTTGTTCGCAATGGTCGCAGGTGCCGCCCTTGCATCAATCGTAGGTGTGCTGAAGGCTTATCTGAACGTCAACGAGGTCATCTCGGGCATCATGCTCAACTGGATCTGCCTTTATTTCACCAATGCGGTGCTTACCCCTGTCAAGAACCCCACCGGCAAGGACACGCTGACAATCGCAAGCGTGAACAAGGGCGGCCTGATTCCTTCACTGGGACTGGACAAGCTATTCAATGACAAGTACGTGACAATAGCCATCCCGCTTGCCATCATCATCGCAGTGGTGATCATGGTCATCCTTGATAAGACAAGGTTCGGTTATGAGCTCAGGGCCACCGGTCTGAACAAGAACGCCGCCAAGTACTGCGGAATGATGGAGAAGAGGAACATAATCGTGACTCTGGTTATCTCCGGAGCTCTGGCGGGAATGGGAGCCGGCTTCTACTATCTGACGGACTTCGAGCAGTGGGCGGTCACATCATCCACTGTCCCGGGCATGGGATTCAACGGCATTGCAGCCACATTCCTTGGCGGTCTGAACCCGATCGGAACTATCTTCTCATCGTATTTCATCACCCATATCACCGCAGGCGGTGCCTTTGTCGACCTGACAAAGTACAGCTCCCAGATCACTGACCTGATCAGCGCACTGATCATCTACCTCTGCGGCTTTGTCCTCTTCATGAAGACGTTCATGAACAACGTCATCCGCAGGAGGGAAGTGAAGAAGACGGGCAAATATGAGAACTACAAACAGGACGGGAGGAAGAACTGATGCTGCTGCTTATCCAATACACACTTATTTTCGCTTCCGTTCTCACCCTTGTCGCTCTCGGAGGCTGTTTCTCCGAGCACTCAGGTGTCATCAACCTCGGTCTTGAGGGAATCATGGTCATGGGCGCCCTGGGCGGTGCACTTGCAATGAGATACCTGCCGATCGGCATTCCAGCGTTCTTCTATATCCTGCTTGTGATATTCTTCGCCATCATCGTGGGCATAATCTATTCGGCACTGCTCGGAGTGGCGTCGATCAACTTCAAGGCTGACCAGACAATCGTCGGAACAGCCCTTAACATGCTCGGAACCGCTGCCGCCACAGTCATTGTCAAGGCAATCAACACCGCAGCAAATCCGAACGATGTCAGCTCCATCATCCAGTACATCGAGCCGAAGAAGAAGTTCATCGTTAGCTTCAAGTCCTTCGAGTTCAACTGGTTCATGCTGATCACGGTCATAATCCTGGCATGCGCATGGTTCATCCTGTACAAGACCAAGTTCGGTCTTCGCCTCATGGCATGCGGCGAGCATCCTCAGGCTGCCGATTCAGTCGGTATCAATGTCCTTAAGATGCGCTGGTTCGGTGTCATGATCTCCGGAGGCCTCGGCGGTCTTGGAGGTATCTGCTACATCCTGGCAGGTGTCTCGGAGTGGAGGTTCGAGTACGGTGTCGCAGGTTTCGGATTCCTTGCCCTGGCTGTCATGATCTTCGGCCAGTGGAAGCCGACCAGAATCGCGCTGGCGGCTCTGATGTTCGGTTTCTTCCGAGCGCTGTCCAACACATACTTCGGATTCGGTTTCCTGACCAATCTGGGTCTTCCGAGCACGTTCTACAACATGCTGCCGTACATCATCTCGATCATCGTTCTTGCCCTGACGTCCAAGAACTCCAAGGCCCCGAAGGCCGAGGGTATCCCTTACGACAAGGGTCAGAGATGATCTTTATCTGCTTCTGGCTTGGCCCCGGGTTTCCGGGGCTTTTTTATTGGTCTGAGGCTGTCGGTTTGATTGTCCGGACTCATGCTTTCCAATGTTTTTAACGCTAATTGGGAGTTTTCATTGGAAAATACAATAAAAATCCCAAAAAATAAGAATTTTCATTGTATGATTAGATCATGAACAAGAAGGAACTGCTAACTGAACTGACAAAAATGAGCAATGAGCTGGGTACTATTATCTCCTATATTGAGAAACAGCCTGTCATGAAAGAGGAAGGCTCACTTATGGTCTGCGCGAATGACAGTGTCTGTTATCTGTATCACGTAAAAGGTGATGGAAAACGTGTGTACCTTGGAAAGGATAAGGAAGATGAGATTATAAGTCTCTCCAAAAAGACACATTACAGAAAGATGCTGTCTGCGGCACGGATAGAGAAGAATCAGATTGACAAGTGCATCAAGGCTTTGAACTCCGGATCCGGGATTACTGACATAGATGATGTTTATCCGTCATTGAATGAGGTGATAAGAAAGAGAGTTGGGCCTTTCGCAATGACTGATGACGGATTTGAACGGAATTGGCTGAAGAAAAACCGCTACATGAAGAATAACAGACAGCTCAGCGGGCAGAACAAGACTCTGAAAGGGGAGTATGTCAAATCAAAGAGCGAGGTCATCATCGCTGACAGGCTGACTTATTACGGTGTTCCGTATGTCTATGAGATAACTACTGCAAAGGATGCTTTTGATGAGATGAGGTATCCGGATTTCTTCATCCTTAACAAAAGGACAAGACAAGAGTATTTCTGGGAGCACCTTGGAATGATGGGAGATTCTCAGTATGCGGCTAAGAATCAGGTCAAGATGGAGCAGTTCGCAAGGCAGGGAATAATCCCTGGCAAGAACCTTATCGTCAGCTTTGAATGCGGTGAAAGGCCTTTGAGCACCGAGTATGTGGACAGAATAATCAAAGAGCTGCTGCTCTGAAGAGGCTCAGCTGAGCTTCAAATCTCCGTCCTTGACCCAGCCGAGCTTGCGGCAGAGGAGGTTGATGAGCGGGCAGATGACCGCCGGCAGGATGAAGCTGATCATGATGAGGCCGAACCAGTCCATGAAGCCGATTGAGGCTTTTGCACCGGAAGCCACGTCAGAGACCCAGCCTGAGTAGACTCCGATCTGACCTACAAGGCCGCAGGTTCCCATTCCGGATGAGACTGCAGGACCGTTCATCTGGAGCCTGAAGAGGCATGTTGCAACGGGGCCTGTGATGGCGGAGGTGAGAATCGGGGCAATCCAGATGCGCGGGTTACGCACTATGTTGCCCATCTGAAGCATCGAGGTTCCTATGCCCTGGGAGACAAGGCCTCCCCATTTGTTTTCCCTGAATGACATCACGGCGAATCCTATCATCTGGGCGCAGCAGCCTGCGACGGCAGCTCCGCCTGCAAGGCCGGTAAGCTGAAGGGCGGCGCAGATTGCCGCCGATGAGATGGGCAGGGTAAGGAACATTCCCACAAGCACTGATACGATGATTCCCATGAGGAAGGGCTGCAGCTCAGTGGCCCACATGATCAGTGAGCCGAGCTTCAGGGCGGCCTTGCCGATAGGTGGTGCGATCAGGGCGGAGAGACCCACGCCTATGAGGATAGTAACAAGCGGTGTGACAAGGATGTCGACCTTTGTCTCCTTGGAGACTGCCTTTCCGAGCTCCGCGGCGATTATGGCCACGAAGAAGACAGCCAATGGCCCGCCGGCTCCGCCGAGTGCGTTGGAGGCGAATCCGACTGTCGCAAGTGAGAACAGGACCATCGGAGGACAGTGGAGGGCAAAGCCGATTGCTACCGCCATTGCCGGGCCGCTCATCGCTGATGCAAGGCCGCCGACCGTGTACTGGGTGCCGCCTACAGTGGCGACCGGCTGGGTCAGGAAGCCTATGTTCAGCTGTGTTCCAAGCGTGTTGATGATTGTTCCGATCAGGAGCGAGCAGAACAGACCCTGTGCCATGGCGCTCATGGCATCTATGAAATACCTCTTTGCCGAGATCTCAATGTCCTTTCTTTTAAGGAATTCGCGGAATTTGCTCATAGTTCGGAGAATACTTCTTTATTCAAACACGTTCAATACATACCTGAAATATTGAGAAGTCCTTTCATTGGTGGTATTCTTTGCGCATGGCAAATGTAAAGAGACATCTCAGGCCGGGTACGGTCCTGGTGATAGGATTTCTCTCAATCATAATTCTTGGTTCTCTTCTCCTGTACCTTCCTGTCTCAAGGAGGGGGTCAGCGGGAACCTACCTTGACTGCCTGTTCGTGTCGGTGAGCTCCGTCTGTGTCACCGGCCTGACCACAGTGGATATCGCCAACACATTCACAGTGTTCGGTAGGGTTGTACTTGCCGTCCTGATACAGCTGGGCGGGCTGGGATTCGCATCATTCGCATTGTTCATCATTGCGCTTCTGGGAAGGAACATATCGTTCTCAAGCATTTCGCTTGCCAAGGAGGCCATGAACTTTGATTCCGGAAAGGGTATCATCGGCATGGTCTTCAGCGTGCTGCGCTATGCGTTCTGCATAGAGCTTGTCGGAGCGGTGATGCTGTTCTTCCCTTATTACCGCATGACCGGAAGCATCATCAGGTCAATCGGCATGGGGCTGTTCCATTCGGTCTCGGCGTTCAACAACGCGGGCTTTGACCTCAACGGTGACTTCTCCTCACTTTCCGTGTTCCACGGGAACGTCTATGTGAACATAGTCGTGGCGCTTCTGATCCTTCTCGGAGGCCTGGGTTTCATTGTGATGAAGGACGTCATCCACCAGAGGAAGTGGGGCAAGTTCTCGTTCCACACGAAGATCGTCCTCTTCATGACCTTTGTCCTTGTCAGCATCGGAACGCTTTTCATCATGGCAGGCGGCACATCACCGCTCGATGCCTTCTTCCACGCAGTCTCGGCAAGGACCGCGGGATTCTCGACCATCCCGATGGAGAGCCTCTCGAACAGCTCCTCACTTGTGATGATCTTCCTGATGTTCATCGGCGCCAATCCGGGATCCACCGGCGGAGGAGTCAAGACCACCACAGTGTTCGTCATCTTCATCGCCATGGCCTCGGTCGTCACCGGAAAGAAGCCCGATGCCTTCAAGCGCCGTATCCCGCAGGACAGCATCACCAAGGCCCTGACCGTGTTTGTCATGGCGATCATTGTGATCCTCATCGCGACTTTCTCCATCATGCTGATAGAGGGTGACAAGTACAGCACGCTGGATGTCCTATTCGAGGTGGTCTCTGCCGCAGCGACCGTTGGTCTGTCCAGGTCACTCACGCCGCTTCTCAGCATAGGCAGCCAGATGATCATCATGGCGGTGATGTTCCTTGGGCGTCTCGGACCGCTGACGATAGTCACTATGTTCACGAAGATGAGGCAGGAGCATCTTGAGCATATTGAGGAGAACGTGCTTATAGGATAATGTTCATGGTGAACGGAGTTCACGAGTTGCACGAATGACAACGAATCTGTTTCAGGAGTAGATATGGCAAAGATCAGTTCAGATAATTACGGTATCATCGGAGTAGGTTATTTCGGAAGTTCCGTGGCGCGCACGCTTGCGGCTGCCGGGAAGAACGTCATCGCCATAGATGCGAATCCTGATACCCTGAAGGACCTGGGCAATGTCGTGTCCGCCGTGTATCTTGTCAAGAATGTCACAAGGGCGGCCCTGGAGGACTCGGGCATAGGAAACTGCGGGACCGTGATCGTGGGAATAGGCGAGCACCTGGAGGCCAGCATCATGGCCACTCTGAGCTGCATTGAGATCGGCGTTCCTCGCGTCATAAGCAAGGCCGGAAGCGTGGAGCACGGGAAGATCCTGGAGAAGCTGGGAGCCGAGGTCGTGTTCCCCGAGTACGATGCCGGTGAGCGCCTTGCAAGGAACCTCGTCAGCCATGCGAACCTGGACATGCTTCCGCTGTCCGATGACTTCTCCATCATCAGCATAGACCTGAACCCCAATTTCAGCGGAAAGACCATCCTGGACCTGAACTGGCGTAAGAAGTACAACGTGAACGTCATTGCCATCATCGTGGACGGGCATGCCAATGCCACGATCATGCCTGACACGGTCATGCCGGAGAGCTGCAGGGTGGTTCTCTCAGGCACGAATGACGCCCTTGAGAAGTTCCGTAACGTCAATGCCAAGGGTCTTGGCTGATTACTTAAAAATTATTAAGTAAATATTCTGTCTGTCTCTTTATCTTTTATCTGATAAGTGATATTTTCTGTTATATGACTAGGCAAGTTAAGGTCGGCCCGCTTCTTATCGGCGGCAATGCTCCAGTGAGCGTCCAGACAATGTATGATATCCCTCTCTCCAGGCTTGAGGAGAAGTTCGAATCCCGCATGGGTGTCCTCAAGGCCATGGGGTGTGACATAATCCGTTTCTCTTATCCTGACATCAAAGAGCACGATGCCCTGTGCGATGTGGTGCGCATGTGTCCCATGCCTGTGGTGGCTGACATCCACTTCGACTACAGGAACGCGCTTGACGCCATGGACTGCGGTGTGGCCAAGATCAGGATCAACCCGGGCAACATCGGCGAGAGATGGAAGACGGAGGAGGTTGTCAGAAAGGCCCTGGACAAGGGAGTTGCAATCCGCATAGGCCTTAACAGCGGCTCTCTTCCGCACCAGGGCAGGGAGAAGGGCACGGTCAGCCTGATGGTGGACACCGCCCTTGAGTACATCTCATGGTTCGAGAACCTCGGCTTTTATGATACCGTTGTCTCCCTTAAGGCATCTGACAGCACTCTGAGCTATGAGGCGGCGCGTGAGTTCTCAATGAGAAGCAACTACCCGATGCACCTGGGTGTGACGGAGGCTGGCGGAGTGGTGTCTTCCTGCGTGAAGTCCACATGGACGCTCGGAAGGCTTCTGGAGCAGGGCATAGGCGGGACAATCAGGTACTCAATCACAGGATCCATCGAGGATGAGGTCCAGGCCGGAGCGGAGCTTCTCAGGACACTTGGGCTCCGCAAAGGCGGGATGAGGATAGTCTCTTGCCCGATGTGCGGGCGCTGCAGCTTCAACAGCCAGGGCTTTCTGAGAGAGGTGGAGCATGAGCTTCTGGCCACAGGCAAGGACATCTGCGTGGCAATCATGGGATGCCAGGTCAACGGCCCCGGAGAGGCAAAGGGGGCCGATATTGCCGTCACGGGAATAGGGAATAAGGTCTATCTCTACATGAACGGGGAGATCTACAAGGAGATCGATGCCGTTAACGCAAGGGAAGAGCTTCTGAAGGCTGTGGCCGGGTACTCCAAATGAAGGACAAGCTGATAATCAGGGGTGCCAGCGAGCACAATCTCAAGCATGTGGACCTGGACCTGGACAAGAACAGCCTCATTGTGGTCTCCGGTCTCTCCGGAAGCGGTAAGAGCTCACTGGCCTTTGACACGGTGTTCGCCGAGGGCCAGAGAAGATATGTCGAGTCCCTCAGCTCCTACGCCAGGATGTTCCTGGGCAGGCTGGACAAGCCCGATGTGGAGATGATAGAGGGCCTGAGTCCCGCAATAGCCATTGAGCAGAAGACAACCGGCCGTAACCCGCGCTCTACTGTGGGCACCATCACTGAGATTTACGATTACTACAGGCTTCTCTGGGCAAGGATCGGAGAGGTCCACTGCCCAAACTGCGGACGCACCATCAGCCGCATGTCTGTCGACCAGATAATAGAGGCCATCTTCCGCCGCGGAGGCGAGGGTGCCAGGATCATGGTCATGGCGCCTGTAGCCATGGGCCGCAAGGGTGAGTACAAGAAGGTCCTCGAGGATGCCAGAAAGGCAGGCTATCAGCGCGTGCGCATTGACGGACAGATGCACATGCTGGATGAGAGCTTCGCGCTGGACAAGCAGGTCAAGCACACCATCAGCATAGTGGTGGACAGGCTGATCCTGGAGAAGTCCGCAAGGCTCAGGCTGGCGGACTCAATCGAGAAATCAACGGACATGACAGCAGGCCTTGTCGAGGTCACATATATTGCCCAGGACAGGTCAGAGAGCTCGGAGATCTATTCGGAGCAGAACAGCTGCCCGCACTGCGGAATCTCTGTGGGAGAGATCCAGCCCAGGCTGTTCTCCTTCAACAATCCGTTCGGCGCATGCCCTGAGTGCAACGGCCTGGGCTTCAAGACCGAATATGACGTGGACAAGATAATCCCTGACAGGTCAAAGAGCTTCGACGATGGTGCCATAGCATCGCTCAACCCCAACGCAGGCTGGGGCAGGGCCGGCTTCGAGGCCTTTGCCAAGAGCCACGGCTTCACCCTCAAGACACCGTTCAACAAGCTGACACAGGAGCAGTTCGATGCCGTCCTTTACGGCTCTGACCGCAGGTTCAAGATGGACTATGAGGACAAGATGGGCTCAATGAGCATCAACAGGCGCTGGCATGGAGTCATCAATGACCTGAAGCGCCGTTACGCCGAGACTGAGAGCGTGGCCATCAGGACATGGATAAGCTCATTCCAGACTGAGATCGAATGCCCTGTCTGCCATGGCGAGAGGCTCAGACCTGAGGCCCTGAGTGTCTTTGTGGGCGGTAAGAACATCAACCAGGCAACGGCGATGAACATCCGCGACAGCTATGATTTCTTCTTGAGCCTGAATCTCACGGAGAGCCAGCAGAAGATTGCGTACCAGAT
>JAEEGG010021042.1_pt1 | contig 12907 bp, 13 predicted proteins | sample 9134161 | NCBI WGS metagenome assembly JAEEGG01 (sample SAMN16246543, study PRJNA631951) | gut metagenome | biome: gut microbiome; feature: rumen; material: CR-attached | host: Bos | place: Iran: Karaj | collected 2018-10
CAGACAAACGGGCGGGTGATACCCGCCCCTACGGTGCAACCCCCGTCCTTCGTAGGGGAGGGGCTTGCCCCTCCCGCCGGCCTGCGTCCGTGTCCCACAACGGGCGGGGACAAGCCCCGCCCCTACGATGCAAACCCACGTCTCCCCGTAGGGGCGATTCACGAATCGCCCGCTTGTCCACCTTTCGTTTTTGCCCGACAAACGGGTCGTCGAGGGCGCCGACCCCTACGGTGCAAACCCCGTCCCCCGTAGGGGAGGGGCTTGCCCCTCCCGCCGACCTGCTTCCGCCTCCCACAACGGGCGGGGACGAGCCCCGCCCCTACGATGCAAACCCACGTCTCCCCGTAGGGGCGGCTGTCATCCGCCCGCCGCGTTCCCGGCTCCCGCAAAAAAGCCGGCCAGCGCCGCGCGAAGCGAAAAAACAGCCCCCACCGGGGCTGTTTTTCGTTTACAGAAGGGCGATCAGCGTCAGCGCCAGGGCGAGGGCCAGGACAAAGAGCGCGCCGGTGAAGGTCTGCAGACCGGTGCTGGTGGTGCAGGGCATGTTTTCGTTCATGATGAGTTCCTCCCGAATTTTTTATTTACAAGCTCATCATAGCGCGAACGCTGTCCCATAAACCGGACTTTGAAAAAACTCTGCCGAAAAACGGGACGCACCCCCGCCTCTTCTTGTCATTGCGAATCGTAGGGACGAGCATTGCTCGTCCGTTGTCCGACTCGAACCCATGTCCGACAACGGGTCGTCGAGGGCGCCGACCCCTACGCAGCAGACCTTCTCCCGCGCGCAAAAAACGCCTGCGCCGAAGCGGCGCAGGCGTCCTTGCGTATCGATGTTTCACGCCTCCAGGAAGGCGAAGATCTTTTCCCAATATCTCTGCAGCCCCTCGCCATGGTTGAAGTACAGCTCGTGGCGCAGGCCGGGCAGCTTCACCAGCTCACAGGTCTTGGCCTTTTCGGCGAAGGCGTCCTGGGCGGGGTTCACCACAAAAGTGTCCTTCTCCGCCTGGAACAGCAGCACGGGGATGCGGATCTTGGCGACCTCCCCGGCGGAGCCCACACGGCGGCAGGCCTTGATGGCCTCCCGCCCCCACTTGGTGGAGCCGGCGCAGGTCTGCAGCTGGGGGTCGGAGAGCTTCTTGTGATAGTAGTAGAGGAAGCGGGCCTCAGAGTTGGAGGCGCTGTCCTCATAGCGCTCCTGGGGGAAGGCGGTGACGGGGGAGAGGGGATCCTTCCCCTTGGAGGGGATCCCCTTCAGCGCCGCGGCCAGGGAGGCGACCCACAGCGGGATGCCGCCGAAGCTGATCCCCAGCATGGGGGAGGACAGCACGGCCTTCTCGAACAGCTCCGGGTACTGCTCGATGGTCCAGGCGCCCACGCAGCCGCCCATGGAGTGGCAGTAGAGGTACACCGGGAGCTTCCCCGCGGCGGGCTTCACCCGCGTCTCGGTCAGATGCCGCAGATCCAGCACATAGTCCTCAAAGTGCTCCGCGTGCACCACGAAGGGGTTGTCGTTTCCGCGGAAGGAGTGGCCGTGTCCCCGGTGATCCACGCCCCAGACCTCATATCCCGCCTGCAGCATGTAATAGATGGGCTCATAGAACTTCCGCACGGACTCGGTAAAGCCGTGGCTGAGCACGATGACGCCCCTGGGCGCGTCCGCCCGGTAGTGCTCAAAGTAGATGGGCTGCCCCTTCACCCGCTCGTCAAAGCCGGTTTCCCGCCTGGCGGCCAGCCAGGGCTCCACCTCGGTCTTCATGATCTGCTCGTAGTCCTCCTCCGGAATCCAGCGCATGATGCTCTCCTCCATATCTGCGGGGCTCTGTTCCGCCGCTTCTTTGCCTCCATTATACCAGACCCGCTGCGCCGAAGCAACAAAAAACGCAGGCATCCGCCCGCAGCTTCCGGACTTTTCCCTTGCGTCCCGGCGCCAAGAGCGTTATAATGACAATATCTGGTTCAAAAGAGAGGAGAATACGATGAAACCCAAAAAATCTTCCGCCGGCATTGGCGCCGGTATCTGCTTTGTGCTTTCGTTCCTGCTGCCGATCCTGTTCGGGGCGCTGTACGCCCTGTTCGAGGGCTATCTTCGCCCCTATCTGGGCTCCCTGGGGAGCATGCCCGTGAGTACGATCCTGAGCATTCTGCTGACTGTTATCTTGGGCATTCTGCTGATGCTTGATCTGCGCTCCTTCGCCACCGCGAGCCCTGTGGCGATCTTCGCCATCCTGCAGCTGGTGAGCCTGATCGGAGGGGGCGGCGGGGAAGGTGTGCATAAAGTCCTGTACATCCTGTATGTGTTGGGCTGGTTCCTGCTGACGGTGGTGCTGCTGGCTGCCGAGCCCAAGCTGGAGAGCCTGCGCAGCGCCGTCAAGAAGATCTTCTTCCTTCCGGCGATCCTGATCGGCGCATATGTGCTGGATATCCTGATCCAGGTAATGGGAAATTGGCTTGAGTATGGGAGGTATCTTGCTTTCGTAGAAAAACTGTATATGTTCATGTCGATCCTCCCCTATGTGCTGCTCGCCGTGGGGGCGCTTCTGGCGGGCAAGTGGGCCGTGGCGGAGCGGGAGAATCCTCTCGCCCAGGCAGGCCAGGCACCCCAGCAGCCCCAGCGGCAGGCCTACCAGCAGCCCCAGTACCAGGGCTATCAGCAGCCGCAGTACCAGAATTACCAGCAGCCGCAGCCCCAGCCTTACCAGCAGCCGCAGTACCAGAATTACCAGCAGCCGCAGTACCAGGCCTACCAGCAGCCCCAGCAACAGAACCCCCAGCCGAACCCGGGGCAGCCCCAGGATCCCACGGAGGTGCTGCGCCGCTTCAAGGGCCTTCTGGACGACGGCATCATCACCCAGGAGGAGTTTGACGCCAAGAAGAAGCAGCTTCTGGGCTGAGCGGCTCCGCGACCCGATCTTTTAGGAGAATTGTCTGACGCCTTCCCCTCCGGGGGAAGGCGTTTTTTCCCGGATTCTTCCCGCCCTTCCCTTGATTTTGTAACATTTGGGGCGTATAGTATAGAGCACTTGAATCTTACCCGGAGGCAGGCTATGGCAACGCATACACCGAGACATATGGCAAAGAGCGCGCCCGAAACAGCGGCGCGGGGCGCGGAGCAGCGCGGCGAGACCCGGGCGGCGCGGGGCGGGGCGATCCCGCCGAAGCAGCCCCCCGGCAAGCGGCGGCAGAATTATCTCCACGGCGCGGCGATCCTCACCGTGGGCGTCATTCTGATGAAGATCCTGGGCTTCTTCTACAAGATCCCCCTGGGTAATCTCCTGGGCGACCGGGGCTACTCCATGTTCACCAGCGCCTACAACATCTATTTCATCTTCTTCACCCTGGCCACGGCGGGCTTGCCGGTGGCGCTGAGCCGCCTGGTGGCGGAGGCGGACGCCAACGGCCGCGCCCGGCAGGAGCAGCAGCTCTTCCGGGTGGCGCTGGGCACCTTCACGGTGCTGGGGCTCCTCTTCGCGGCCATCATGTTCTTCTTCCCCCAGTTTCTGGCGGAGAAGATCCTGCACAATCCCCCCGCCTGGCGGGGCGTGCGGGCCATGGCGCCGGCGATTTTGCTGGTGTGCATGGTCTCGGCCTACCGGGGCTACTGCCAGGGCAACGGGAACATGCTCCCCACCACCGTGGACGAGGTGCTGGAGGTGCTCTTCAAGGTCATCGCGGGTCTTGTCATCACGGTGCTGGTGCTCCGAGCCTGCGAGGCGGGGACGGACGCCCTGCGGGAGCCGGTGATCAGCCCCGTCCAGGCGGCGCAGATGGGGCTGACAGATCCTGTCCCGGTGCGGGAGACCCCGGAGACCTATCGGCTCTCCATGGGCTCCGCCGGCGCCATCATCGGCGTCTCCGTGGGCACCCTGGTGTCGCTTCTGTACATGGTCTGGTACAAGCACCGGCACTATGACAGCCTGGCCGCGCCCTACACCGCCGGCCTCCGCGACCCCAACGACGTGCCGGAGGACGACGATCTGGTGGACTCCGCGCCCACAATCGTGAAAAAGCTCTTCTCCATCGGCGGCCCCATCGCCCTGGGCGCCTGCGTGATGGCGCTTCTGAACCTGGCGGACTCGGGGCTGACCATGGGGCGGCTCCAGAGCGCCGCCGGCTTCGACGAGGAGACCGCCCAGACCCTCTACGGCGTCTACGGCAAGGCGCTGAACCTCTTTAACCTGCCCGCGGCCTTCATTACGCCGCTGACCATCTCCATCGTGCCGGCCATCTCCGCGGCCATCGCCCAGGGGAAGGGGAAGACCGCCGCCGCCGTGTCGGAGGACTCCATGCGCATCTCCGCCCTGCTGGCCACGCCCATGGGCGTGGGGCTGGCGGTGCTGTCCGAGCCCATTATGAAGACCCTCTACCCCGGCAGCCACGAGGCCGGCTCCTCCCTGCTGGTGGTGATGGGCGTGGCTTCCTTCTTCGTCTGCATCCTGCTGATGGAAAACGCCATCCTCCAGGCCTCCGGCAAGGAGAAGCTCACCATGGTCACCCTCATCACCGGCGGGGCCGTGAAGGTGGTCACCAACTGGTTTCTGGTGGCGCAGCCCTCCATCAACATCTACGGCGCTCCGGTGGGAACGCTCTTGAGCTACCTGGTCATGGCGGTGATGAACTACGTCTTCATCTGCCGGGAGCTGCCCCACCGCCCGCGGCTCACCCGGGTCTTTGCCGGCCCCTTGATGGCCAGCGCCCTGATGGGCCTTGCGGCCTGGGGGGTGTACGGGCTCTGCGGCCGCTTCCTGATGGGGCGCATCGGCCACGGGATGCTGATCGCCATGGCGCTGGCCATTCTGGCGGGGGTGGCGGTGTACCTGGTGGCGATCATCTACTCCCGCAGTATCACCAGGGAGGATATGCGTCTGATCCCCGGGGGCGAAAAAATCGCGGCTTTGCTGCACATTCGCTGAAAAATATATCAAAAACCGGAAATACTACTTGATAATCACGGCGGGATATGGTAAATTTAGAAAGCTGCGCATATGCAGTGAAACTTGTTATAAAACGGCGCAAGCCGAAAGATGATTAGGAGGATTATTATGAACAAAGCAGAACTCGTGACTGCTGTCGCCAAGAAGACCGGCCTGTCCAAGAAGGACTGCGAGCAGGCTGTCAACGCCACTTTTGATGTGATTACCGAGACCCTGGTCGCCGGCGAGAAGGTTCAGCTGGTTGGCTTCGGTGCTTTTGAGATCAAGGAGCGCGGCGAGCGCATCGGCCGCAACCCCCAGACCAAGGAAGAGATCAAGATCGCGGCTACCCGCGTGGCTACCTTCAAGGTCGGCAAGGCTCTCAAGGACGCCGTTGCCAAGTAAGGGTCTCCTGTGATAGAATAGCTGCACAGCCCGCAGGCTGTGCAGCTTTCATTTTCTATGGAATCGAGGTGCTAATATGCGTTTGGACAAGTATTTGAAGGTCTCCCGCCTCATCAAGCGCCGCACGGTGGCCAACGACGCCTGCGACGGGGAGCGGGTCAGCGTCAACGGCCGCCAGGTGAAGGCCAGCTACCAGGTGAAGCTGGGGGATGTGATCGAGATCGCCTTCGGCAACCGCACGATGAAGGTGGAGGTCACCCAGATCAGCGAGACGGCGAACAAGGCCGACGCCCCCGCCATGTACCGGGAGATCGAATAGAGTGAACAGTGAACAGTGAATCCGTAGGGGCCGGCGCCCAGCCCATGGCCGGGCCCGAAAAAGAGGGAAGAGTGAAAGGAGAGACGGTACCTCTCTTTTCACTCTTCCCTTTTCGTTTTTCACTTGTCCAGCACCTTCCCCAGCACCCGCAGGGGCAGCTCCGGGGAAACCGGAATGTCCCCATAGGCGGGGTTCAGGGAGTGCAGCGCCAGATGATCCTGCCGGGCCACCAGCTGCTTGAGGTAGGCGCAGCCGTCGTAGAGGAAGATGCCGATCTCCCCGGTCATCAGGCTGCGCTGCTGGCGCACCCAGACGGTCTGCCCGTTGTGGAAGCGGGGCTCCATACTGTCCCCGGCCACGCGAACGCCGAAGTTGGCCCCTTCGGGCACCTCCGGCCCCACCTCCACCATCTCGTAATCCTCCCCGTCCAGAAACTGGCCGGTGCCGGCGGAGACGCCGATGGCGTAGAGGGGCAGGCTGCGGAGAGGCACGATCTCCGCCTCCGTTCGCTGGAGACTGTAGCGCCCGCTCCAGCGCAGCAGCTGGATGTATTCCATGGCCTTCTGGCGGCCGGCGGCGTCCAGCCCCCGCAAAAGCCCCTCGCCCCCGCCGGTGAAGTAGCCGCGAATATCGTCGATCTCCAGCAGGTCGCAGAGGGCGAGAAACTGCCGGGCGTTGGGCAGAGTGCTGCCGTTTTCCCATTTGCTGACGGCCTGGTTGGACACCGGATGCCCCAGGGCGGTCATCCGCGCGGCCAGCTCCGACTGGTTCAGCCCCAGCTCTTTCCGCCTTGCGCAGAGCAAATCTCCAAATTGCATGGTATCACCTTCTCTTTCCCCTCCAGTATAGCAGATCAAGAGAAAAAACGCAAGGGAATTCTCCAAAAAAGAGAATTCCCTTGCCGCATGTTGGAGGCGGGGAAGAAGGAATGACGCCGTAGGGGAGGGGCTTGCCCCTCCCGTTCCACTGAACGAGAAGCCAAAAAAACGGGCGGGGACGAGCCCCGCCCCTACGCAGCGGCCGGACGATCTCCCGCAGGGGCGATTCACGAATCGCCCGCAGGCGGACGATTCCCCGTAGGGGCGACCCTTGCGGTCGCCCGCCGACATGCACCCGTGTCCGACCAACGGGCGGGGACGAGCCCCGCCCCTACGGCACGCATTGCCTCCCCTGAAAGGGGAGGTGTCGCCGGCGCTTGCGCCGGTGACGGAGGGGTTCGCCCGTCCCGGTCGCTCAGGGGCCGACAGACGGACGACCAATGGTCGTCCCTACGGCACCGACGGACGATCTCCCGCAGGGGCGATTCACGAATCGCCCGCCGCCTGTCCTTGCGCACCTGTGCCGCAGCACCGGCGCGGCGATCCCTTCTCCCTCGCACCCGTAGGGAGCCGTGCCCTCATGGCCCCCCTCTGAAGTCTTTCGCGGGCGTTTGTCCGCGGAGCGATCAGGGGATCGCTCCCTACTTGCTGTAAAGGACTCTGCCCTCGCCCTGCCAGTCCAGGGTGTCATCCTCGGCGTTCCACACATAGACGTCGCGGGAGCCGTCGTCGCCGTAGGTGCAGGTGACGCGCTTGTTCTGATCCATCACCCAGGTGCCGTACCAGTGCTCGCCCTCAAATTCCTCGGAGAAGGTGCCGTCGTCGTAGAAGGTCACGACGCTGAGCACATCGCCGTCGGGGTAGCGGCCGGTGTAGGTGCCCTCGGGGGCGGTGGCCTTGCCCAGAACGCCCGTCAGGAAGAGCACCCCCAGCGCAGCCGCGACCAGCGCCAGGGAGAGGCTGAGGATCAGGATCAGCTTGCGGTGACTCCGGGCCGGGACGGGCGTGGGGGTATAGGTTTTCGGCGCGACCACGGTCTGGCCGCACTCGGTGCAGTATCCTGCTTTGGCGGGAATCGGCGTCCCGCAGTTGGGGCAAACAGCCATTGTGTCATCCTCCCTTGGTTTCTCGATTACCATGATTGTACCGCAGGACGGGCCGCTTGTCCAGCCTCCCGGCGAAAAGAGCTGAAAAAGAACGGCGAAATAAGAAGCAGCGTCCCCTGCGCCAAGGCGCGGGGGACGCTGTTATGCGCGAACCTGTGATGAGATTACTTGCTGTAAATGACTCTGCCCTCACCCAGCCAGTCCAGCGTGTCGGTTTTGGGATCCCACACATAGCTGTCGGTGGAGCCATCGTCGCCGTAGGTGCAGGTGACACGGTTGTTCTGATCCATCTCCCAGGTGCCATACCAGTGCTCGTCCTCAAATTCCTCGGTGAAGGTGCCGTCGCTGTTGATGGTGATAACGCTGAGCACGTCGCCGTCGGAGTAGCGGCCGGTGTAGGTGCCCTTGGGGGCCTTGGCGGCGCCGCAGGCGCAGAGAGAAAAGACAACAACCAGAATGAGCAGAACGGATACAGTTTTCTTCATCAGAGCGATCTCCTTTTCTGTTGATGATCCGATTATACCGAAACCAGGGGCGCAAATCAAGTGCCAAATCGCTTTTTCCGCGGCAGAGCGGGAAAAATCAGTACTCGTAGATGCCGCCGCCGATGAACTCCCGCACCAGGGAGTCGGGGGACACGTCCTCGTCTGCGATGTCGCCGAAGAGCTGCAGGGCGGGCAGCACGGCGCGCAGCTCGTCGAAGCGCTCCACCCCCTCGGGCACGGAGCGGAAGAGCTGGGTGGCCGTCTTGTTGTATACCGCCAGCTCGTAGGGCAGGGCGGTGTCGAACTGGTAGTTGGCCTTGTCCTTGAAGGGAGAGATGTACAGCTTCTCGCCCCGGCGGACGTTGGCCCACATGCCCATGGTCTCGGCGGGGTCGGAGCCGCGGAAGAGATAGTCCCGCACGGTGCGCCGCACCAGCCGGAACCAGGTGCGCTTGAAGACCACCTTGCCCTGGAACAGCACGTCGCTGCGGGCGGAGATGTAGAGCTTGAAGGCCTCCGGGTGCCGGTCGGTGATGCTGTCGTTCAGGGCGTGGATGCCCTCGAAGATCACGATCTCGTCGTTCTTGAGCTTGATGGACTTGGAGGGCTCCTGGATGCGCATCTTCCGGGAGAACTCGTACTTGGGCACATAGATCCGCTTGCCCGCGGAGAGCTCGGTGAAGTGCCGGTTCAAAAGCTCCATATCCAGGCACAGAGGGCTTTCGTAGTCAATGTCTCCCTCGGGGGTGCGGGGGCAGGTGGCGGGATTCACGGTCTGAAAGTAGTCGTCCATGGCCACATAGTGGGTGCCCACGCCGTGCTTCTCCAGAGCCTCCGCGATCTTCATGGCGGTGGTGGTCTTGCCGGAGCCGGAGGGCCCGGAGAGGAGCACGATGGGGCTCTGCTTCCGGTTCTCCAGGATCTTCAGCGCCGCCTGCTCCACCTTGCCGTGGTAGATGGCGTCGCTCTCCTGCACGAAGCCCTTGGGGTCGGTGACGGTTTTGTAATTGATCTCACTGAGCTGATAGGACATTTATTGTCCCTCCTTTAGATAGAATTCCCGGATTTTTTCCTTGTCTGCGCAGGTTTCTTCGATTTTCTGTACGTATTCCAGAGGGTACTTGGGCGCCATCAGGCGGATGTTGCGCCCGTCCCCCGGGGCGATCAGCTTGGTGGAGCCGCCGCCGCCCATGGCCAGGATGCTGCACAGCTCCTCCATGATGCAGATGTTGTAGAGGTTGACAGCTCCCGGCTTCGTCCAGCCCACGTTCTCAAAGCCGCCGGACATGAACTTCTGCCGGTAGAGATAGTAGGGCTCGTAGCCCGCCTTGCGCAGCCGCGCCATGGCCTCGTCCAGCATGGCGCCCACCTCCGCGCCGGAGGGCAGGGGAGAGCCCTCCAGGGTGATGCGGCTGCCCTTCTTGAGGGAGAGGGTGTGCACGGTGATGTTCTCCGGCGCAAGGCGCAGCACCGCGTCCAGCGTGCGGGAGAAGCCCAACCGATCGTCCGCCGGAAGTCCGGCGATCAGATCCATGTTCACCGCAAAGCCCCCCACCTTTCGCACCGTCTCCAGCGCCCGCTCAATGTCCGCCGCCGTGTGCCGCCGGCCGATGACCTCCAGCACCCGGTCAGACATGGTCTGAGGGTTCACGCTGAGCCGATCCACCCCGTGGCGGCGCAGCACCCGCAGCTTCTCCTCGGTGATGGTGTCGGGTCTCCCGGCCTCCACGGTGTACTCCCGCAGGGCGGAGAGGTCAAATTCCCGCTCCAGCAGGCCGCAGACCCGCTCCAGCTGCTGGGCGGAGAGGGTGGTGGGGGTGCCGCCGCCGAAGTAGATCGACACCGGCCGCAGCCCCAGGGCCCGCACCTGGGCGGCGGTGGCGCGGATCTCCCGCTCCAGCGCGTCCACGAAGGGGGGGATGAGCTTCATGCTCTTCTCCACGGACTGGCTCACAAAGCTGCAGTAGGCGCAGCGGGTGGGGCAGAAGGGGATGCCCACATAGAGGCACAGGTCCCGGGCCTCAAGGCTTTCCTCGGCGGCCATGGTGTGACGGCTGGCGTCCAGGCACAGGGCGGCCCGCTCAGGGGAGACGTCAAACTCCTCCGTAAAGCGCTGCAGCGCCTCCTGTTCGCCCAGCCCCTGGCGCAGGAAGCCGCAGAGCAGCTTTCCCGGCCGCACGCCGGTGAGGGCGCCCCAGACGGGCTTTTGATGCCCGGCGCGGAGCGCGGCCCGGTACATGGCGTTTTTCACCAGGCGCTGGCACTTCCGATCGGTGACCAGGGGATCGGTGAGGGCGGCGTTTTCCACCGCGGCGCGGCCCCGGAAGACCCCGTCCTCCGTGCGCAGGGCGCAGGCGGCGGTGGTGAAGCGCGCCCCCCGGGAGAGCGAGATCTCCATCCCCCGGCCCCGGGGCCTGCCCTCGGGGTACTCCGGCCGCTCGTCGGGGAAGAGCGTCAGCAGCATTTGCTCCACGGCATATTTATATGTGTGTCCCCGCAGATACAGCTCCAAGACTGCAGACCTCCCCTCGGTTGAACCGGCGATTTTTTGTGAATAATTCATTATATCAAAAGGCCGCCGGAAACACAATAAAAAATGAAGGAATGAAGAATGGAAGATTGGAAGATTGGAAGATTGGAAGATTGGAAGAACTTTCTTCCCTCTCCCGTGTCATTGCGAACCGGTGCGGCATTGCCTCCCCTGGAAGGGGAGGTGTCGCCGGCGTATCTTGCCTCCCCCCTCCGGGGGGAGGCGTCAGCGGCGTATCTTGCCTCCCCCTCCGGGGGAGGTGCCCCAGTGCGCACACTGGGGCGGTGGGGGCGCCGGTGACGGAGGGGTTCGGTGCGGCAATCCGCCCCCCTCCTCGCAGGGGCGGCTATCAGCCGCCCGCCGACCTGTGCCCTTGTCCGATAGGCGGGCGCATCTCCGTAGAAAACGTGAAGAAAATAAGAAAAAAAGTAATGATATTTCAAATTTTTTGTTGTTTTCTGGAAAAAAATATTGTATTATATGCTTACATGGAATAAAGTAGGGGTAACTATGATGTTTGATGTGGGACAGAAAATCGTTTACGGGGAGAATGGCGTCTGTACCGTGGAGAAGATCGAGCCCTTGGGCATGACCGGCGCTTCACGGGACAAGCTGTATTATCATTTGACGCCGCTGATCGGCTCCGGCACCTATTTCGCACCGGTGGACTCGCTTGCCTACATGCGCCCGGTGATGAGCCGGGAGGAGGCGGACGCGCTGATCGATTCCATGCCCGGGATTGAGCCCGCCGTCTGCAACGACAATCGCTTCAACCATGTGGACGCCTTTTATAAGGAGCTGTTCCGGCAGCACAGCTGTGAGGCGCTGGTGGCCATCGTGAAGGGGCTGCGCAGCCGCATGGCCGTGCGCAAGACCCGCAGCAGCCGGGCGGAGGCCACCATGAAGCGCGCGCGGGACATGCTGCACGGGGAGCTCTCCGTGGCGCTGGACATTGACCTGAACGAGGTGGAGGGCTATATCCAGAGCCGTATCGGGGAGTGAGCCACAGGAGCCAAAAGCGCCCGGAGCGGTCGGAGGACTGCTCCGGGCGTTTTCCATGGGATTCTTCTTTTGAAAGAGAAGGTGACAGTCATGCATAAGCTGCTGCGCGCTCTGGGCGCGCTGCTGATGGCCGCCGGCGGCTATCTGATCCTCTCCACGCTGTTGAGCCTGGTGCCTCTGATCCGGGAGAGCAAGGCCCCCGTCTGGATGACGCTGATCGTGGCGCTGCTGTTCCTCGCGGCCTTCGTGGGCCTGTTCTTTGGCGGCTGGCGCCTGTTCCGGCGCGGAATGGGGGAGCAGGGCGGGAGCGAGCCCGGGGAAGAGAGCTGAGGCATGGTACAGCTTCTCTTTGCCATCCTGAGCAGCGCCTCCATGGCGCTGGTGCTCAAGCTCTTCCGCAGCCAGCGGGGGAACCGCTACGGGCTGCTGCTGGGGAACTACCTCACCTGCGTGCTCATCGCCCTGCTCTCCCTGCCGGATCGGGGACAGATCCTGCGAGGCAGCCCCACCACCCTGCTCCTGGGGCTGGGCGCCGGCGTGCTCTTTGTGGCGGGGCTGATTACCCTGCAGAGCAGCGTCCGCCTCAACGGCGCCACCCTCTCCGCCGCCTTTGCCAAGCTTGGGCTGCTGGTCTCCCTGGCCCTCAGCGTCCTCTGCTTCGGGGAGCGGCCGGGGCTGCTGCAGCTCCTGGGCATCTTACTGGTGCTGGCGGCGCTGGTGCTGATCCACACCAAGGGCGGGGAGAAGAGCGAGGGCGGCGCGCCCCGGTCGCTGAGTCTGCTGCTGCTGACCCTGCTGGCGGGGGGCGGGGCGGACGCCATGGCCAAGGTCTTCGAGCAGCTGGGGCGGCCGGAGGAGGATCGGCTCTATTTTCTCTATCTCTTCCTGACCGCGGCGCTGCTGACGGGGCTGCTTGCCCTGCTGGAGCGGCGCCGGAGCGGGAAGCGGATCCTGCTGGGGGAGCTGGCGGCGGGCGTGGCCGTGGGCGTGCCCAACTACTTCTCCTCCTATCTGCTGCTGCTGGCGCTGGAGCGGCTGCCGGCCTTTCTGGTCTACCCGGTGTTCAGCACCGGGACGATTTTGCTGGTGCTGCTGCTGAGCGCGCTGCTGTTCCGGGAGCGGCCGGGCAGGCGGCAGCTTCTGGGCATCCTGCTGATCCTGGGCGCCCTGGTGCTGCTGAATGTGTGAAAAAGATCCCGGGAGGCCGTGCCGCCTCCCGGGATCACAGACTGTAGACAAAGTAGGTATTCTGTCATCGCGAACCAGTGACCGATGTCTGCATTTTTGCCGAAAGCAAAAAGCGGTGTGGCGATCCGCATTCTAAAAGCCTTG
>JAEEGG010021245.1_pt1 | contig 12907 bp, 8 predicted proteins | sample 9134161 | NCBI WGS metagenome assembly JAEEGG01 (sample SAMN16246543, study PRJNA631951) | gut metagenome | biome: gut microbiome; feature: rumen; material: CR-attached | host: Bos | place: Iran: Karaj | collected 2018-10
CCAACAGCTTCATGTCGGCCGCCTCGTTCCAGGAAACCACGAAGGTGCTCTCCGACGCCGCCATCCGCGGCAAGGTGGATACCCTCGAGGGCCTGAAGGAGAACGTGATCTGCGGTCACCTGATCCCTGCCGGCACCGGCCAGCGCGAGTTCGAAAACCTGATCGTCGCCTCGATGGACGACTACCAGAAGATGACCGCCTCGCGGAAGAAACTCTAGAAAGCCATGGCAATCATCCGGGAACTCAGGGGCTTCACCCCGAAGATCGGAAAGAATTGCTTCATAGCAGAGAATGCTGTAATCATCGGCGATGTTACCATCGGCGATGATTGCAGCATTTGGTATGGAGTGGTTCTTCGCGGCGACGTCAACACCATCAAGATCGGCAACCGCGTCAACATCCAGGACAACGCCAGCGTCCACACGCTCTACCAGCGGTCCGTCACCGAGATCGGAGACGACGTTTCGGTGGGCCATAATGCCGTGGTCCACGGTGCGAAGGTGGGCAACAACGTGCTTGTGGGGATGGGCGCCATCCTGATGGACAACGCAGAAATCGCCGACGGAAGCATCATCGCCGCAGGCGCCGTGGTACTCACGGGCGAGAAACTCGAGCCGGGCGTCTATGCCGGCGTCCCTGCGAAAAAGGTGAAGGAAGGGTCGGAAGCCGTCACGGCCGCCGCCCACAAGAATGCCCAGGGCTATATGATGTATAAAGATTGGTATAAATAGCTACATCCCGGCCAACCGGAGGAGGACTGAAAGGTCCTCCGAAGAGGAGCAGAATTCAGTCGAGCCTTTCCGCCGGGAAGGCTCGGCTGCTTTCAGCAGCCTCTTTGCCTGGCGGGCGACGGCAGGAGCGGGATTGACCACCTTGACCGACGGACCGGCCAGCCGTTCGATGACGGGCTGCAGGAACGGATAATGCGTACATCCCAGAACGATATGGTCGGCACCGGCCTCCAGCATCGGCGCAATGCAGCGACGCACCAACGCCTCCACCCCGGGTCCGTCGAGGATTCCTTTTTCCACAGTTTCGACCAGACCCTCGCCCACACGCTCGATGACCTTGACATCACCGGAAAAACGCGCCAGCGTACTGAGGTATAGCCTGCCCTTGAAAGTGCCCGCCGTGGCCAGTACGCCTACCACGCCGCTGCGGCTGCTCAGGATGGCAGGCTTGATGGCGGGTTCCATCCCGACGAAGGGAATGTCGTAATGGGCGCGGAGCCAGGAAATGGCGGCGGCCGTAGCCGTGTTGCAAGCCACCACGATAAGATCGCATCCCTTTTCAAGGAAAAAATCGGTAACGGCGCAGGCCCGCCCGATGATGAAAGATGGGTCCTTCGGCCCGTAGGGGCAATAGGCGGCATCGGAGAAATAGACATAGTCCTGATCCGGCATCAGCCGGACCAGCTCCTTCCAAACCGAAAGGCCACCCACCCCGGAATCGTAAACACCAATCATTATAAGCCGTTCATAATTATACAAATTTAGATAAAAAAACGCACTCCCGCAAAACTGAAAGTACGGGACCAGGCCGGATACAATCCGAAAGCAGTGCCGGCGATAAGAATAATTTGCAGATTAATAGGATAATTGAAAAAATCTTCTTATTTTTACGCGAATTTTAGGTTGCTGGACGGATTCCAGACCCTTTAATTTTAAACCAAAAACGGGAAAATTGATTAATTTTTTTTTAATTGAAAGGAGATTTTACTTAGAGATTGAACGACATTTTTTTAAAACGGAATCAACAAAGAAATTCAACACCATTTTTTTTAACTTAATAACCAAAACTCCATGAAAAAAGTCAGTTTAGTTTTGACAATCCTGCTGATGGCCTTCTCGCTCTACGCGCAGAACATCGCCGTCAGAGGTACTGTGACTGATGCAAGCACAGGAGAACCGGTTGCGTTCGCTTCCGTGACGGTCAAAGGCCAGATGAACGGAACCTCGACGGGCCTGGACGGTACCTACGCCCTGAATGTCCCGTCGAACGCCATCCTGGTTGTCAGCTTCGTGGGCTACAAGACCCAGGAGCTCGCCGTGAACGGACGCAATGTCGTCGACTGTGTACTTGCTCCGGACGCCGAATTCCTTGATGACGTGATCGTCATCGGTTACGGTACGACCCGCCGCGAAGCCAAGACCGGCGCCGTCTCCACCGTGAAAGCCGACGAGATCGCCGTCGTCCCGGCTTCTTCGGTCGACAAGATGCTGGCAGGTAAGATGGCCGGTGTGACCATCTCCTCCGAAACCGGCCAGCCTGGTTCCAACTCGCAGATCCGTATCCGCGGTACATCATCCATCAACGCCGGCAACGAGCCTCTGTGGGTCGTCGACGGTATTCCGGTGATGTCGGGTGACCAGAGCTACTTCACCAACACCAACAACGCCATCGCCGCGATCAACCCGAACGATATCGAGAGCCTGACCGTCCTGAAGGACGCGGCTGCCGCCTCCATCTACGGTTCCCGCGCTGCCAACGGCGTCATCCTGGTGACCACGAAGAGCGGTAAGGCCGGCAAGGCTTCCTTCAGCGCCCGTGCGAAGTATGGTATCAGCAAACTGTCCAACGACAACCACTTCCGTATGATGACCGGTCCCGAGCTGTACGACTTCTACAAAACGGCCTACGCCAACGCCGGCCGCAACATCGACGACTACTACGATCCGAGCACGCCCAACAAGCCGATGACCAACTGGATCGAGGAAGTGACCCGTATCGGTAAACTGCAGGAATACGAGGTGAACGCCCAGGCCGGTAACGACCGCGGCCGCTTCTACACCTCTCTCTCCTATCAGGACAACCAGGGTGTCTCCTACGCTACCAGCTACAAGCGTCTCACCGGCCGTGTGAACTCCGACTATAAGCTCACCCGCACCCTCGACGTCGGTACCCGCGTGAACATCGCCTACACCGAGAACCACGATACCGAGATGCAGTCGCTGTACTACTCCAACCCGTTCTTCGGTGGTCTGATCATCCGTCCCTGGACGCCGCTGATCGACCCGGAAACCGGCGAGTACAACCAGAAGATTCCCGAGAACTCCAACACCAACCCGCTCTGGAACGCCCTCTGCCACGGTGAAGACCAGTGGGAGAAGCAGTTCCGCACCCAGGCTTCCATGTATCTCCAGTGGGAACCGATCGAAGGCCTCGTGTTCAAGACGAACAACATGTTCGAAGGCACGTTCGGTAAAGGTATCCGTTACTGGGGTCCGGACCCGGGCGACACCACCGGTGTTCTGCAGGGTTCCCGCAGCGAATACATCCAGCTGACCACTTCCAACACCGCCACCTACAGCAGAATGTTCGGCGACCACTCGCTGCGCGTGATGCTCGGTCAGGAAGCGATGCGGCGTACCTATGAAAGCCTCTATGGCTACGCCCCGACCGTGGATGCCAACATCCCGTACTTCTCGACCTCCATCGACAACGAGAGCTCCGTCAGCGATTCGTTCAACGCCCGCACCCTGCTCTCCTTCTTCGGTAATGTCGACTACAACTACGCCAACCGTTACTTCCTGGCAGCCTCGATCCGTGAGGATGGTTCCTCGCTCTTCGGCTCCCAGAACAAGTGGGGTACCTTCTGGTCCGTTTCCGGTTCGTGGAACATCACGAGCGAAGAATGGATGCAGAACACTTCCAGCTGGCTCTCCCTCCTGAAGATCCGTGCCAGCTACGGTGTGAACGGTAACAACAACATCAGCCCGTACCGCGCCTATGGTGTGTACGCCTCCTCGTCTTACAACGGCGGCAACGGTATGCTTCCGTCCAGCCCGGCCAACGAACTCCTCTCCTGGGAGCTCAACAAGACCTGGAACGTGGGTCTCGACTTCGCATTCTTCAACAACCGCCTCAGCGGCCAGATCGATGCCTATACCCGTAACACGAGCGACATGCTGCTCAACAAGCAGGTCCCGCAGACCTCCGGTTTCGGCAGCAACTTCATGAACATCGGTTCGATGAACAACAAGGGTATCGAGTTCCAGATCGAAGGCGACATCATCCGTACCAACGACTTCGTTTGGACGGCTGGTTTCAACGTGGCCTACAACAAGTCCACCGTCACCGACCTCGGTGACGACGAATGGATGGCTTCCTCCTATGACAGCCGTCTGCGCCACGTCGTCGGCCGTACGTTCTACAGCTTCTACCTGAAGGACTACTACGGTGTCGACCCGACCAACGGTAACGCCCTCTTCCGCGCTACCGATCCCGAGCATCCGGATGATGAATCCTACTACCTGCTCACCAACGACTACAACAAGGCCCGCTACATCTACCCCGGTTCCCCGGAACCGAAGTTCACGGGCGGCTTCAACACCAGCCTCAACTGGAAGGGCCTCGAACTGAGCATCTTCACTGAATTCAAGACGCACAACCTGGTGTACATCTATGAGTGGCGTTATCTGAATGCCGACGGTAACCAGATGACCATGAACCAGATGGCCCGCGCGCTTGACTACTGGAAACAGCCGGGTGACACGGGTTGCAACCCGAAGCCGGTCGCCGGCAACGCGTCCAACTCCTACGCCAACTCGACCCGTTGGATCCAGAGAGGTGACTATTTCCGTATCAAGGACGTCACCCTCGCCTACAACCTGCCGCAGAACTGGCTCAAGAAGATCAACATGAAGGGCGCCAAGATCTATTTCAGCGCCTTGAACCCTTACACGTTCCACGATGTGTACTGGTGGGATCCTGAACGCGGTATGGAAGGTATGGGCTGGGGTATCTACCCGCACACCAAGACCTTCGCCGGTGGTATCGAACTCACTTTCTAATTTAGGAGGAAAAGACCATGAAAAAATATATCATTGCACTTTTCGCGATCCTGTCTCTTGCCGTTTCCTGCAACATCAACGAATTCCTTACCGAGGACCCGGTGATGTCGCAGAGTACCGAACTGACGCTCTCCGACTACAACGGTCTGAACAAATCGGTTGCCGGTGCCTACTCGCCGCTGGCGAGCAGCGCCTGGTACGGTGCCTTCTTCGTGCTTGACGCCGAAATGCGCGCCGGAAACGCCATGATTCCGATCAACACGAACTTCCAGTCCGGCCGTATGTCGGTCCCGTACCACATGACCTACGAACCGAGCTCTACCTCCGGACTCTGGGGCACGGCCTATTTCGTGATTTCCGCCTGCAACAACGTGATCAGCGCCATCGATACCGAAGGCGAGAATATGACCACGAGCAGCGTGACCACCGCCGACCTCAACAACCTGAAGGCTGAGGCCCTCGCGCTCCGCGCTTTCGCCCACTTCGACCTGCTCCGTCTCTACAGCCACCTCGACGGCTCCAACAGCGAATATGGCGTGTGCGTCATCATCGAGCCCCAGGGCCCGGCCGATATGCCCGCCCGCGCTACCGTCGAAGAGACCTACGCCCAGATCATCAAAGACCTGCTCGATGCCGAAGGACTGATGTCCGACAGCTATCAGCGTACCGGTGTCACCGACCCCAAGGCTACTTTCAACAAACTCGCCATCCAGGCTCTCCTCGCCCGCGTTTACTGCTACCACAAAGAATGGAGCAGAGCGTCCGAGTATGCCACGAAGGTCATCAACAGCGGCAAATTCCAGCTTTGGACCGCTGAAGAGTATCCTTCCGTATGGGGTAAGGAAATCGCCGGCAACGGCGGTGAAGTCATCTTCGAGGTTTATGGCAAGCAGACCAACAGCTACGACGCCTGGTGGGAAGGTCCTTCGCATATGACCAACCCGCTCGGTTATGCCGACTGCGCCGCTACCGCCCAGCTCGTCGACCTCTTCGAGGACGGCGACGTCCGCGGCACCACCGGTGTCCGTGGCGATGCCAGCAACCCGCGCGACGACGGCAAAGTGATGTTCTGCACCGACCAGAACGAAGTTTCCGGCGGCCAGATGTGGACCATGAAGTATTATGGCAAGGGCGACGGCAACGCCACCTCCACGCCTGACTTCAACAACACCATCGTGCTGCGTCTCTCCGAGATGTACCTTATCCGCGCAGAAGCTGCCGTGAACGGTGCCGGTTCGACCGCTCTCGCCGACCTGAACGCCATCCGTGCCAACCGTGGCGCCAGCCCGCTGACCAGCGCCGGCAAGGCAGACGTTGCTCTCGAGCGCCGTCTGGAACTCAACTTCGAAGGCCACCTCTGGTTCGACCTCGACCGCACCGGCGGTTCGATCAGCTACTCCGACGCCAACGTGACCCGCAACATCCCGGCTGGTGACAAGTTCTGGGCCCTCCCGATTCCGAAGAGCCAGGTTGACATCAACGAGAATCTGAAACAGAACCCGGGCTACGGGGAATAAACGATTACAGCTATGAAAAAGATATTTTACCTTTTCAGCATCGTATTGATGGGTTCGCTGGTCGCTTCCTGCAACCTCAACGATATGCCCACTTTCAACGACAGTGATGCTTTCGCTGCTTTCAAAACCAGTTCTTTGAGCATCGCCGAAGACGGCGGCACCCTGAACATCCCGGTGTCCGTCACTTCGCTCGGCGGCGTAGCCACCACGGTCTCCTATGAATTCGTCAACGGCTCCGCCAAGCAGGGCGTCGACTTCGAAGACGCTTCCGGCAGCGGCACGATCAGCTTCGGCGCCGGCGAAACCCTGAAGAACATTGCCGTCAAGATCATCAACCACCCCGGTGTTTTCACGGGCGACCTGAAATTCTCCGTGAAGTTCAAATCGGCCGGTGACGTCAAGATGGGCGCCAGCAACACCTGCGCCGTCACCATCAATGACCTTGACCACCCGCTTTCCGCCATCCTCGGCGACTATGCTTGCAAGAGCACGAGTGCCTGGGGCGACGATCTCGAATGGATCATGAACTTCTCGAAGGATGCTTCTGACGTGTCGAAGGTTTGGATCTACAACATCTTCGCCAGCGACGGCTGGGCCGACTGGGATACGATCTTCTACGGCCTCGTCGACGACGACCTGACCAACATCTCCGTTCCGCTCGGCCAGGAGACTGAGTACAAGTACCAGGGTACGACCCCTTGCGTGCTCCTCGGCTTCGACGGTGAAGAGGGTTGGGACGAAGGCTATCTGAACATCGCCATCAAGAACGGCGGCAAGACGCTCGAGTTCATCGACTACGGCCCGTGGCTCTACATCCCGGGTGCCGGTAACGTGAACATTGTGTACGGCGGCTTTACCTGCACGAAGGTCAACTAATCGACTTCAACTTCTGAAAGAAAGGGGGAAATTTGATTTTCCCCCTTTTTTTTCATACTTTAGTGTGATTATTGCTATATGTGAGAAAACACAAAAAAGTATGAAACGGATATTTTTGTTGATTGCCTGCTGGGCGATGGCCCTCACGGCTCAGGCCCAAATTGAAGCCTATACCACGTGGCCCTACTACTATCCTGATTTCCAAGAGGGTACGATGACCTTAAACAACGGACAGACGAGGAAGATGCCCATCAATATCCACCTGTTGAAGGGAGACCTTCACTTTATCGACGGCAAGGGGATGATCCAGATGGCACCGGCCGGACAGTTCTCCGCCGTCCAGATCGGCGAAGATGTATTCCGCCGCGTAGGCGGTTACCTGATGAAAGTCACGCCCGGTCCCGATGAAAAGAACTATGTGGCTGTACGCAGTACAATAGACATGTCGGCGGTCAACGAAACCGGAGGCGCCTATGGTACGCCTGCCACCACCGCCTCCACCCAGCGGATCACCTCGATCGATCTGCCCGGTTTCGTCAATACCAGCCATATGGAGCAGTTCCAGAACCGTGAATCGGGCAAAAAAGTAAAAATCAAGAACGAATACTTCGTCGTCATCGACGGGAACGCGGTCAAGGCCACCAAGAAAGACTTCAGCGACGCCATCGGCAGCGAACGTGCCGCCGCGTTCAAGCAATTCCTGAAAAAGAACAAAATCAATTGGAAAAACGAAGAGAGTCTGGTCAAACTCTTCGATTTCCTGGCAGAATAAATACCCTATGATGAAATTCCGATCCTTGTTCCGGGTCCTGCTCGTCGCCGGTATGCTTGCGGCGTGCACGCCCGAAGAACTCCTGCAAGAAGAATTGCTGGAAACCCCTTCCGGGGAATATGCCGCCAGCCTGTATGAAAAAGGACACGTCCGGATCTTTGTCGATTCCGCTACAGCCTCAAAGATAGAGGAAACCGGATCACCGGAAGCATTGATCACGACCAAGGCCGCCAGCGTTCTGGGCCAAGTGAAGATGGAACGCACGTTCCCTTATGCCGATGAATTTGAAAAACGGACGAAAGAAGCCGGTCTGGACCGCTGGTATGACGTCTGGTTCGACGAAGGAGCTCCTCTTACCAAGGCAAGCCTTTCCCTGGAGCAGATTCCCGGGATCCTGGAAGTCGAATACCGCCCTGTCACCCGCAAGGCCTATGATGAAACGGTCACTTATCTGAACGCTGCGCCTGCAGCGGCGCCCGCAGGTTTCCCGTTCAACGATCCTTCGTTCGACAAGCAGTGGGATCTCTACAACGACGGCAACGCTTCGGGCAAAGAAGCCGGCTGTGACATCAATGTCCTCCCCATCTGGAAAGACTACACGACCGGCAAAAGTGACGTAATCGTCTGCGTGGTGGACGGCGGCATCGACTGCGACCACGAAGACCTCGCCACCAACCTCTGGAACGACCCGAACCGGCCGTCCATCCACGGGTACAACTTTATGGACAACAGCGTCAACATTATCAAAACCCAACATGGAACCCACGTCGCCGGTACGATCGCTGCCGTCAACAACAACGGAAAAGGCATCTGCGGCATTGCCGGCGGCGACTACGAAAACGGAGTTCCCGGCGTCCGCCTGATGTCGGCCCAGATTTTCAAGGATGGTGAACAAGGCAGCGGCAACGGCGCACGCGCCATCAAATGGGGAGCAGACCATGGCGCCGTGATCTCGCAGAACAGCTGGGGCTATGACGGTATCGACTACGTGCCCAATTCCGACAGGATGGCCATCGATTATTTCAACACATACGCCGGTATGGATGCGAACGGCCGCCAGGTCGGCCCGATGGCGGGCGGTCTGGTGGTATTCGCCGCCGGCAACGAGAACATTGATTTCGGTGCGCCCGCCTATTACGAAGGCGCACTCGCCGTCGGTTCCGTCGGCGCCGATTTCTTCCGCGCCTACTATTCCTGCTACGGCGACTGGGTCGACGTAGCGGCCCCGGGCGGCGACTATCAGAAAGGATACCAGATCTACAGTACGCTTCCCGACAACAAATACGGTCTGATGCAGGGTACTTCGATGGCCTGCCCGCACGTTTCAGGTGTAGCTGCCCTCATCGTATCGCAGTGCGGCGGCGACGGCTTCACGCGCGACATGCTCTGGAACCGTATCGTCAACACCGCCAAGGACATCAGCAGCAAGAACCGCAACTTCCCCATCGGCGGTCTGGTGGACGTGACCGCGGCCATCCTGGCCGAGGGTTCCATCCCGCCCGATCCCGTGACCGACTTCCAGGCAGAGCTGCTGAACGCCGACTTCATCCGCTTCTCCCTGACAGTCCCCGCCGACGAAGACAACGGAAAGGCAAACGGCATCAATATCTACTACAGCACCGAACCTTTCTCCGAAACGACCCTGATTCCCTACAAGAAATTCCCGGTCGATGAAGACTTGCATGCCGGCGATCTGATGGAAGGCATCCTCCAGGGCCTCCAGTTCGAGACCACCTATTATCTGGCCTGCGAAGCCTACGACCTGATCGGCAACCGCTCGGAACTCTCCAACACGGTAATTGTCAAGACCGGCAAGAACCACGCGCCGACCGTCTCCACCGACGATCCCCTGCGCTTTACCCTCAAGTCGCACGAGACCCGCTGGCTCAGCTTCAGATACAGCGAACCCGACGGCCACGGCGTCCACGCCAAACTCGACAAGGGCTCACCTGCCGACTCTCTCCAGCCACTCCTGAACCTGACGCAGAAGATAGAAGTCAACGCCCTGCGCACGGAGCCCGGCACCTATGAAGCGACCCTCCACGTCTTTGACGACTATGAAATGGAGACGACCCTCTCCTACACTTATACGATCCAGCCCAATCACGCGCCCAAGACTATCGGCCAGATCGATGACCTGGTCTTCGGCACCAAGAACGAGGTACTGACCGTCGATCTGTCGGAAGTGTTCAACGATGAAGACCAGGAAATCCTCCAATACACAACCGTCTCATCCGACAACGATATCCTCAACCTGCACGTACGCGAAGGCATTCTCTACGTCACGGCCCTCCGATATGGCTACGGTACCGGCAGCATAACAGCCACCGACGCCCGCGGCGAATCGACCGGCGTCAGTTTCCAGACCCTTGCCCGCGACGGCAGCAAGCCGATCGACATCTATCCAACCACCATCACCGACGGGAAACTCTACATCCGGACGGCGGCCGATCAGTCGGTCAGCGCCAAAGTCATCTCCGAAGCGGGTACCGTGGTGCTGGAAAAGACACTCTCAGCCACGCCGTTCTCCCCGGGCATCCTCGACCTGTCGTCCCTTGGCGGCGGTCCCTACGCCGTTCAGGTGACCGTCGGCAGTGAAACCTTTACCCAAAATATCGTGAAGCTATGAGACGCAATATACTTTCCCGCATCCTGTTGACCGGTCTGGTCGCCCTGACGGCCCTTACGACAGTCAAGGCGCAGTCATTCAACGCTTTCATCCTTTCGGGCAAAGCCTCCACGCTGGGTATGGGCGACGTTGCCTTCCTTGCACCCGAACTCGCGTCGCACAAGGTGGACGCTGCCGTTTCCTACGGCCAGTGGACGCCGGCCAGCCTGAAGTATTCTACGATTCAGGCCGGCGGATTCCTGGGCCTGAACGATTCGTTCGGCATCCGGCTGGACTACCGCAACAATCTGTTCGCGGCTTTCGACCAAATCGATGAAAACGGCAATGTAAAAGGGACTGTCAAACCTACCGAACAGCGCATCCTGGTCGGGGCCACCTTCCGGCTGGCCGAAACTTTCTACATCGACGTAAACGGCAAATACCTGTCTTCCGACATCGTCGGCAACAAGGCTTCCGCCTTCGCCGGCGACGTCGCCTTCAATTATGTGAAAGACGGTCTGACCGTGGGCCTGAAAGGTGCCGATATCGGTATGAAATACAAATTCGGCGACACGCCCTATGCGCTCCCGATGCGCGTGATGGCCGGCGGATCCTACCGCATCGCCCCGGGCGAAAAGCACGCCGTCACCCTGGCCGCCGATCTCGGTTACATTCTCCCGAAGGAATACGGCGCCTTCACCGCCGCCCTCGGTACGGAATACGCCTTCAACCAGATGATCTACGCCCGCGCCGGCTACCACTTTTCCTCCGCCGTCGCGCCGCGCTTCGCATCTTTCGGTCTGGGCTTCGCCTTCAAAGGCATCGGTCTCGACGCCGCCTACCTCCTCGGTCCCTCCGGCAACGCCTGGACAGCAGGGTTACACGTTACATTGTAATCTATAGGGATGGCTCCGTTGTTGGAGTGGCCCCTTCACATCCGCTACGGCCATCCGCACCAGCCTCCCCACAAAAACTCCGTGAAGGGGCCACTCCAACAACGAAGTATGGATATAAGAAAAAGGTTGGCCGATCGGCCAACCTTTTTTGCTTGTGCTTTTACTCTCTGGTATCACCCGCGCCGGCGCACAAGTCCGCATCAGCGGACCGCCGGAGGCCGGTACTTTGCTAAACCATTCCCAAAAACGCACAACTCCCGGCATTAGCAAAGTACTAAGGCCGGGAGGCGCGGGGTTTGGGGCAGAGCCCCAGTAAAAAACTTAGATGATACCCTGCTCGAGCATGGCGGTGGCGACTTTCATGAAGCCGGCGATGTTGGCGCCTTTCACGTAGTCGATCGTGCCGTCAGGCTGGGTGCCGTACTTCACGCAGGCCTCGTGGATCGAGTCCATGATGAAGTGCAGTTTCTCGTCAACTTCCTTGCCGCTCCAGCTGATGTGCGAAGCGTTCTGCGTCATCTCGAGGCCCGAGGTGGCCACGCCGCCGGCGTTGACAGCCTTACCAGGGGCGAAGAGGATGCCGTTGTGCTGGAAGAAGTGGATGGCGCCCGGCTGGCAGCCCATGTTGGAGACCTCGCAGCAGCACCAGGTGCCGTTGGCCTTCAGTTCCTTCGCATCGTCTTCCGAAAGCTCGTTCTGGAAGGCGCAAGGGAGAGCGATGTCGCATTTCACGCTCCAAGCCTTCTTGCCAGGGGTGAAGATGGCCTTGCCCGGGAACTTGGTCGCCATATCCTCGACCTTGTTGCGGTTCGAAGCGCGCATTTCGAGCATATAGTCGATCATCTCCTTGGTGATGCCGGCAGGAATCTCGCAGACACCGTCCGGACCGGAGATCGCAACGACCTTGGCGCCGAGTTCGGTCGCCTTCGTCGCAGCACCCCAGGCCACGTTGCCGAAGCCGGAGAGAGCCACGGTGCAGCCCTTGATGTCCTTGCCGGCCTTGTGCAGCAGGTTCTGGGTGAAATAGAGGGCACCGAAACCGGTAGCCTCCGGACGGAGGATCGAGCCGCCCCAGGTAGCACCCTTGCCCGTCAGCACACCCGTGTTGTACTCGCGGGCGAGCTTCTTGTACATACCGTACAGATAACCGATCTCACGGCCACCGACACCGACGTCACCGGCAGGAACATCCTGATCCGGGCCGATGCACTGCCACAGCTCGGTCATGAAGGCCTGGCAGAAACGCATGATCTCGTCGTTGCTCTTGCCCACCGGGTCGAAGTCGGAACCACCCTTAGCACCACCCATCGGAAGGGTCGTCAGAGCGTTCTTGAAGGTCTGCTCGAAGCCCAGGAATTTCAGCATCGAAGGCGTAACGGCCTTGTGGAAGCGGAGACCGCCCTTGTAGGGGCCGATCGCGCTGTGGAACTGGATACGATATCCGA
>JAEEGG010021248.1_pt1 | contig 12907 bp, 15 predicted proteins | sample 9134161 | NCBI WGS metagenome assembly JAEEGG01 (sample SAMN16246543, study PRJNA631951) | gut metagenome | biome: gut microbiome; feature: rumen; material: CR-attached | host: Bos | place: Iran: Karaj | collected 2018-10
ATCAGACTTCACGGATAAGCTTCCGCGCATGAAACTGTCAGTATCTATCTAGATGATAAAAAGGCCGCAGAACTTACTCTTAATACAAGAGATTATGAGACAAAGCCTTCGGAGATCAGAAACCATATGCCGAGAGCTGAGGAGTGTGAGGCACTTCATAAAAAGTCACGTACTCTGATGTGGGCGGATATACTGATCCCGCGTGATGCAGAGGTGGTCGGGACACTTGATCTTAAAGATGGTCATTCAATCCGGATCGAAGCAGATGGTCCCTTTAAGTACGACTGGTTTATGATCAGGACTGAAGAATAAAACCTTGCGGAGGATAAGAAATACAGAAAACCGGCATTAGCAGCATTTGGATCCACAGAGCTAAGGAAGAATTCGACTCAGACTTCGGTAAGAACCTCTTGAAGAAGCTGGGTATCGAAGGCAACTACGAAGGCATCGGCCACTGCGCCCTTGGCTACGCCGCAGAACCCGTTAAAGAGCCTGTTCCCAGAAAAGAAAACTACGTATATTACGTGTAATTCAATTACATCAAAGCGAAGATTAATGATGGCTTCAAAGCATCGAAAAGCATAAGATTTTTGAATTTTGATGCTCATAAAGCCCCAAAAGGTGGGCTCGGGCATCAAAAATGGGAAAATCGAACAATTCTGATGCCCGGAAAGTCCAATAAGTGTGGGTTCGGGCATCAAAAAAGGGGAAATCGAACAATTCTGATGCCCGGAAATCCCAATAAGGGTGGGTTCGGGCATCAAAAAAAGGGAAATCGAATAATTCTGATGCCCGGAAAGCCCAATAAGGGTGGGTTCGGGCATCGAAAAAGAGAAAATCGAACAATTCCGATGCCCGGAAAGCTCAAAAGGGTGATTTCGGGCATCGAAAAAGAGAAAATCGTATAATTCTGATGCCCGGAATGCCCAATAAGGGTGGGCTCGGGCATCAAAAAAGAGAAAATCGTATAATTCCGATGCCCGGGAAGCTCCAAAAGGTGGGTTCGGGCATCGAAAAAAGGGAAATCGTATTATTCTGATGCCCGGAAAACCCAAGAGGGTGCTTTCAGGCATCGAAAAAAGCCAAAGTATGTCGGTTTTGATGCCGTGTCGTTATTGGCGCTGTAATTTCAGGATTAATGAATACACAATCACTTTAACCGGGCGGGGCTTTTAGCTCCGCCCGGTAGTTTATTCAGAGTATATGGATTTTTATAGGTAAGTTTTAGAAGCGATTGAAATCCATCGACTCTGATGGTGGCGGGAACCGTGAAATCAAACGGGATTTAGCGTATAATTGTACTTGATTGTTTCAAGACTGTGGGGACCTCAATATGGCTATCTGGAATCCCTGGCACGGGTGTACAAAACTTAGCCCCGGATGTGCAAATTGTTATGTGTACAGAAGGGATGAGAGTATCGGTAAAGATGCATCAGTTGTTACTAAGACAGGTGATTATGATCTTCCGGTTAAGAAAAACAGGAAAGGAGAGTATAAACTTACTCCTGCAGATGGCACTGTTTATGCCTGTATGACTTCTGACTTCTTCCTGGATACTGCCGATGAATGGCGTAAGGGAGTCTGGGATATGATAAGGGAAAGGCGTGATCTGCAATTCTTTATCATAACCAAGAGGATAGACCGTTTTGAAGAATGTATACCTGCCGACTGGGGTGACGGATGGGATCATGTGGCCATATGCAGTACATGTGAGAATCAGGACAGAGCAGATTTTAGACTTCCTTACCTGATAAATGCTCCGATCAAACACAGATTTATTGCATCCGAGCCGATGCTTGAAGAGATACATATAGAAAAATATCTTGAGACCGGACTTATCGAAAAAGTTGTCTGCGGAGGTGAATCCGGACCTAAAGCAAGACCTTGTGATTTTGAATGGATCAAGGCGATGCGAAAGCAGTGCGTTGAATATAACGTAGAGTTTTTCTTTAAACAAACCGGTGCGGTCTTTATTAAAGACGGAAAGACATATCACATAGAAAGAAAGTATCAAAGTTCACAGGCAAGAAAAGCTAAGATGAATTATCAACCATAAGGAGGAACTGTTATGACATTCGATGAACTTGTAACCAAGGTCAGAACCATGGCTTCAACAGTTGATGTATCTAATAGAGATTTCCTTGCTGTTCAGATCAATATCACGGGTAAGAACTCCGGTGTTTTTTATGTGGAAGTAAAAGATCATAGGATAAATGTTGAACCTTATGATTATCACGACAGAAATTGTGCCATCACAATTGATATGACAAACTTCAATAAACTGATTGACGGTAAGCTTGATCCTATTCTCGCTTTCACTACCGGGAAGTTAAAAGTGGAAGGCGATGCCGGTAAGGCACTTGAGTTTGCAAATCTTCTTAAGAAGTAAGGACTATGAGATTATTTATCGCTATACAATTTGATCCCTCGATAATTGATTCTTTAACCGAATTTCAGAATGAACTTCGTGAAGAAGGCGTGACGGGAAACTTCACAGCTGCGGAGAATCTGCACTTAACTCTTTCTTTTATCGGAGATTACAATGATCCCGATGCGGTGCTTGATGCGATGGAAGAATCGAACTTCAGGCCCTTTGATATCAGTCTTGACGGAGTGGGGCATTTCGGAGACTTGTTCTGGATAGGACTTGCGGACAATCCCGCTTTGCATGCCTATGTTAAAAGGCTCAGGCATTGTCTAGCGGATGCGGGTATTTCATTTGATAAGAAACGTTTCTCACCCCATATCACTTTGGTACGGAAAATAGGATATAAGTACGGGGATGAGATTCCGGTATATCATGTGCCTAAGGGGAAGATGAAGGTTGAGAGTATTTCACTCATGCGTTCCGACAGAGGAAAGCACGGAATGATCTACACTGAGATCGGAACTGTCTGATAAGGAGACGAATCATGAGACTTGCTACTCTTTCTGAAAAAGAGATCATCATAACTCTTATTGCTCTGGCACTTTTGCTTCTTTCGGCATTTGTGTTCGGAAGCCTTATGGAACTTATCAAGGGACCGAGAGTAGTCGGAGAGATCCTTGGCGGAATGATCATTGGAGGAAGCTGCCTTTTCCTTCTTGTGCCGGAGATGTCGACGAAGATCTTTTTTGCGTATGCTGAAGAAGGAAAGGTATTGAATATCTTCTATCAGCTGGGGCTGATATTTCTGATGTTTCTGTCCGGATACAATACGGACATCAGGGTGGATAAGTCCAATGCGAAGACCATAAGTCTTGTTTTTGTGGGAGCAACATTTCTTCCCATGATAGGAAGCATTCCTTTCTTCGGGATTTTTGAAGAGTATTTTAAGGGTCCTGCCGGAAACGAATTATCCTACAAACTTGTTTTTGCCATAGGAGTTGCTATCACCTCCATTCCTGTCATATCGAAGATATTTTTTGATATGGGGATCATGAACAAAGCGTTTTCAAACACGCTACTTACCGTGTCGACTTTCCAGGATCTATGCCTGTGGATCCTTTTAAATGTGGCAACGAGAATTGCTCAGTCAGGGGAGATTAAGCTTGCCGAGATGATCGTGATAGTTATCGTGACCATAGGAATATTTGCAGCTATTGCAATTATCTCCAGATTCATCAGGCAGGTTAAGAGTCAGTGGAAGGCAAACACTTTCTATTCGATTTCTTTTGCGGTGCTGATGTTTACATGCGGCCTTTTATATATGCTCGGTATCAACATCATGTATTCCGCATTTGTGGTGGGATATCTGATAAAGGCCATATTCGGAACGGAAGAGACGGTTAAGACGAGAATGCATTTCCTGGAAAACATAGCGTTTTCATTTTTCATTCCGATCTATTTTGCTCTTGTGGGAATTCAGTTAAATGTGATTCATGATTTCTCGATCGCGAGATTCGCTTTGTTTTTCGTGATCGCGTTTGGACTTGAGTTTGTCGGAACCTTTGCGCTTCTTATGTTCTCGGGACTGAAGATGAGTACGAGGATGAACTTTGCCATAACAATGAATGCAAGAGGCGGCCCGGGTATCGTACTGGCGACAGTTGCGTATTCGTATGAGATCATCAGCCTGGAGTTTTTCACGGTGCTGATACTTACCACGATGGTCAGCTCTATGATCGCAGGATATTATCTGAGGCTTCAGCAAAAGAGGGATTCCAAAGTATTTGATGAATTGTGAGGAAGTTGAAAATGGAGTTGTTTAACGGAAGACCGGAGAGCATAGAGGGAAGGCTTGAAAGAGAGATCAGGACATACGATTATCTGGATGAGCTGGGAATTGAATATGTGAGAACGGATCATGACAGAGCGGATAACATGGAAGCCTGCAATGAGATAGATGCGGTTCTCGGTGTTGTCATGTGCAAGAATCTGTTTCTTTGCAACAGACAAAAGACTGCGTTTTATCTGCTTTTGATGCCGGGGGATAAGAAGTTTAAGACCAAAGAATTATCATCACAGATTAATTCCGCAAGACTTTCTTTTGCAGATCCCGAGGATATGCTGAAATACCTTGATATTGAACCCGGCGCGGTAAGTGTCATGGGACTTATGAATGATAAGGGACATGGCGTACAGCTTCTAATTGATGAGGATGTGCTTGTGGGTGAATATCTGGGGTGTCATCCCTGCGTATGCACTTCATCCCTTAAGATAAAGACGGCCGATGTTATCGGAAAGTTCCTGCCTGCTACGGGACATGATTTCAGGAAGGTGCACCTGGTCGGGGAGGATTGACATGATATACAGAGAGATCAGGGAATCGGATAATGCGGCTATTGCTTCACTGATAAGGCGTACTCTTGAAGAATATAACCTCGATATACCCGGGACGGCATATTATGACGAAGGCCTGGACAGTTTCAGTAAGCTCTACGGACGCCCCGATGCAAGGTACTATGTAATGGAAGATGATAACGGCAGAGTTGTCGGAGGAATAGGCTTCAGCGTTTTCGATAAGATGGATGAAACCGCTGAACTGCAAAAGCTGTATCTTGATAAGTCGGTATCGGGTTCCGGACTTGGTTATGAGATGATCTCATATGTTGAAAAAAGAATGAAGGAAGCGGGCTTTAAGAAGTCGTATCTGGAGACTCATGACAATCTCGCCGCTGCGATCCACATATATATTAAGAGCGGATATGAGGAGATAGAAAGACCTTCTTTTGTGGGTCACAGTGCCATGACCAGATTTTTCGTCAAGGATATTTAATCGGACTTTGTAATTATGCCGGATAAAAATAAAGAATTGTATATCAAAGGTCTCTGCATCGATTGGGATAAGATCGGGGGCAGGAGTTATCTCAGAGGGATTGAATCTATAGCCGGAATGGATGAGTTTTCTTTTCACAGACCTGTGACATTTTTCGTGGGAGAAAACGGAAGCGGAAAATCAACACTCTTGGAAGCAATTGCGGTTTCCTACGGCTTTAATCCCGAAGGAGGAACAAAGAATTACAATTTCTCCACTTATGATTCCCATTCCGAGCTGTGCGATGCAATGAGACTTATCAGAGGTATTAAAAGACCACGCTTTGAATATTTCCTGAGGGCGGAGAGCTTCTATAATGTGGCGACGGCTGAGGATGAATACAGCAGGGGACCCGGCGGAGTGCCGATGCATTTTCATGAAAAATCTCATGGAGAGAGTTTTCTGGCTCTAGCGCAAAACAGCTTTAAGGGAAACGGATTGTATTTGCTGGACGAGCCTGAGGCTGCACTTTCACCGCAAAGGCAGCTGACACTTCTGATTGAGATCGACAGGTGTGTAAAAGACGGAGCACAGTTTATAATCGTTTCTCATTCTCCAATCCTGCTTGGTTATCCGGAGGCGGAGATACTCAGTTTTGATAACGAACTGATCCGGGCGTGCGAGTATGAAGAAACAGATTCTTATCGTGTGACTGAAATGTTTATAAACAGCAGGGAGCATATTCTTAAGAGACTGCTGGAGGAGTAAAGCCGGAGGAAAACAGTATGGAAACATTTTATTATGAAGTTGTGAGCATAGAGGGAGATTATGCGAATCTTAAGAGGACGGATACAGACTCCGATGATCTGAAACTTGTGGCAAGAGCGCTTCTTCCCGCGGAGATCGTGGAAGGAAGCAAACTAAAATATGAGTGGATGCAGTATGAACTGATAAACTGAAGCTTTTCATGATAAAAAAATGGGCAATACTTTTCAATTATTCGGAAGTATTGCCTGTTTTTATGTTTTATGATGAATCTGTGAGAGTTAATAAGGAGGATGTATGAAGAATATAAATATAGTTAACGGACCTCAGAATGTTTCGGTTATCGTACAGGGATGCATGAGGATGCCGGATCTTGATAAGGAGGCGGCTGCAAAGGTTATCCGCACCGCATATGACTGCGGTATTAATTTCTTCGATCACGCAACATGCTATGGAAACGGTGTTGCGGAAGAGCGCTTTGCCGAAAGTTTTCCTCTTACGGGAATTAAGAGAGAAGATGTATATATACAGAGCAAGTGCGGGCTTTGTTTTGACAGAAATGAGTTTGACTGGACCGGGGAAAACATCCTATCCAGCGTTGATGACAGTTTAAGAAGACTGAATGTAGAGTATCTGGATGCGCTTCTTCTTCACAGACCTGATGTGCTCTTTGATCCCGAGGAAGTTGCGAAAAGCTTTGATGAGCTTGAGAAGGCAGGTAAGGTTCGTCACTTCGGTGTTAGTAACCTTGTTCCCATGCAGATCGAGCTTCTTAAAAAGTATGTAAAGCAGCCCCTTGTCATCAATCAGGTACAGCTTTCTCTCGAACAGTCGCAGCTTATTGACCAGGCTCTTTATATGAACAATAAGACTACCGAGTATTCCGTAAATCGTGACGGAAATCTCCTTGACTATTGCAGATTGAAGGATATAACCATTCAGGCATGGTCACCCCTTCAGTTCGGAATGTTCGGCGGAACTTTTATCGATAATCCAAAGTTCCCTGAGCTTAATGCGGCACTTGAAAAGATTGCGGAAAGAGAAGGCGTATCAAAGGCGGCCGTTGCCATCGCATGGATCCTTCGTCATCCCGCTAAGATGCAGGCAATCATCGGAACCATGAATCCGGATCATATAAAGGATATCTGTGAAGCGGCGAAAATAGAACTTTCACATCACGACTGGTACGAGCTGTACCTGGCCGCAGGTAAGTTCCTGCCCTGAGTGGAATTCTTTTGACTCGACAATATAGCAAGCGTTATAATAATTTTGTTACCCGCTGTATTCCAAGGAGGATATTGCTATGTCAGCTTCTAAGAAAAACGAGACGATCGCAGGTTCTTTGCACAGCATGTCGGGTTTTACCAATCGAATGACCGTGGGTCTTTCAGTTCTGATGTTCATCTTTCTGGTGATCATAGGTGTAAATTTTCTGAATTTCTACAACGTTCAATATGTAACCGAGAAGTATCAGATGGAGATCAGAAAAGATGTTCAGACTATCAACAAGAGACTTCTTTTTGCTCTGGCTTCGCAGGATCCTTCAGTGACCGCGGCTCAGGCTGAAGATTTGGAGAAGAGATTTGCCAAGATCACTTCATATTTCGAGACTATCTCCGATAACCTCAATGATGAGGTGCTGGGATCTCAGCTTAAGGGTGCCTGGAACGATGTGAAGGATGCATCTTTCGCTATGCTCTCGCTGGTTGACTCCGGTGATCAGGAAGCTGCACTTGCATATTATAATGATGAACTCAATGAAAAATCCGAAGTTCTGGCAGATCTCCTGGATGCAACCGGAGAACGTGCGGATGCGGCGGTAGACGGCAAGTATAAGACGATCCTTGCAGTCTCGATCGTTGCCATAATCGTTTTGATCGCGACCTGTGCCGTAAACATCATCATGAGTGGAATCCGAAACAGGAAGCTCATCGGAGAGATCGAAGGCGACCTTGCGATCCTTAAGAGCGCATCAGAAGAGATTGCAAAGGGCAATGTCCATGTAAATATAGATTATGACAAAGAAAACGAAGTAGGTGAAGTTGCGGAGCAACTTCGTATCGCCATAACTTCACTATCCGAATATATCGACAAGATCAGCGAAGTAATGTCTACAATGGCAGGCGGAAACTTCAATATCAAATTTGATAAGAGCTTTGAGGGTGATTTCGTATCCATTCAGAAAGCGATTGAAAGCTTCTCGGAAGAAATTTCCGAATCAATGCGTGAGATCATCGAAGTATCTGTAATGGTTTCTGCAGGTGCCGGGCAGCTTGCCGATGCGGGAAAGAATCTTGCGGATACAACTACCAATCAGGCTGATATCGTAAGTGAACTATCCAAGAAGGTTAATGATATATCGGATGAAATCTCAGGTAACTCCACAGATGCCGAGAATATTTCAAAGGATGTTGACGGTATCGTTGACAGCATAATCCAGGGAAATAAGAAGATGGAAGAAGTGGTTAAGGCAATGAATGCTATCGCCGCTTCATCAGAACAGATCAGTAATATCATTGATACAATTAATAACATAGCTGACCAGACTAACCTTCTGTCACTCAACGCATCCATCGAGGCGGCAAGGGCAGGTGAAGCAGGTAGAGGATTCGCGGTCGTTGCTTCCGAGGTATCACAGCTGGCGGGTCAGACACAGCAGGCGGCACAGAACACAGCGAACCTTATCGGGGATTCCATCCGTACCGTGGGCGAAGGCATCGATATCGCAAATAAGACTGCAGAAGAACTTAACAGGATGGTGGGACAGGTTGAAGAAATCCGCGGACGCGTTAAGCAGATATCCGAAGCTTCCGTCACACAGGCAGGTTCTGTCCAGGAGCTTTCAACCAACATCGATATGATTGCGGAAGAGGGAACCAACAATGCAGCAACATCCGAAGAGTCACTTGCACTGAGTTCGGAGATGAGCGAGCATGCAGATTCGCTTAAGAACATGGTTAATAATTTTGAACTGAAGAAATAAATAATACAGTAAGAAACGCTTCTCGTTTATCATCTGCGGACGGTAAATGAGAAGCGTTTCTTTTGCTGTTAAAGGAAAAATATAAATAAAGATGTCGGGGCCGTTGAAATTACCAATGATACAAGTACAAGGGTTCCCGATTCCATTGCAATTCCGATGGTGTTTATAAGAGCCAGTCTGCGTGATGCAAGTAACCTTCCGAGGATTATGTAAAGACACATTCCGAGAAAACCGCCTGCGGTATTCGTAATGATATCGGTTATATCCGTTGCACCGATCGCAAAGAGCAGCTGGATAAACTCATAAGATATGCTGAGTATCATAACGGCTTTAAGGCCGGAAAACAGATTATGTGATTTATTGGTAGCGGTAAAATAAAAACCTGCGGGAATAAAAACCAGCACGTTAAACAATACCTCTTTAAGGTGGTTTGCAGATTCCGTCTTATAGTAGAAGGGAATCAGGTTTATCCCACGCATATGAGGTATCATTTTAGGGTCTACCGCAAGCTTAAAGAGCACCAGCCATGTCAGAAACAGCAGGTAGACTATAAATACCGTGTAGGTTATTATCTTCTCCGTTTTGTTTTTATAGGTGTTCATATTCTGACTATAACAGAGGTACGGTTTAAGTATTATTACGCCTTATTTAAATTTCTTTAAGATTTTATTAGGAGTCAGTGGGGACCGGGAGTCGTAAAGAACCGTCCCTACTGACTCATCTCTTGTCATGTACCTGCAGGATGCGTTAGAATGGTAAATGCGTGGGGCATTTTACGGGGACAAAACAAAATGAACGAACAATTCAGTATTCTCTATCTGTATGATCTGAACCGTGAACCTGAGGATATTCCCGCTTTTTATCAGGATCTGAATCTTGTCCGTATCCTGGACAGGATATCTCTTAAGTGGGGTAAAAATGTCCGCAAATTCTACAGGCGATTTTCTGTGTGTTCCAATGAGGAACTGTATCGCAGGGCAATATATTGCGATATCAAGAAAGAAACTGTCTACAACGCTCTCATTACTTTCGTAGAAGATTTGGAAGCAGCGCATAAACTGCGCGAAGAAAAAGAAAAAGCAACCTACCCTGAACAAAAACAGGTTTGGCATATCAGGGAGATTGTTTCTTATTGTGAAGCGTACGAGAAATTGGATAAAGCTTTTTCCGAAACGAAGCTTGAATCTGAAGGAATGACTGAGCTTCACAAGATCATTTCCGAGGTTCTTGACTCCGAATACAGAAAGCTTCACTCCGAGGTCCTTGAAGTATTTAATGAGATCCGTAAACTTCGATTTATTTTAACTTACGATAAGGACAGGATATCCGTCTCTATCGGCACCGTTCCGGGAGAGGGTGCATATGAAGAGATGATGAGAAGCAAGTCTGGACGCAAGATAAAGCATTTTAACAATCCTTTTGTGTCGGAGACCAGACTTACGGAGATCGAGTATCAGTGCATTGAGATAATAATGAAAAAGAAACCTGAGCTCTTCGCTAAGATCAAGGCATTATCCGAAGATAATTCGGATTATGAAAAAAAGGCGCTGGTACGTTTTGAGGAAGAGCTGATATTCTACCTGTCATACTGCGATCTGCAGCATGATATGCAGAAAGAAGGCTATGCATTTACCACTCCGGAAAGATCCGAACAGGGTATCATGAGTGCGGAAGGTCTCTACGATCTTGCACTTGCCATTGCAAATCTCGGTTCGGATAAGGAAGTTATCTCAAATGATTTTAAACTGGATCAGGGAGAAAGATTCTTTGTTTTGACGGGACCCAATCAGGGCGGCAAGACGACTTTTGCAAGAAGCCTCGGTCAGCTGGTCTTTTTCACACGCATGGGGCTGGACGTGCCTGCAAAGTCGGCAAAAGTCCCGTATTTCCCGGATATACAGTCGCATTTTTCCGTGGAAGAAAGTGTTGAAACGGGATTCGGTAAATTAAAAGAAGAACTGTCACGTCTGTCTCCCATGATGAGAGATAACGAACGCGGAAGCTTTGTGGTGATCAATGAGCTGTTTACCACGGCCGCAAGTTATGACGCACTTATTATGGGAAAGCGTGTACTTAAGCATTTCATAGGGCTTGACTGCATGGGAATATATGTAACGCATCTTAAAGAACTGGCAGATGAGCAGGAGGGGGTAGTCAGTCTCAGGGCTATGCTGGATGATAAGAGAATGCAGACCTATGAGATCAAAAGAGGTGAAGCGGAGGATATACCCTGCGCGGAAAATCTGGTAAACAAACACAGGTTAACCTACTCACAGCTTAAGGAGCGTTTATGAAAGTCTGTTTATTATATGAAGATGTAGAGCGTGATAATCGTGAAAAATATTATGATACCGCAAGTATCATTAAAGATCTTGGACTTAGGTCCATATTTGATGCAGCATCCAAGAAACTAATCTACGGGCGCGACGGACACCTTGTGAAAGCTGACGATCCCGATCAGTACCTTCAGGAGACATTGAAGGCCGTCATGATGACACCGCTATATACGTGGGAAGAAATCTCCTTCAGACAGGAAATGATCAAAGACTGCCTGGAACACGAGGATCTTACCCGTTCTCTTTATGAGGTGAGCAGAGATATGCTCAAAAGGTGGAGTGAACTCGGAAGAGTTCCTTCGGAAACTTTCCAGCAGGGTAATCCTGCAGCAAAGCTTTTAAATGAGATCCTGGTGCTTGAGCTGTTCATGAACTCACTTTCCAGAGTTAAAGAGCTTCTGACAGAGGCAGACGATCTTAAAGCCAAAGGATTTATAACCCTGAAAAAAGAATTTCTCGAGAAGTATTCTGAAGACCGCGAGCAGTACGTTAAAAGCGTACTTGAAGATATTGCTTTTTATACAGAGTCTGTCTCGGATGGTGATGAGGAACGCAAGACAGTAACTAAACCCAGGATCGTATTGGAGTGCGGTCTTGAGGACGGTTTAAAATTTTCCTCTATGAAACTGGAAGAGATTTCTTCGGAAAAATCCAAGTATTATAAACCCGGAAGTACCATGGCGCTGTTTAAGGATATTGTTGAAGCAAGGACTCCGGATTCATTTTCAGCGGTAAATGATATTCGCGTAGCTGAACAGACTAAGATTTTGGAAGTTACGGTGGTGAGTTATCTTGCGGATGAACTGAAGGGTTTCATGGAAGAGTTCAGCACATTTTTCGACAGGCTCAAATACCAGATGGGATTTTATCTGGCTTCGGTTCAACTGGTCCGCCAGCTTGAGAGATTTGAACTTGAATGGTGCTACCCTACGGTATGTGACAGGAATGATCTTGAATTCGAAGAGTTAAAAGAATGCGTTATGGGTATGGGAATCCAGACTCGGATAGTCGGAAATACCTGTTCATTTGAGAAAAAAGATCTTCTTATCGTAACGGGGGCAAATCAGGGTGGGAAGTCTACATTCTTAAGAAGTATCGGTATCGCACAGGTTATGCTTCAATGCGGTCTTCCCGTCACGGCAAGAGCCTTTTCGAGCGGACTGTTTCCCAAGATATTCGTTCATTTCACCAGAAGAGAAGATTCCGAGATGAACAGCGGAAGACTGGATGAAGAGCTTGGACGTATGAGTAAGATCGTTGATGAGATAGGGGATGATTCTCTGATCCTTCTAAACGAATCCTTTGCTACAACCACGGAAAAGGAAGGCTCCGTGATCGCATACGATATCATAAAGGCGCTTAGTGAAGCGGGCGTGAGGATTTTGACGGTTACGCATCTTCTTTCTTTTGCAAGACGGATCTACGAAGAGAGCAAAGAAAACGAAGATATCGCCATCGAGTTTTTGACTGCCGAACGTTTGGATGACGGCACAAGGACTTTCCGAATGATACGACACGAGCCCGAACTTACTTCATTCGGACTTGATCTGTACGAAGAAATCGTCGGCAATCATTCAGCATAAGAATAAGACAGTGGGAACGCTTTATTTTTGTCACCGGGTGACAAAGTGAAGCGTCCCCACTGT
>JAEEGG010021251.1_pt1 | contig 12906 bp, 8 predicted proteins | sample 9134161 | NCBI WGS metagenome assembly JAEEGG01 (sample SAMN16246543, study PRJNA631951) | gut metagenome | biome: gut microbiome; feature: rumen; material: CR-attached | host: Bos | place: Iran: Karaj | collected 2018-10
GGATCGAAATCCGGATCCATGCCTTCGGTGCGCTGTTTTTCATAATCGTCCAGCGCAATCTTCGCAAAGGGGAACAGACGGGAAATGGCGTACAGGTTAGTCGTAGCCAGGAACGCCATAAACAGGTCTGCCAGGTTCCACACCAGCGGCAGGGACGCGATGCTGCCGAACATAGTCATGGCGACCACCGCTGCCCGGAATATATACAGCGCGGTTTTGCTCTGGGTCAGGAAGGCCAGATTGATTTCGCCGTAATAATAATTGCCCACCAGGGAACTGAAGGCGAACATCATGATCATAACGCCGATAAAGACGATGGCCCAGCTTCCCACTTCCGCTGCCAGGCAGTTCTGGATCAGTTCGATGCCGGTGACCTTGCCGCCGATTTCATAGACGCCGGACAGCAGTACCAGGGCGGCGGAGGCGGAACAGATCAGCAGTGTGTCCACATAAACGCCGAAAGCCTGGATCAGGCCTTGCTTGACCGGATGGGTTACATAGGCGGTGGCCGCTGCGTTGGGCACGGAACCTTCACCGGCTTCGTTGGAGAACAGGCCCCGCTTGATGCCGTTCATGACACAGGCCCCGAAACCGCCGGCTACCGCTGCCTGTGGCGCAAAGGCGTTGCTTACGATTAAAGCGAACACAGAGGGGAGCTGTCCGAAATTCATAATGACGACGATCAGCGCAATCAGAAGATACGCGCCGGCCATGACCGGCACCAGCATTTCCGCCACCCTGGCCACGAAGTGGGCGCCGCCGCAGATTACGAGGGCGATCAGGATGGAAACGACTACACCTACAATCGTGCGGTCCCAGCCAAAAGCGCTGTGCAGGGAAAGGGTGATGGTGTTGGCCTGCAGGGAATTATAGACCAGCGCGAAGGTTGTCATTAACAATAGTGAAAACAGTTTTGCCAGATTGGGCATATGCAGCACGTTCTGAATGTAATACGCGGGACCCCCGTGAAAGGTCCATTTGCCTCTGGGGATTTTGTAAATCTGGGCCAGGGTGCTTTCCACAAAACCGGTGGCGCTGCCCACAATGGCCACCATCCACATCCAGAAAATGGCGCCCGGCCCGCCCAGCACGATGGCAATGGCCACGCCGGCGATGTTGCCGACGCCCACGCGGCTGGCCGTACTGACGCAGAAAGCCTGGAACGAGGAGATCTGGTTCCCCATCCGTCTTGTCCCGACGCCTTCCGCCAGTAAGCGGACCATATCAACTAAAAGCCGAATCTGGATAAATCCGGTACGGAACGTAAAATACAGTCCCAGTCCGATCAGCAGGACGATCAGGATGTAGGACCAGAGGATCGTGTTGACCTGGTTGATGACAGCGTTTAACGTTTCCATAATGCAACTCCCGTCTTTAAGGAACCGCTGATTAATTTGTCTGCAGGCCTGTCTGCGCTTTTGCGGATTGCTTCATTAGTAATTCCCGAAAAGCAATCAAACTCATTGAACCAGCGTTTACTTATTTAATTTTTCTCCGATAGTCACGAATCTAATAAAATTATATCACGGATAAAGGTTTAAATACAGAAAAGACAGAACTATATTTATTTTGAAAGGCAATTTTGAAAACAATGTATATTATGAACGGTTTTTGTGTTAAAATAAGTAAATAAGTAAGTAAAACAAAGTCATCAAAAAGAAGTAACCGAAATGAAGTATATGAAAAAATAAATATAATGCAGAAATTAAATTGATAGAGATAAAGATTCTTTCTTCAGGAGGAAACCATGCAGGAGGCTCAGACGGAACACAGTCATAAATTCAGTTTTGGGATGTTCCTTGTGGCACTGGGTATAGTATACGGCGACATCGGCACATCCCCCATGTATGTAATGAAATCCATCGTGGAAGGGAACGGCGGAATCGAGTTTGTAGATCCGGAGTTTATCGTCGGGTCCCTGTCGCTGGTCATCTGGACCATCACACTGCTGACGACGATCAAGCATGTGCTGATCGCGCTGCGGGCCGACAACCACGGCGAAGGCGGCATCTTTGCGCTTTACAGTCTGATCCGCGACTGCGGGAAATGGCTGATCATCCCCACGATGATCGGCGGCTGTACCATGCTGGCTGACGGCGTCCTGACTCCCGCGGTGACCGTCACGACGGCCGTGGAAGGGCTGCGCAGCATCGAGGCTGTAGATAATTTTCTCGGACCCGGACAGCATATCGTTGTAGTGATTACGCTGGCGATTATCAGCCTGCTGTTTATGATCCAGCGGAGTGGGACCAGTTCCATCGGCAAGATGTTCGGCCCGGCTATGATGGTGTGGTTTTTGTTTCTTGGTATCACGGGAATCTGGATGACCCTTGGTGACCTTTCGATTCTCCGGGCGTTTAATCCGGTTTATGCCGCACAGGTACTGCTCAGTCCCGGCAACAAGGCAGGATTAATGATCCTGGGAAGCGTGTTCCTGTGTACCACCGGCGCGGAAGCCCTGTATACAGATATGGGGCATGTAGGCCGGGCGAACATCTATTTCAGCTGGCCCTTCGTTAAAATCTGCCTGATCCTGAACTATATGGGACAATGTGTCTGGATCATCCAGAACCATACTAATCCGGCCTTATGGGCCATGGAGGATTTTAACCCGTTTTATGTGATGCTTCCGGAAGCGCTGCGCCCGGTGGCGATCCTGCTGAGCGCGCTGGCTGCGATCATCGCCAGCCAGGCCCTGATCAGCGGCAGCTATACGCTGGTGCATGAGGCAGCCAACCTTGATCTTATGCCTCATTTAAACGTGCGGTACCCCTCGGACACGAAGGGCCAGATTTATATTCCGTTTGTCAACAATATCCTGTGGCTCTTCTGCGCGCTGGTAGTCCTTTACTTCCGCAGCGGGTCCCGGATGGAAAATGCCTACGGTCTGGCGATCACGATCAGTATGCTGATGATGACGGTCATGTTCTGCGTTTATATCGGGGTGATACATAAACTCCCGGTGGCAGCCTTTGTGTTCGGCTTGGTATTCTTTGCCATCGAAGGCGTGTTTTTCATCTCGAGCCTCGGGAAATTTATGGTTGGCGGCTATGTCGCCATCATCATATCCCTGATGGTCCTCTTTATCATGCTCGCATGGTACCGGGGGACACAGGTTGAGCAGGCGCAGAACACGTTCCTGAATATGCGGGAACATCTGTCGGCCATTAAAAACCTGCAGAACGATGAATCCATTCCGATGTGCAGCCACAATGTGGTTTATCTGGTCAAGGGGGAAGATCCGGAAAAAATCGACCGGGATATCCTGTATTCGATTCTGGATAAAGACCCGAAGCGGGCCAACGCCTACTGGTTTATCAGTGTCAATACAACCAACGAGCCGTACCAGAAGCAGTATGAAGTGGAAACCTTCGGAACGGATTATATCTTCCGAATTAACCTCTATCTCGGCTATAAGGTAAGGCCCAGCGTAAACATCTATCTGAGGCAGGTCGTGAGCGATCTGCTGGCCTCGGGCGAATTACCGAAACAGCACCGGCAGCATTCGATCTACGGACCTTCGGATGTCGGTTCCTTCAAGTTCTGCCTGATCCGGAAAATGATGCCCCAGGAAGGGGATATTGACGAAGTGGATAATCTGCTGATCCGTTCGAAATACGCAATCCGCCGCATCGTCGGAAATCCGTTCCAGTGGTTCGGGCTGGAAACCTCCAACATCCTCATCGAATACGTGCCCCTGTTCCTGGCGCGGCGGCTGAAAGACGACCGGCTGGAACGGGTCTGAAACTTTCATTTCCCCACAGAACCCGGTTGCGCAGAAAAAGAACGGTAACTCACATGTAAACTCATACAGCGCGGTTTGCAACTACATGCTGACCGCGCTGTTTTTTCGTGCCAATTGAAAGAGTTAGAAAAAGTCGCATCCGGCGAAAAAAGCCCACATAAAAACAGCAAAAAAACGGCCGATAATAACATAAAGAGCAAAAATTAAAATCAAAAGTCGTTGTCGCTTGGGAAGCGACCACGAATTCGGTGCGTTGTGGTATAATATTATCAGAAAAGGTGAACAGACCGGATTACCTTCCGGGGGTCAGTTCAACATAGAAATAAAAATCCCTGGATTTGAGTATTTAATCACAGATGCAGAAATGCATTTTAGTTAAAGCGCGTAAATTTATATAAACGTCCAATCAACATTGCAGTTGATTCAGGTAAGTGTTCAGTTGTTGGGAAACGGAGTAACGTATGGCATTATAAAAGAGCAATCAGGATTGCATTTTCTTTCTTTAATATTGGTTCCGGAAACGGAAAGCAATTGACCATAGAGAGTGCGCGAGAGACAAGCTCTTTGACCGCACAGCAACCTGGCCGTAATACGGTTAAGGTGCTAAAGCTTGTATGATGGGAGATTGAGAGCTCTGCCCATCATTCCGATGGGCCTTTGTATTTACAAAAGCCCGTCTGTATGATGGGCTTTCTTTTGTCCCCCAAAGTATTGAAAGGAGTGATTTGACTATGGAAGAAACTTTCACACAAATGCTGCTTCGCTTTATGGAGGAACGGAAGATCACCCGGGCCGGGTTGTATAAAGATGCCGACATAGACCGCAAACTGATTTACAAAATTCTGAAACAAAAGGATTACCAGCCAAAGAAAGGGACTGCGGTACGGCTTGCGCTGGGACTGCGGCTTTCCCTGGAAGAAACGAAAGCATTGCTGGAAACCGCCGGCTATGCGTTGTCCCGCAGCATTCAAAAAGACTGTGTGATTTCCGATTGCATCGCCCGGAACAGGGGGACAGTATGGGAGGTGAACCGTGTGCTGAGAGCCCGTGGTCTGGGGGACATATAAAACAGTAAGGAAACGCGTCTGGACAGCGTCTCCCTGCTGTAAGATCCTTTGTCGCCCGGGAGGCGACCACTTTTTTCCGGTATGCAGTACAATGAATTTGAAAGGCGGGAACGGTTACCGCAAGGAGGTAAGGTGGAAGTGCAACAGGATTTATTACAGACAGACATGACAGACAAAACAGAAGCAGCAAGGCGTTTTCTGGAAGAAGCGCTGGCGGATTTCAGAAAAGGCAGGCTGCAGGAAGCGGCAGAAAAGATGACAGTTTCGGGCACGCTCGTGCGGGAGATGATCGGTTTCATTAAATGGGAAGAATTGAACCGCCCGGTTCAGATTACGGCCGACGCAACATTCCGGCACCGCCCCGAACGTCATGTAATGTGGTATGAGTTGAAAGAGAAATATCTGCCGGAACGGGAACACAGGAACCACTCGCTGAACACGGAAAAGACTGCCGGCGCATTGCCGGAAAAGATTCCGGAAAGAGAAACGCAGCAGGAAGATCTGTTGTCGCAGGTTTGTATCGAGGAGCTGGGACTTTCGTTGCGTGCCGAAAACTGCCTGCACCGCGTCGGGATCGAAACCGTCGGGCAGCTGACGGCAAAAACGGCAGGCGAACTTAGTATGATCCGGAACTTCGGGCAAAAATGCCTGGCGGAAGTCAGGGAAAAGCTGGCAGAGAAAAACCTGAAGCTGCGTGAAGAGGAAAACAAAGATAAGACCTGAAACCTGTAGGTACCGGAAGGAAGCGGTACGAACAGCAAAGACGGTTACAGATGCGTACAGTAAAACAATTAATTAAATTAAGGAGAGAAAGTTATGAAATTTAAGCACCTGATCAACAAATCGAAAGAGACCCGCAGAAAGTATGAATACTACCTCGGTCTGGGCTATTCCGAGCATGCGGCCAAAGTACTGAGCGTAGTAACCTATGGTGATGAGAAGCTTGTATTTCTCGTTAAACAGCTTGGCAGGAAGAATGTGGTGGAGGAGCTGTATGCCTGGCTCCACGAGAGAAAAGAAGAAACCCCGGAAAAAGCAATAGAAGTGTTTTACGAGGAGAAGCACCCCCGCCCTGCATACGAAGAGGAGCGGAGGCTCGGATGTTCATGCGCCGGTATACGTATGCCGGGCAGCGCTCCCAGGGGCGGTGCTTCCGGAAGATTTGCGGCGAAGAAAGCAGCCCCTCCGATCGAGGTTGAGGAAAACGTAGTGATGTGCTGTGAAGCGTGTGAGGAAATTCCTTCCTGGATGGCCGATGAGGCTGACTCCGAACTCATGGAAGATTTATCCACGGATTCGTACGAACCCATTGAAGAAAAAGACGCGAAGAACGTCTTTACGGCGCCCACTTCCACGTTCCGTATGACCACCAGTAACGCATCCATGGGCATCGTCTTTAATCAGATCCGGTCTGAACGCCGTGTCAACATGGATCAGGTCCGCATTGAGGAAGTCCTCAACTATTTCGATTATGAAGCAAAAATTCCGACGGACGCAAAGTTCGCGATCACTACGGAACTGATGGAAAAGAAGGGGAACAAAAAGGTCCTCTTCATTGACGCCCAGGCCGCCCATGAGAAAAAGGAACACCAGAACATCATCCTGCTCCTGGATACGTCGGGCAGTATGTGTTCGAATGATGAAGTTACACAGGAAGCCATCGCGACAATCTTCAGCAAGCTCAGGGCAGGCGACCGCGTCAGCCTGGTTACCTACAGCTCAAAAGACCATACGTACTTTAAGGGCTTCGAGATTAAAGATGAACAGTCCAAAGAGGAACTGATGGGCATCATTCTCGGCATTGAGATTGAGGGTTGCACCTGGGGCTCTGCCGGAATTAACACGGCGTATGCCATCGGGGAGAAGTTTTACAACCCTGACTGGAACAACCAGGTGATCCTGATCACCGACGGCGACCTGAATTTCGGCATTACGGACAAGCACGGGCTGAAGGGGCTGATCGAAGAAAAGAAAAAGAGCAACCTGTTCCTGTCGGTCATCGGCACGGGCCTTTACAACTACAAGGACGACAATCTGGAGGTCCTCGCGAAACACGGCAACGGTACCTACTGCGTGGTGAACAATCTGGACGATGTGGACGAGTCCATTAACCGGCGCTTCATCGCCCTCACCAATATTGTGGCGAAGGATGTCAAGGCGCAGGTTGAGTTTAACCCGCGTTTCGTAAAATCCTACCGGCTTCTCGGCTATGAAAACCGCCAGCTGAACCACGAGGATTTTAAAAATGACGCCGTGATCTCCGAACCCTATGGAAGTGGAGGGCATGGCATCGCCCTTTACGAACTGGAGATGAACGAAGGAGAAGATCCGGCAGTTACTACGGATCTGAAATACCAGAAACCCGTGCTGACGGATTCTGACGAACTGGGTTCCGTGTCCATCCGTTACAAAGAGTCGCTGAGTGATAAAAGTTCCGAAATCGGGGCGGCAGTTTACAATAAAAACCGCAGCACGCAGAATGTGCAGCTGGCCTATTTGCTCTATTGCCTTTCCGAAAAACTTCGGGGTTCGGATAAACTGGACGAGTATGACGAGAAGTTCCTTGACGTTATGATCACCAGTGAGTTCTACAAGAACTTCTCCGGCCCCAACAGAGAGAAACTGGAAATGCTTCTGGATGCATACAAACACAACGAGGAACGGGAAAAAGCGGACGAAGACCTGTGATAATAACGGGAAGATGCAGCAATCGTGAAGCCGCAACTTGCGGCTTCACAAAAAGAGTATTTATATAATTTAAATGAAAACAAAAAAGAAAAATGCAAATAATAAACAATAAAACAAATAAAAAATATAAATTACAAAATAAATACTTGACAAAATAAAAAACAATTGCTATAATTACCATAGTGAGATTCATAAAGGCACGAACAGCAATATTCCATATACATTTGGAATGTCACGGCAATGTGTCTGCGGACTGGCCCTGATACCTTGGACGGTGCCTTGTGGAATGTCACTGTATGTAAAGGCGCTAACAGCAATCATTGCCTATATCTGGCCCTGTTTTTCAGAGGAATCGGTTCGGCGTTCTCCGGAGCGCTTGCAAATACGCGCCTTGTAAAAAGTGCGGGCGGGTTTCCTCCCGCACTTTTCTTTCTCCGGAACCTTTGGGGAAACGCATTTAATCCGTGTTTCCTTTAGCTATGATGTTGAATATAATCCTTGCTCTCCAAGGAATAAACGTTTGATGTAATCAGGAGGTAAATCATGGACGTCGTTCATGCCATCGAAGATGCTGCCAATAAAACCCATACCGAAAACGGAGCCGTGACCCTGGAAACGACGGGGGACTGCTGTCTGGATCTCTTCGCCACCGTCGGCGCGCTGCGCCATGTGTCCGAAGAGGAAATCTGCCTGCGCTTCCAGCGCGCCTGGGCGGAAAACCGGGACATCGCCATGAAGATCCTCTTCTTCGCCCGCGACGTGCGGGGCGGGCTGGGGGAACGCCGCGCCTTCCGGGCCATCACCCGCTGGCTGGCGGATTACGCCCATACATCCGTTGTCAAAAACATCAGCAACATCCCGGAATACGGCCGCTACGACGACCTGCTGAGCCTGCTGTCCACCTCCTGCGAAGCCGATGTGCTACGCTTCATCTCGGCACAGTGGAAGAAAGACATGGAAGCGCTGCAGACCGGGGAACCTGTGTCCCTGCTGGGCAAATGGCTGCCTTCTGTCAACGCGTCCAGCGCAAAAACCGTCGCGCTGGCGAAAAAAGTTGCAAAGCAACTGAAACTCCGCCCTGCGGAATACCGCAAGGCGTTGACCGCACTGCGCGAACGCATCCACATCCTGGAAAACAATCTGCGGGTCAGAGACTACAGCTTCGACTACGCAAAACTTCCCTCTAAGGCCATGTACAAATACCGCGCGGCTTTCCAGCGGAACGATGAAGCGCGGTATCAGGAGTTTCTGGGCAAAGTGGAAAAAGGCGAAGCGCAGATGCATACGGACAGCCTGACCCCGTACGACATCGTTGCGTCCGTGCTTGACAATTCCTCCCGCTGGAAACCGGACGTCAAGGCAGCGAATAAAAAAGAACGCAAAGCGCTGGACGTAACGTGGAAGGCGCTGCCGGATTACACCTGCGGGGAAAACGCGCTGGTAGTGGTGGACGGTTCCGGTTCCATGTACGGTTACGGCAACCCCGTGCCCGCAGCCGTGGCCCTGTCCCTGGGCATCTACTACGCGGAACGCAACCGGGGTCAGTTCCGCAACCACTTCATCACGTTCTCCGAACGTCCGCGGCTGGTACAGATCAAAGGGAAGGACATCGTAGACAAAGTCATGTACTGCGAAAGCTACAACGAATGCGCCAATACGGACATCGAAGCCGTCTTCCGCCTGATCCTTGCCGCAGCAAAAATACATCAGGTGCCGCAGGATGAGATGCCCTCCCGCATCTACATCGTCTCCGACATGGAGTTCGATTCCTGCGCGGAGAATGCGGACCTGACGAACTTCCAAAACATGGAACGGATGTACCGGGAGGCCGGATACAAACTGCCGGAGGTGGTGTTCTGGAACGTAGCCAGCCGCCATCAGCAGCAGCCGGTAGCGAAAAACCAGCAGGGCGTGGCCCTGGTCAGCGGGTGCACCCCGCGTCTCTTCGAGATGCTGGCAGGGGGCAACCTGTCTCCCTACGCCTGCATGATGGACATCCTGAACCGGGACCGGTACAAGGACATCGTTGCGTAAAAGGTGTAAGGGCATCGTAACAAAAAAACGCCGGCCGGGAAAAGAATCCGCAAAACAAATCTCAACGTTTTGCTCCGTTCTTTCCCTGACCGGCATTTTGTTATGTGTTGACGTATTTTTCTCAAAGTCGCAGATCACACTGTGGCATTTTCAATTTTACTTCTGCGCCCGCAGTACTATCTTCGGTAATAAAATTTTAGTTTCCATGTCTGCATATATATCCGCGGCAGGTTTTATTTTATTTCCACGCCCGCGTTAATATCCGCGGCGATTTTATCAATGATGCGAACGGCCCGCACCGGGTTGAAGACGCCGCAATGGCAGAGGCCCGCCAGCTTTTCGGCGGCCTGCTGTGAGGTCATCCGTTTCTTCGCCACTTTCTGGGCCAGGTCCTTGATCAGGTTAAAGGAAAGCATCCCGTGTCCGCACATCGTACTGACCCGCAGCACATCCTCGGAAGGAAGGCGGTCCGTCTTGCCCCAGATGCCCATGGAATGTTCCACCGTATGGGGAGCGATGCCCGCGCCGTGACAGCAGGCTGCCGTATGGTCCGTCAGGCCGGAAACCACGATGGAAAGATCAAGGTTGGCCTCATACAGGTCTTTCAGGACTTTGGTCACCGTCGCCTCATCGGTAAACACCGCATGTACGATGCTGTTGTCGTGGTAACTGCTGCCGACGGTTTCCATGCCCACGTTGAACTTGTTGCCTGTGCGCATATCGCCGTAGTTCACGGGATTGTATTTCATAACGATTTTCTCAAATTCGCGGAACTGGGGATGGATGCCCTTCGCATTGACCGTTTGCGCCGCAATGGCAAAGACCACATAATCATCCTGCAAATCCGCTTCGTTGATGCCGTAGCGATGTAACGTGTGAGACATGATCTATTCCTCCTTTGCGAGCGGTTTTCCGAGTCCGACATTGGTTTTCCCGTTAGGCGACAGTTTGTAACCGGCCTTCTGGGCAACAATTTTGGCAGGGAAGCTTTCATCGCGCTCAAGCCGTCCGGCAAAATCCACGCTGAACACCGTGTCGACATCTTTCTGGACCTTGCTGATGGCGTCCAGTACCGCGCCGATATCCTTCTGGTCCACTTCGATTTCCACAATGGCGGACAAGGTTTTTTCCTGCAGGACGTCTTCCCGGAGTTTGCCGGTCGCGTCCACCATCAATGCCGTGACGGGATTATGGGGCTCAAACCCGTATTTGGCGTAAGGGGCCACCGCCATGGCAACGGTCTGCACATCTTTCAGTCTCGTGCCGGTGCCCGGCCGTCCCAGTTCGATGCAGACGCCGGCCCGTCCTCTCTTGAAGCGGCCCGTCACATCGTTTGTCTTCATTTCCTCGGTGCCGCGTCCCGGGACGCCGGTCTTCGGATGGGTGATGAGGGGATTGGAAAACTGGCTGCGCAGGATGCGGGTTCCTTCCAGCTTCTGCATGTACAGGGCGTCCCGCGGGCAGACGCGGGCGTTCCGGCAGGCTTCGCATTCCACGCATTCGTCAAGATCAATCTGGACGATGCCGTCTTTTTTCTGAATGCAGGCCATGGGGCAGTACGGAATGCACTGGCCGCAGTTGACGCATTTGGTTTTGTCGATCAGCATGATGGAAATCCTCCTCTTTTATAATTATTTTTCTTAATTATATCATAATTATATTGCGATGCTTTAATTTTTGCGGGCGGGGATTGCAAAATAAATGAAGGCTGCGCTGTTTGTAACCCGAAGCAGATGACTTAACCTGCTATCCGTGTTTACTTGACTGCGCATTGATAATAATTGCAAAATTGGCTACAGTTTAAATAATTGTTTCGTATATAATCATTTATAGAAGAGATATATGACAGAAGTTTCCGGTACCGGATTTGTCAGAAAGAGTTTTATAAGAGGTTTGATAAGAAACAAGGAGGGACAGACATGGCACAGCAAACAGTTTTTGTCAACGAATTTACGAACGGTATATTAGGGCCTGAAGTTCCCATGCTGGGACCGGTCAGGGATGGCGGTTATATTGTCGCGAATACCGCTGCCGGATGCTGGGGCCCTATGCTGACTCCCGCAATCCGCGGCGGTCATGAAGTGACCAAACCGGTTCTGGTGGAAGGCGCTGAACCCGGAGATGCCATTGCAATCAAAATCATTTCGGTAAAAGTTACATCGAAAGGAACTTCTTCCGGAAATGATACCGTGTTCGCGGACCGCTGTCTGGGAGACCCCTTTGTAGCGGGAAAATGCCCGAAATGCGGGACGTTGTATCCTGAAACCTATGTGGAAGGAATCGGGCAGGACGCCATTAAATGTAAAAAATGCGGAGCCCCGGTTGCTCCCTTTGCTTTCACCAGCGGCTATACCATCGCGTTTGAAGACAATTACAAAGTTGGTATTACATTGGATAAGGAAGGCGCGGAAAAAGCGGCCCATGACGCAAAGAACTTTATGCAGACACCGGATAACTCTGTCCAGAATCCGGTCGTCACCCTGGCAGCCCATGATCTGCCCGGCATGGTGGCAAGGCTGCGCCCGTTCCTTGGACAGCTGGGTACCACCCCGGTGCGCAACACGCCGGATTCCCATAATGCAGGGGACTTCGGCCAGTTCCTGGTCGGCGCTCCCCATGAATACGGTATTACGGCAGACCAGCTGAAGGATGTTACGGACGGGCATATGGATATCAACCGGGTACGCGCCGGCGCCGTTCTGATCGCCCCTGTGCGCATTCCCGGCGGCGGTGTCTATGTCGGTGATATGCACGCCATGCAGGGCGACGGTGAGATTGCCGGTCATACGACGGACGTTTCCGGCATTGCTGTTCTCCAGGTATCTGTGATTAAAGGCCTGAACCTGCAGGGGCCCGTGCTGCTGCCGGTGGCGGAAGATCTTCCGTATCTGGCAAAACCCCTGACAGATGAGGAAGCCATGCTGGCGGAAGAAGAAGCCAAAAAGTGGAACGTCAGGCTGGAAAAAACCGCACCGGTATCCTTTGTCGGTACGGGCGCAAACCTGAACGCGGCAATCCAGTGCGCGATGGAAAGGGCCGCAGGCCTGCTGGATATGACAGTGCCGCAGGTAATGAACCGCATCACGATTACCGGAGGCCTTGAAATCGGGCGCGCGCCGGGAACCTGCACGGCAACATTCCGCGTTCCTGTAGAAAAGCTCAAAGCAGCCAAACTCTGGGACCTGGTTAAAGTCCAGTATGAGATGGAAGAATAAGCATGAAAAGGGATACAGCGCAGGAGCATAATGTCAGCGTTAAAGAATAAAGATTTGTTTGTTAAGGAACTGAAGATAGACTGGGACGTCATTGCCCCCGGCAGTTATCTGCGCAACATCAAAACCATTGCCGGTATAAACAGCCTGGCCTTTCATT
>JAEEGG010021254.1_pt1 | contig 12905 bp, 8 predicted proteins | sample 9134161 | NCBI WGS metagenome assembly JAEEGG01 (sample SAMN16246543, study PRJNA631951) | gut metagenome | biome: gut microbiome; feature: rumen; material: CR-attached | host: Bos | place: Iran: Karaj | collected 2018-10
CTTCGAATCGGGACTGCAGCTAAATAACCTGCTCTGCCTCTCGATTGAAGGCTTCGGTCTGGGCGTTTACTACCGCTACGGTCCCTACCGCTTCACCGACAAGGAAATAAAGAACTGGGCGTTCAAGCTGACGTGGACATTGACGCTTTAGGGCAAAAGCCCGTTTCAATGGCTGCGCCGTTTATCGTTCAATGTTTAACGTTCAATGTTCCCGAATTTGAGGATTTGATAATTTGAAAGGCTGCGGTGTTTAACTTCGTTGAGGGCTTCGCCGTTCATGTGCTACGCACGTTTCTATGGGCTAAAGCCCGTTTAACTTCGTTGAGGGTTTCACCGTTCTCGCTTCGCTGTTTCTAAGTTTCATGTGCTACGCACGTTTATAAGTTTCTAGTTTCTCGTTCAACGTTTAACGGTTCAAATATTTGATGATTCGATGATTTGATTATTTAAAAATTCAATGATTATTGTAGCGACGCAATGCTTTGCGCCGAGATTCCAAGAAGAATCGCGCCATGGCACGATTGTACAAAAATTTGATAATCCAGGCAACGAAATTGCAATTTCAGTTGTCATATAGATGTTTTTTATAAATTTGCGAATTATACACTAATAGTTATGGAGCGACAGCACATAATATCAACATTAACAAAATGCCTTTCTGCAATAATATTGCTATTGGCATACAGTCTATCATGCTTATCGCAGGCGTCAATAACCATCAATTTTTCCGGACAACTCAATGGCTCTGCATACCAGCGCCTTGACAGCGTAAAAGTCAACAACATAAGCCGTGGCTGGGCTGAAACCGTACACTACCCCGACACTATCGCCATACTAAGACAAACTAACAACACTGAGGAAATATCTTTCGACACCAACGCACTGTACCAGAATGTACCAAACCCTTTCGACTGCACAACAACCGCCGAACTCACAATTTCAAAAACATCGGATGTAACACTTATGCTTGTCGATGTAAACGGACGAACACTAACATCCTACAACGGCACGCTGGATGCAGGAATCCACAAGTTCGAAATTTCGGCAGAAAAGCCGCAGACCTACCTGCTTAATGCACTAGTCGGCACAAAATCCTATTCGATACGAATGGTAAACATAGGTAACGGATGCGGCAACGCCATAAAATACCTCGGCGAATCGCAGGACATAACAGCAAAACTCGAATGCCTCAACGAATTCAGGATTGGCGACATCATGAGCTACACAGGCTACGCAACCATTGATGGAGAATCGATAACAAGCACACCAATAACACGAGCACAAAACGGAAGCGAGAATATAACGCTTAATTTTTCCATTAGCATAGTATATCCTATAGTCAGCACATTGCAAGCAACGGAAATAAGCCAAACTTCTGCCTCAATTAATGGTCGCGTTTCGTGCAACTGCACTTTGCAAGCAACAGGCTTTTACTACGGAACAAGCACAAACAGCATGACCAACAATATAACAACTACACAAAGCCCACTAGGAACCTTCTCGTACTTACTATCGGAGCTCGAACAGGGAACTACTTATTTCTACCGCGCATACGCCATATACAACGATGAAATTTATACAGGAGAAATCAAGAGTTTTACAACCGATTCGCCAAATATAAACCACGACATCACAGTAACATTCACAAGCCGAGGACATAGCACAAATTACCAATATCTATATCTATACATACCTCTCGACAGCGTAAAAATACAGGACCAAAACAGAAACTGGGAACAAACACTAATCTTTCCCGACACCATAATGAATGTTGATTTTGGAAATACAAAACTTAACATTAATGGAAATGCCAGTTCCGGCGACAGAATGACATATACAGGCTACACCTCATACCGAGGAGTCATTTACACACAACAAACGCAACGCAATCTATACTCAGGAACCATAGAATTTATGTTTGAAATTCCGTTCTGCGATGACAAGTACACATATATAGAAATAACAGATTGCGAACCAATCACATACAATGGCATTACATACACACAAAGCGGGCAATACGAGATTGGTCACTTTCATACCACATACAATTGCGACAGTATCATAATCCTTGATGTAAATATTGGCAACTATATCTTTACCGAACAAAGAGTTGAAACTTGTGACGATAGCTATACACTAAACGACATTACATATACCGAAAGCGGATACTACCGGCAGACTTTAACATCGGTTCACGGATGCGACAGCGTGATTTCGCTTAACCTAATACTAGGCAACGGCTTTACCGATACACGAGATGGAAATATATACTGCACATTAACGATAGGCAATCAAGTATGGATGGCCGAAAACCTCCGTTATCTACCAAGTGTAAATAGAGGCACAGATGAATCGTGGTCAGAAAGCAGATACTACGTTTACGACTACCAGGGAACAAATGTAGAAGAAGCTAAAGACACATACAATTATTCAGAATATGGTGTGCTATACAATTACATTGCCGCACAGACAGCCTGTCCTGCCGGCTGGCATTTGCCAAGCGACAGCGAGTGGACAGAACTTGAAATATACCTCGAAAACAACGGGTACAACTTCGACGGCTACATAGACACCGACAATGACAGAGAAACTCACAATATGATAGCCAAGTCGCTAGCATCTACTTACAACTGGTCTGTTTCCGAACTTGAAAACACACCTGGATGGCTACAACGAAAAAACAATTCGAGCGGATTCAACGGAAAACCTGCAGGTTGGAAAACACTAAACGGTCAGTTCGCATATATCAACGAAAACGGCACATGGTGGTCGTCAACCCCATACAACGGACACCATTGGGACAGATATATTCACTATACCAGAATATATCTTACAAGATCACACAACGAAAACCACATTGGAATGAGCATAAGATGCATACAGGACTAAAACAGACCAACTTTCGTGAAGACAAAAAAACAGCTGTCAAAGTATTGGCAACTGTTTATTTCAAATGAATGACAAATGAGTATTGACTAATACTCTGATTCTACCTTCATGGTAATTTCCTCAATTTCTTTATCAGAAATGCAATCACATTCCTTAGAGATTTCTTCCAACCTCTTTTCCTGCTCCGCATTTATTACTGACCTTTCGATATAATTGCCGGCATACGCATTTTTAACTGTTTCATCCAATATAATCCTCAACATAACTTCGTAAGCAGAAACAGCCTCCTCTTTATTACCAGACTTGCAAGCCCTATCCAATGCATCAATGGCTCCGTCTAATGTAATTTCTTCTGTCGCTTCCTCATTATTATCTTTTTCATACTTGCATGAATTCATTGTCAAAAATAACGCAAGAACACACAACAATATAACACCAACACCTTTTTTCATATTATTACTGTTAAATTGACAAGGCAAAGATAGCAAAATTCTTTTAACCGCAATGAAAAATATCAAAAAATTTACTTTAATCAGTTTCACTTCTTGAATTAAACATTAACTTTGCGTACTGAAAAAAACAAACAGATATGCAACTAATTGACGGAAACAAAATTGCAAAGGAAATAAAGGCTGAAATCGCCGAATCGACCAAGAAACTTATTGAAAAAACTGGCAAAACGCCAAAACTGACAGCTATTCTCGTCGGACACGATGGCGGAAGCGAATCGTATGTTAGCTTCAAGATGAAGGATTGTCAGGAAGTTGGATTCATCTCCGACCTTATCCGCTTCGAGGACGATGTTACCGAAAAGGAACTGCTCGACACCATCGAAAAGCTCAACAACGATGCAAGCGTAACTGGTTTCATCGTGCAACTTCCTCTGCCAAAGCACATAAACGAACAGAAAGTTATCGAAGCCATAAATCCCGAAAAGGATGTTGACGGCTTCCACCCGACAAATGTCGGCAAGATGACAATAGGTCTGCCATCGTTCGTATCGGCAACCCCGATGGGCATAACACTGCTGCTCAAGCGTTCTGGCATCGAAACCAGCGGAAAGAACTGCGTGGTGATAGGTCGCAGCAACATCGTAGGCCGACCGCTCAGCATACTCATGTCGCAGAAGGAAATGAACTGCACCGTTACCGTTTGCCACAGCGCAACCAAGAACATGAAGGAAATATGCGCCAACGCCGACATCCTCATCTCGGCAATGGGCAAACCCAACTTCGTCACCGCCGACATGGTGAAAGAAGGTGCCGTTGTAATAGATGTCGGCACAACCCGTATGCCATCAACCGAGACAAAGAGCGGATTCAAGCTCACCGGCGATGTCGATTTCAAGAATGTTGCCGACAAGTGCTCGTACATAACCCCTGTACCAGGTGGCGTTGGTCCTATGACTCGTCTTTCGCTGCTACTCAACACATTGAAGGCAGCAGAAAAGACTTTCTAATAATCTAAGGAGATCACGGACAGCTTGATTTTCACGATTCCGCTTCACATCATCGGAAAATCATAGCTTCCGAGATGACTACAAACCGCAATACAAACTATGGAAGAAGAATTGCACCTTGTCAACGACCTCGCGCTGATACTCATTTCGGCAGGCGTAATGACATTGATATTCAAGAAACTGAAACAACCGCTAGTCCTGGGATACATAGTCGCTGGCTTCCTTGTTGGTCCACACTTCGACTTCTTCCCAACCGTAATCGAGGAAGCAAGCGTCTCGGAATGGTCCGAAATAGGTATCATCTTCCTGCTTTTCGCCTTGGGACTCGAATTCAGTTTCAAGAAACTATTCTCGGTCGGAAGCACCGCCTTCATAACAGCAGGATGTGAAATTCTACTGACATTCAGCATTGGTGCGCTCGCCGGCTACCTTATGGGCTGGACAATGATAGAAAGCGTTTTCCTCGGCGGTATGCTGTCGATGTCATCTACCACAATCGTAATCAAGGCATTTGAGGACCTGAAGCTGAAAGGCGAAAAATTTGCCGACATTTCTCTGGTCGTACTTATAATCCAAGACCTTGTGGCAATTCTTATGCTCGTCTTACTACCGACAATCGCAACTGGCAAAAACTTCGAAGGCAGCGAAATGATTTTCAGCATATTGAAGATGGTTTTCTTCCTCGTGCTATGGTTTCTCATTGGCATTTATGTCTTCCCCACATTCTTCAAGCGCTCAAAAAAACTGATGAACGACGAAACCCTGCTCATTATTTCGGTGGGCTTGTGCTTCGGCATGGTAACTCTGGCTGTATTTACAGGCTTCTCATCGGCTTTCGGAGCTTTCATTATGGGTTCTATTCTTGGAGAAACAGTTGAAGGCGAACACATAGAGCATAACCTCAAGAGCATCAAGGATTTGTTTGGTGCAATATTCTTCGTTTCGGTAGGTATGATGGTTGACCCGAAAATTCTTGCCGAATACTGGCTGCCGATTTTAATCCTCTCATTGATAACTATTTTCGGCAAGACCTTGGTATCGGCATTCGGTGTAATGATTGCTGGCAAGAACATCAAGACTGCACTGCAGACGGGTTTCAGCCTTGCACAAGTGGGCGAATTTGCGTTTATCATTGCAGGACTTGGAAACACTCTCGGCGTAATGGAAGCACACATTTACCCAATAATTGTTGCAGTATCCGTAATTACCACATTTACAACGCCATACGGAATAAGGCTAGCATCACCAATAGCCAATGCAATCGACAAACGGCTACCGCAGAAACTCAAGGACAAGCTCGATAGATACGCCCAGCGCCAAAATTCTGTCAACCTCGAAAGCGACTGGAAGAAACTCATAAAATACTATTCCGTAAGAATCATAATCTACGGCATAATCCTCACCGCCATCTGGCTTGCTGCAGTAAAATGGCTCTATCCTTTCATGAACGACAAACTCAGCGAATGGAACCATATAGTAGTGGGAATCATCAACTTCCTTATTACAGCACTTGTAATGGCACCATTTCTGCGCGGGCTTATGGTACAGAAAAAGGACATCCGCCCCACAGTGCTCAAACTTTGGAACGACAGCCGTTTCAACCGTGGCGGAATCGTGGCCTTCACCCTGTTGCGCTACTTCATAGCAACCACATTCTTAACTCTGGCACTTTTCAAGACTTTCAACTGGAATGCATGGGTTATAATCCTGATTGCCATCTCGTTGATAATAATATTGATACTTTCGCAACGCACACTCAAACGATTCTCACGCATCGAACAGCAGTTCATCAGCAACCTAAATTCAAAAGAAGCCATCGACGAAGAACACAAGCCTATACGCAAGGGGTTCAACGAGAATTTCAAGGAACACGACATCGACCTTACACCTTATATAGTACCTGTGGCATCGGAAATTGTCGGCTACACAATAAAGGAACTCAATCTGCGCCAACGCTTTGGCATAAACATCGTTAAGATTGACCGTGGCAAGAAGCACATCAACCTGCCGTCGGGCAACGAACGCATTTTCCCCGGCGACAGAATCCTCACCATAGGCACCGACAAGCAGAACAAGGCTTTCGCAGAATTTATGCGTCAGCAGGAAAACCTTGAAAATGAACTGGAAAGCCACGAAGATGAAGATTTTGAAAACACCAAGGTTGCCCTTGAATCGTTTGTAGTGGAAGCCAATTCACCCATCAACGGCAAAAGCCTACGCGATTGCGGAGCAAGGGATTTAGGCTGCATGATTGTCGGCATCGACCGCGGAATGGAGTCGATAATGAATCCCGACCCGTCGCTTGTATTCGAAACCGACGATGTAGTGTGGGTAGTAGGCAGCAAGGCAAACGTACAAAAACTCTGCTAAGATGAACCGACAGACGCTATCGTCGATACTGAAGCTGTTTGCTATCTCGGCAAACAAGCAAAACGACAGCGACATAACAAGCATCATATTGAAATTCAAGTCGTTCCTCGGCGAAACCATCGAAAGTTCCTACATTGACGAATACACCGCTGAATTTGAAAAGGCTCTAGAAGAATACGCTTCATTTTCGAACAAACGACTGTCGCTCAACTCGGTACGACTTATAAAGATTTGCAACGAAACCAGCCGTAACCTTTCGCCCGACGACCGCATACAAGTGCTTTTCTACCTCGAAAAATTGCTTTTCCCAGCCACCGAGCAGTCGGAAGAATTCATGCAACTTGTTGCCGACATATACGAAACCGAAGAAACGACGCTCAATCAGATAAAAAGCCTGCACTCCGAGAATAAAAACGATTGTCTCCCAATTATTTGTAACGAAGAAACCGCAGGTGCATTTGTAATTTTTTCCGAAAATCTGGCAGCTATAAAATCATTTGGCGAACTTTTGGTCAACGGACAGAAAATCGCCAATGGAGAAACAGAACTTATTGGCATAAACTCGATTGTAAGTACCACAGACAATAGAAAATACTATCTTAAAGACCTGATTACACTCGCAGGAGCAATTAGGAATAACAATAAGTTCAGTTTGATTCTCAACGATTTATGCATAAAACGAAAAGGTAGGACTTTTGTCCATCCCCTATCGTGCAAAATGCATAGCGGCGAACTTATCGGCATAATGGGAAGAAGCGGTTCGGGAAAAACCACTCTGCTAAAGGCAATTGCTGGTGCCGAAAAGTCGTATTCGGGACAAATATTCAAGCAGTCAGGAAGCGGCAACTACGATTTTTCACGTTCGTATCTTCCTCAGGCAAACGCACTTATTCCGCTTTTCACAGTAAGGGAACACCTTGAACAGCGTCTCGACTTCCTGCAGGGAAACGACAACCGCGACGGCAAGATAAAACAGGCATTGGAAAGTGTAGAGCTTGAAGATTTTGCGAACAACATTGCAGCAAAATCGGATGGTTCGCCGTGGCAAATTTCGGGAGGACAACAGAAACGACTCGGCATAGCAATGGAAATGCTTGCCAACCCCGATGTTTTCATCCTCGACGAGCCGACAAGCGGACTTTCGTCAACCGATTCGCTGAAGATTGTCGCACTGCTACGCAAAATAGCCTCCGAAGGAAAAGTCGTAATTGCCTCGATTCATCAGCCCGACTACGAAACCTTCATGATGTTCGACAAGATTCTCATCATCGACGACGGCGGCTATCCCATATTTTACGGAAAACCAAGCGAATCGGCAGAATATTTCCGTCGCCTTACCGGTCGCATCGACAAGGAATCGCTGCTCGAAACGCACTTCAACCCAGGAGTAATCCTAAACATCATTACCGAAACAGCCCAAAATACGGGAAACGATACAAACCAACGTATTACATCGCCTGAAGAATGGTACGGAAAGTTTGTCGAAACCACCGAACGCCTATCGCTGCAAAGCGGAATAAAAGAAGTCGCACAAAGAAAATTCAATCCGCTAAAATCGTTTTTCTCGCAACTGAAATTTTCGTTCCGCTGCGACTTTCACAACAAGGTGCGCACGGCAATGCTCCTTGCAATCCCACCAGCAATGACCATTGCGATGTCGCTGATTACAAGCTTCTCGCATTCAGACGAATACGCATATTTTTCGAATCCGAACATCCCGGCCTGGCTTATGATGATGCTCATCACAGCATTTTTCATCGGACTGGTACTCTCGGCGCACGAGTTCATATTCCTGCGGCAGTTCCATCGTAACGAACACATAATCAGCGACAAAAGAACCTCGCTAACACTGGCAAAAATCACAAAGTACATAGTGCATTCGGGCATAATTTCAGTCTTGATGACATTGCCAGCAACAGCCATTGAAGATTGTATCTTCCTATTCCCAAGCATGTTTGCAACGATTTGGCTGCTCACATTCTGCGGATGCATTACGTCAATGATATTATCAATGTTCTTCCGAAGCATTTCGACAGTCTACCTGCTGATACCTATTATTGTAATTCCACAAATGATTTTTTCGGGCGGACTTGTACAGTACGACAACTTCAACAAGCATTTTGTAAAGGACGACGGAATGCCGCTTTTTGCCGACCTTATGCCGATACGCTGGGCCGACGAAGCCTGCATGACCGAGGCCTACATTGTCAATCCAGTGGAACAGGAAATCTTCGATGCAAAAGTTTCTCTTTACGAAGCGGCAGAAAGAGTTGAAGCCACAACAGACCAGGAACTTATAGTTCAACTTCGCAAGCAGAAAAACGATGCCCAGACCGAAATTGACCGTCGACTCGAGCGCATACAGAATCCCGACAGCGTATACAAGCATTTCGGCAATATGTACATCTCGAAGATTGTAACTGCGACAAAATCAGGCAGCATCCCTCCTATTTACGCAACTCAGCAAAACGGGAAAACGATTTTCCTCTGCGGACACAAAATGCTTGCAGGAAAGGCATTCAGTACATTTGGCTACAATGTAATGATGCTCGTGATAATGAATATCATACTTTGCCTTGCATTGGTCGTGCTAGCAAAAACAAAAAAGCTATAACCACTTGGGTGTTATATTTATTGTAAAGGTTCTCCAATGACAATTTTGTTGCCGGAAGTGTCTGATGCAGTATCGGCAATTTCCCACATTGCATAAAGCGTCATATCTTCATAAATCTTTATCCTCTGCTTGTCGGCGTACGCTTTTCCAGAACCGTCTTTTATCGTATTCCACCCGGCAAACTCGTATCCTCCGTTGGTAAAAGTATTGGCAAGCAACTGCTTTAAAACGCCTTCGGTAAATAACTGATGGCTCATGATACCTTCTCCACCATTTGCATCGAAAGTCACAGTATAAGTCCTTATTTCGGGTTCACAACCACAAATTGTCACCATTGAAGTAATGACAAGAACAAAAAATACTATTTTTCTCATTAAAACATTCATATACTTTTCGAATAAAACGCATCCACAGACTGGAATGCACCATATAATGAACTTTGATTGTTGAGACGTTTTACCGATTCGATCATCTTAGCGACAAAAGCCTCAAGTTTTACCATATATTCCTGCTCGCCAATTGTTCCGTCGGCAACCATCGACAGGCCTTTCTCCCAACTTGCAGTAAGCTCCGCATTCAGCATCTGGCGTATTGACGCATTAATGACCTCGTACACGATTTCGCCAAGCCTAGTCGGGGTAATTATCTGCGTTTTCTTATTTAGGTTAAGGTACTCAATTTTAACCAATTTGCTCAATATTTCGGCACGGGTAGCACTTGTACCTATTCCGCTACCTTTTATTTGAGCACGAAGTTCCTCATCTTCAATCAACTGACCTGCATTTTCCATTGCAAGAATCAGCGAACCAGAATTGTATCGCTTGGGCGGAGTAGTTTCGCCTTCCTTTATCTCGTAGCCTGCTACTGGCAAAGTAGAACCTTTGCGCAGTTTATTTACAAACTCGAAACTTCCAGTATCGACCACCTCGTCCTTGTCCTGCGATTGCTTATCGTCGTCAGCTTTTGGCATACCAGCAACTACAAGATAACCAGCATCTTCCAGAACCTTGAAATTTGCGAACAAATGTTCAGCGCCGACCTGCATGTCAATCGAAACCTTGCGGTATTCGGCTGGAGGGAAGAATATTGCAAGGAAACGCCGAGCAATACGATCGTAAACCTTGCAAGCAATATCGGAACACGAAGTAAGATTTGACACTCCCTGTCCAGTTGGAATTATTGCATAGTGGTCGGTAATCTGCTTGTCGTCGACATAGCGGCTCTTGCCGATCTTAGCATAAAGCCCAAAGCCTTTTATCTGCTTCGTAAACTCCAAATATTCGGCCTGCGTGGCAAGTCCGTGCAAGTTTTTTGTAATCTCCTTTGCCACAGCCGACGAAAGCACACGCGCATCGGTACGTGGATATGTAACAAGTTTTTTCTCGTATAAATCCTGAACAATATTCAAGGTTTCGTCGGGACTTATCTTGAACAACTTGGAGCACTCGTTCTGCAATTCGGCCAAATTGAACAGCAGCGGAGGATTTTTCTTTTCCTTTTTCTTTTCAATTCCAGCGATTTGGGCTGTTTCGCCTTCGGCTTTCATAATTTCTATGCAAGCTTCGGCATCGTCGCGCTTGCGGAAACCGTTTTCCTTGTATAAAAGCGGAGAATTGAAATATTTTGAACCTTCAACGGCTTTCCATTCACCTTGGAACGAGCCTTCATCGTTGCCAAACTGACCCATTATGCGATAAAACGGCGTTTTTACAAACGAGCGAATTTCTCGTTCGCGCCTTACTATCATGCCCAATACGCAAGTCATGACACGACCAACAGCGACAACGCAATTCTTGTCAAGCTTCATAAAGTTTTTCACATGATAGCCGTACTTCAAGGTCAGGATACGACTGAAGTTTATACCCATAAGGTAGTCTTCCTTGGCGCGCAAATAAGCAGAATCGGACAATGCATCGTATGCCGACAGTGGCTTTGCCTCGCGTATTCCGCGCAGAATTTCCTCCTCTGTCTGTGAATCAATCCACACGCGACGGCGCTGTTTCTCGGTAGGCACGCCAGCCATTTTATCCACCAACCTATATATATATTCACCCTCGCGGCCCGAGTCGGTGCAAACGTATATGCAATCGACATCGGCACGTGTGAGCAACGCCTTTACTATATCAAACTGCTTCTTGACGGCAGGAATTACCTCGTAGATATACTGCTTTGGCATGAAAGGCAAAGTTTCCATGCGCCACTGCTTCATAACAGGGTCGTAGGCTTCGGGGTAACTCATCGAAACCAAGTGACCGACACACCAGGTAACAATGCTAGTATTGCCCTCGAGGTAGCCGTCGTTGCGCGACATAGTCTCCTTGAGAGCCTTAGCGAATTCCCTCGCGACACTAGGCTTTTCGGCTATAAATAGATTCTTGCCCATTATTATGGCGGGGCTATGCTCCTATCACACGTCTAAGGTTGGCGATCTGAGTATTCCAAAGCTCCACAGCCTCGTCTTCCTCGTCGTCGATAACAAAATCGGTTACTATCAGAGCAACATCGTTGGTAAGTTCGTGCTCTTCGATTCTAAATTCAAAATACGAATCGTCGTCTTCCGACTCAACCCAATGGAAACGCACCATCGACTGGTCCTTCGAAGCGATGAGCTCAGCAGATTCTTCTACACCTTCCCATTCGAAAGTGAAAATATTGTCTTTTTCGGTAACCTTGTCGGCATACCACTCGTTCAATCCCGTCGGTGTACTCAGACGGTTATATAAGATTTTTACAGACGTGTTCAAAACAAACTCTAACTCTATCTTCTTCATAAGCAAGATATTTTTGTTATTTCGTGGTCAAAATTATACATATTTTTCATATAAAAAAATTTATCGAAATATTTTTTTTCAAAAAGATTTGCACATATCCAAAAATACATATACTTTTGCAGTCCCATTTCCAAACAGAACTGGACGATGGCGAGGTAGCTCAGCTGGTTAGAGCGCATGATTCATAATCATGAGGTCGGCGGTTCAATCCCGCCTCTCGCTACAAAAGTTAAGCGGCTGATTAGCCGCTTTTTTCGTATGCCAACATATAAAATATTTTTGATTCCCAAACAATTAACACTACAAAATAATTTTTCAAACACAATCAAACACAATCAAACACAATCAAATATTTGTTAGTAAAACAATATTCTTTTACATTTGCAAAGAACTATCCGTCAGTAAAACATCAGTAAAATAATATTGATTATCAGTATATTAAAATTAAACGATGGCAAAAATATCTTTCACTCTGGATCCGCAGATTGGCGCAGATGGAAAACAAGTTCTCAATCTCCGTTTCGCCGCTAATAATACAAGAGCAATGCTAACCACACCATACCGCCTGTATGTTGACGACTTGGACGACAAGAACAAAAAAATAAGGCGTTCCTGCAAATACTACAAGGTTGATACCGAGAACGCAAAACTCATAGAGTACATCAACGAAGCAACACAATTTATATTATCAATACCTAACTATGACATATTGACTGCTGGCGAACTAAAGCAGAACTTTATTGACAGGAAGAAAGGCGACAAATCGGACTTTTATGCACTTATGGAAGCCTTTGCCGAACAA
>JAEEGG010021255.1_pt1 | contig 12905 bp, 12 predicted proteins | sample 9134161 | NCBI WGS metagenome assembly JAEEGG01 (sample SAMN16246543, study PRJNA631951) | gut metagenome | biome: gut microbiome; feature: rumen; material: CR-attached | host: Bos | place: Iran: Karaj | collected 2018-10
GCCCTGACGCACATGGATGTAGGGCTGGTTGCGCTGGAACTTGCCTGAGCAGACCTTGCAGAAGGCGATGCACGAGCGGTGGTTGGGGTCGATGTTGGCAGTTATCTTGAAGATGAAGCCGGTGAACTTCGGCTCCTCGGGCTGCACCTCGCGCTCCTCGGCCTTCGTGGGACGGGGCGACGGAGCAATCTCAACGAAGCAGTTCAGCAGTTCCTGCACACCGAAGTTGTTGAGCGCCGAGCCGAAGAAGACGGGAGCCACCTCGGCCTGTCGGTAGGTCTCGACGTCGAACTCAGGGTAGACGCCGTCGACCAGTTCCAAGTCCTCACGCAGCTTCTCGGCATTGTCGTCCCCTACTTTCTGGTTTAGCTCGACAGAGTCGAGCTCTACGCTGACCTTCTCGGTGACGCGCTGCTTGTCGGGGGTGAAGAGGTCGAGTTTCTGCTCGTAGATGTTGTAGACGCCCTTGAACTTGGCGCCCTGGTTGATGGGCCAGCTGAGCGGGCGTACCTTAATTTCCAGTTCCTGCTCCAGTTCGTCGAGCAGGTCGAAGGGGTCTCGGCCCTCGCGGTCCATCTTGTTGATGAAGATGATGACGGGGGTCTTCCTCATGCGGCAGACGGTCATCAGTTTGCGCGTCTGCGTCTCCACGCCCTTGGCACCGTCGACCACGATGATGGCGGAGTCAACGGCCGTCAGCGTGCGGAAGGTGTCCTCGGCGAAGTCCTGGTGACCAGGGGTGTCGAGGATGTTCACTTTGTACTCGATGTCCTTGCCATCGGGGGTGTAGTCGAACTCCATCACCGACGTACTGACCGAGATACCGCGCTGCTTCTCGATATCCATCCAGTCGCTGGTGGCGGTCTTCTTGATCTTGTTGTTCTTCACAGCGCCGGCCACCTGTATCTGTCCGCCGAAAAGCAGGAACTTCTCGGTCAGCGTGGTCTTACCGGCGTCAGGGTGCGATATAATCGCAAATGTCCTTCTTCTTTCTATCTCTTGATTCATCATATTTATTTTGGCACGGATTACACGGATTACTCCCCTCTTGCGTTAACGTAATGTCCGTCGGGGCCGATTTCGCGGCTTTGGATGTTCTTGTCGAGCGGGTTTTCCGAGAAAAAGTTCTTGGCGCCCGGCTGGTCACAGAGGTTCATCGTACCGAGGTTTTGCGTGGGGTGATAGACGGCACAACCCATCAGTATGAACTCACGGTCGAAGCTGAACAGCGCTGCGTCGCCCCAGTTGGCATAGAAGCGGCAGTCCTCGAACACCGTGCCGACACAGCCCTGACTCTCAATGAGGGCGTACTCACGATTGTTGAAGAAGTCGCAGTGGGTGCTGTGAACGGCCTCGCAGTTGCGCAACTGCATGATGCCGTAGGTGCAGTCGTGGATGTTGCTGGAGTAGAGCGAGAAGCTGTTGGTGCCCTCGAGTTCGAGTCCGTAGGTGCCGCAACCGTAGAGGTCGCTGTTGATGACCATATTCCTCCAGCCTCGTGTTACGCCGATGACACCGCCCTGACAATAGCCGCCCTCGGTATGGCCGATGGTGAGGTTGCTGACGGTACACTGGCTACAGTCGACGAAGCGAAGGCAGAAGGCGTAGCGCGGGTCCACCACGATACGCGAGTTCTGCTCACCCTCGATAAGGAGCTGCTTCATGTTGACGAGCGTCAGCTGACGGCCGTCGAACACCTCCTCGCTGACCACCGTCTCACGACCGCCAGCCACGCCGCTCGAAGCGTCGGGCATCCACATCTTGTAGCGGGTTCGGAAACGGCTCTGGTCATTGAGTATCGGCGTGAGGTTGATTTCCGTGTTCTTGGCCACCAGCACGTTGCGGTTCGAGCCAAGGGCGTTGAGGAACTGCTCGGCGGTGTAGACGCGGATATAGTCGTCGTCCTTGTACTTGATGTTCTCGCCGAAGCTGCCGGTGTGTGCCGGAGCCGAAACCTGTACGTTGCCAGCCGGACGACCCAACTGCTCCTGGTCGAACTTGGCACCGTTCCACTTCATCAGTATCTGCACCTCCTGTTGGGCATGGATGGTGGCCATGATGTCCTTGCCGGCCTGCGGCAGGGCGTAGGTCACCTCAGGCCTGACGTGAATGCCGGCACCGAGTTCGGTGTTCAAGGTTTGTGTCATTCTTTTTGTCTGGTTGTCGTAGGTATAGAACTTCAGTCCGGTGAACTGTGCGGTCACGGGCTTCCCCTGCTCTATGCAGCCACGGTTCACGCCCAAGAGCTTGTGCTTGCCGTCCTTGCAGTTCCAGAAACAGAACTCTGTGTAGCTATACGTATTGGCCGTGTAGCGCTTGTCGTAACGGATAAAGCCGTTTTTCACGTCGACGGTAAAGGAGGCACCGTTGCTCAGTGCCTTACCCTGTTGGCGGGACTCCCAGTCTTCCCAGATGCCCTTAATCATTTCTTCGTCGTCTTCCTGTGACAAATAGGTTGTCACAAAGTCAGTAATGGTAGGCGTTGCGCCCTTGTAATTGACGCGGATGCCCTGCGCCTGCATTGCCATGCCCATCATCATGGCGATGGCTAAAAGAATGGTTCTGTTCATGATCATTATCAATTTAGTATTCTCTGTTCATTAGTCTATTGAACGCCTCGCGAAGGTCAGTGGCCAAGCGGAGGGCGAAAACATCATCTATCGAGCCCTCTCCTTTCACCGCCTGGTGAGCCAATCCGTTCTCGCCCCAGTAGTAGCGAATCTCACCGTCGGGACTTTTCTGGAAGAAGAACACCAGATTGCTGTCATCCGTCTGGTCGTAGAGGAACTCCTGATAGTATTCCTTTGCTCCGACGTTGTAATTGCGGGTCATAAAGAACGGTCTGTAGAACGTTGTTGATAACAGCTCGTCGTAGCCGCTACAATGGTAGTAGCGGATGACTTCGTGTGTTGGGCCAGCACCGGGGGCCATATAGTCACTGGTCACCACTAACGCGTCGTCGGGCTTCACCCCGTCTTTCTTCATCTGCTCACGCTTCGCAATCTCCTGCTTGGCATCAGCATACAACTGTCGCACCTTCGTCACGGTTGCGTTCTGCGCCTTTGCCGTCCCTGCAAGGATGAGCATGACGGCGAAAAGAATGACTTGCTTCATATACGTTACAATTGTGAAATACACTCCCTCAACGACTCCTCCCAGTAGGGAATTTCGAGGCCGTAGGTCTGTTTGATCTTGGTCTTGTCGAGCACGGAGTAATGCGGACGGGCAGCGGGAGTGGGATACTCTGAGGTGTGCAACGGACGGACGTGGCAGGTGGTGATACCAGCAATGCGGTGAATGGCTTTGGTGAAGTCGTACCACGAGATAACCCCCTCATTGCTAAAGTGATATATACCAGGATTAACGCCTTGGTTAATAGCCGCAAAGATAGCTACCGCCAAGTCACGGGCGTAGGTCGGTGTACCTATCTGGTCGAAGATGACACCCAACTCAGGCTTCTCCCTGCCCAAACGAATCATCGTCTTCACGAAGTTATTGCCAAACGTGGAGTAGAGCCACGCCGTGCGGATAATCATGGTGCGGCTGCAAGCCTGCTGCACCGCCTGTTCGCCAGCTAATTTCGTGCGGCCATAGACGCTGTTGGGACAAACCGGGTCGCTCTCAACGTAGGGAGTATGGTTCGTGCCATCGAATACATAGTCAGTACTGATCTGTATCAGCCAGCCGCCACGCCGCTCGACAGCCTCAGCCAGATAGCCGGGAGCCACGCGGTTCAGCAGGTCGCACAACTCTACGTTGCTCTCGGCCTTGTCCACAGCGGTATAGGCAGCACAGTTGACAATGCCGTCTACCTGATTCTCGTCCACGAACTGTAGGATGGCTTCACGGTCGGTAATGTCGAGTTCGGCCACATCCGTATTAAAATAGGTATGCTGGGGATTCATCTTCTCCAGCAACTGCATTTCGTTTCCTAATTGGCCATTACAGCCAGTAATCAAAATGTTCATTACTCAAACTTTAGTCCTTCTTCCTTGTCTTTCTTGTAATAATCGCTCAGCATGCCGATGAACGTCGAAATTTCCTTGACGGCATGCTGGGTATTAGGGGTGATCTCCTTCTTCTGTAGGCGCAACATCATAACACCGTAGAGCGAGTTGAAACAGGTTTCAATCTCGTTCTCCTGCTTGTTGGCTCCTCGGTTGCGCAGTTCGACAATGAACGGCAGCACCTTGTAGTAGGCCGTGTTGTAGAAAGGGAACTTCGGCGACTCCAGCAACTGTGTGTGCAAATCAATCAGCATCTGTAGCGTCACCTTATTGATTTGGAGGTGTCCCTGTTCGCGGCATCCCTCCTGGTTCATCATCCGGATGAGGTTGCCAAACCAGTCGAGTTCCTCCTCCTTCTGCTCGTCGCTGTAGTCGAAGCGCTCCACATACTCCCGCTTGATAACCGGCAGGGAGCAGCCAAAGGCACGTATCGTGTCCTCTATCTGCCACATATACAGCAGATACTCAGCAATGTTATTCTTTCGTAATTCGTGTGCTATAAACATCCTTCTTAAAATCTTAATAGGTTCGTGGTCGTACCTAATAACATGATTATGCTGCCGATAATCACACCTACGCCAATGACTTGATTGATAATCCTGATGCCATTGTTGTCGAACTTCATGCGGATTTTGTCAACCAGCCACGTCAGTCCCCACCACCACAGCAGCGCACCGCCCACAATGCTGGCAAAGCCCACCAACATCTCGAAAGGATGGTCGGGCAGCACAAAGGCGAACTGTGCGTACATAGCTAAGAACAGGAAGATAATCAGCGGATTGGAGAACGTCACCAGGAAAGCCGTCCACGTATTGTACCACAACGTTCCCTTCTGCTGTCCCGAAACGTGCATCTTGTGCGTCGGGTCGGAATGATAGGTATAATAGCCGAAACACAGCAGCATAATGCTACCGGCAATCTGCAGGTAGAAGCGGTTCTGGTCGTTGCTGATCAAGTCCATGACGAACGACATGCCATAGCCCGCAAAGCCTGCATAGAGGATGTCGCTAATGGCTGCCCCCACACCTGTGGCAAGACCATACCAGCGTCCTTTGTTCAGCGTTCGTTGCACACAAAGTATGCCCACCGGACCCATTGGAGCCGATGCTATCATCCCTATGAGCATGCCCTTGAAGATGAAGTCCAATATGTTAATTGGCATGTGAAATGGCATAGCGAGTGCAAAGTTACGAAAAAAATAATAAAATAGGCAACACGTTTGGGATTTTTTTCGTACCTTTGCAACTAAATTACGTAAAACCAATAAAAACATAAGACTATTATGAACGAACAGCAAGGAATGAAGCCATACGTTATTGGCTTGGATTTAGGAGGAACGAACTCCGTGTTTGGAATCGTTGACGCCCGAGGCGACATCAAAGCTACGACGGCCATCAAGACCGGCGGCTTTGCCAATGCCGACGATTATGTGGACGCATGTATTGAGGCCCTGCAGGTCATCATCGAGCAGGTGGGCGGCCTTGAGAAAATCAAGGCGATGGGCATCGGTGCTCCCAACGGTAATTACTATAACGGCACTATAGAGTTTGCGCCGAACCTGCCGTGGGCTCACGACTGCGTAGTGCCTTTGGCCAAGATGTTCAGCGAACGCTTAGGTGGCATCCCCGTGGCACTCACCAACGACGCTAATGCCGCTGCCTTAGGCGAAATGGTCTATGGCGTGGCCCGTGGCATGAAGAACTTCATCGTCATCACCTTGGGAACGGGCGTTGGCTCGGGTATCGTGGTGAACGGACAGCTGCTCTATGGTCACGACGGCTTTGCCGGTGAGCTGGGCCATGTGACGATGGTGCGTGGCGCTGAGGGACGCAGCTGTGGTTGCGGACGCACGGGCTGCCTGGAGGCTTACTGCTCGGCAACGGGCGTGGCCCGCACGGCTCGCGAGCTTTTAGCCCAGACCACCCGTCCCAGCCTCCTGCGTGAGATGAATCCCGAGGACATTACCTCTTTGGATGTCTCTATCGCTGCCGGCAAGGGTGACGAACTGGCCAACGAGATTTATCAGTTCACGGGTAAGATGCTTGGTGAGGCCTGCGCAGACTTTGCAGCCTTCTCCTCGCCCGAGGCCTTCATCTTCTTCGGTGGCATGGTCAAAGCCGGCGAACTGATTATGAAGCCTATCCGTGAGGCTTACGACGAGCACGTTATGAACGTGTTCAAGGGCAAGGCCAAGTTCCTGGTCAGTGGCCTCGATGGTGCAAGTGCTGCCGTGCTTGGTGCCTCGGCTATCGGATGGGAAATCTAACACCACTCCGCCCCCTCCCGCACAGGAGGAGAGTCTGGATAGATGGTGGAAGGATAAACAAGAATCAATGTTAAATGTTTAAATAAAAGAAAAGCCCCTAAGGGAAACCAAGCGCCCCTCCTGTTCGGGAGGGGATGGGGGTGGGTAAGATTATGGAAAAGAAACTATTGTTGGGCGACGAAGCCATCGCATTGGGAGCACTCCATGCCGGACTGTCCGGCGTGTATGCCTATCCTGGCACTCCGTCCACTGAGATCACAGAGTTTATTCAGGGTAACCAGTTGGCCAAGGAACGTGGCGTTCACAGCCGCTGGAGTACCAACGAGAAGACGGCTATGGAAGCTGCTCTCGGCATGTCGTTCATGGGCAAGCGTGCCTTGGTTTGCATGAAGCACGTCGGACTGAACGTTTGTGCCGACCCGTTTGTCAACAGCGGCATGACGGGCGTCAACGGCGGTGTTGTGGTGCTGGTTGCCGACGATCCGTCGATGCACTCCTCACAGGACGAGCAGGACAGCCGCTTCTACGGCAAGTTTGCGCTCATTCCTACGTTCGAGCCTTCGAACCAGCAGGAGGCCTACGACATGATGGCCGTGGCGTTCGACTACTCCGAGCGCATTTGCCTGCCGGTGCTGATGCGTGTCACCACCCGCATGGCCCACAGCCGCGCCGTCGTCCAGTGTGCTGACGAACCACGTCAGCAGAACGAGCTGAACTACAACGCAGTAGCCGCCAACTGGGTGTTGCTGCCCGCCAATGCCAAGAAGCGCAACGATGTGGTGACTGCACAGCAAGCACAGTTGGAGCAGGACGCTGCCGCATCACCTTATAATATATATAAGGAGGGCACCGACAAGTCGTTTGGCATCCTGGCCAGCGGCATCGGCTACAACTACGTCAACGAATGTTTCCCCGATGGTTGCCCCTACCCCATTCTGAAGATTTCGCAGTATCCGCTGCCCAAGCAGCTGGTTCGCCGACTGATGGACGAATGTGAGCAGGTGCTCATCGTCGAGGAGGGTCAGCCTTTCATTGAGGATATGGTGCGCGGCGTCTTCGACCTGAAGACCGTCCACGGCAAGCTTGACGGCACGCTGCCCCGCACGGGCGAGCTGAACCCCGACATCGTAAAGAAAGCCCTCGGCATGGAGTGCGGACAATGCTTCGACCCGTGCGCCGACGTGGCTCCGCGTCCTCCCGCATTGTGCCAAGGCTGCGGTCACCGCGATGTCTATGCTGCCCTGAATGAAGTCCTGAAGGAGTACGACAACCCGCGTGTCTTCGGCGACATCGGTTGCTATACGTTGGGCTTCCTGCCTCCGTTCCGTGCCATCCACTCCTGCGTCGACATGGGTGCCTCCATCACGATGGCCAAGGGTGCTGCCGATGCCGGTCAGTGGCCCGCCGTTGCCATCATCGGCGACTCCACCTTTACGCACAGCGGCATGACGGGACTGTTGGATGCCATCAACGAGAACGCCAACATCACCGTCATCATCTCCGACAACCTCACCACGGGTATGACGGGCGGACAGGACTCTGCCGGCACCAACAAGTTCGAGGCTATCTGCCGCGGCTTGGGACTCTCCGACGAGCACCTGAAGGTGGTAGTACCCCTGCCCAAGAACATGCCGGAGATTACGCAGGCCATCCGCGACGAGATCAACTACAAAGGAACCAGTGTCATCATTCCGCGCCGTGAGTGCATGCAGACGCTACAGCGCCATCTGAAGCAAAAGAAGGCACAAGCAAAATCGTAAATCGTTAATAGTCAATAGTAATGAAAGTAGACATCATACTTTGCGGCGTGGGAGGACAAGGCATCCTCTCGATAGCCACTATCATCGGCGAAGCCGCCATGAACGAGAACCTATACATCAAGCAGGCCGAGGTACACGGCATGAGCCAGCGTGGCGGCGACGTGCAGTCAAACCTGCGCATCTCGTCGGACCCCATCGCCAGCGACCTCATTGCCAAGGGCAGCGCCGACGTCATCATCTCGATGGAGCCTATGGAGGCTCTGCGCTATCTGCCCTATCTGAAGAAGGACGGGTGGATTATTACTTCGGCAACGCCATTCGTGAACATCCCCAACTATCCCGAAATGGCCGTTATCAATGCCGACCTCGACAAGCTTCCTAACGTCATCAAGCTGGACATCGAGCAGATGGCCCGCGACAACGGCGTGCCCCGTTCGGCCAACGTCATCCTTTTAGGTGCTGCCCAAAAGGCCCTCGGCATCGAGTACCACAAGTTAGAGGATGCCATCCGTCGCGTCTTCGGTCGCAAGGGTGAAGCCATTGTCGAAGCCAACATCAAGGCTTTAGCATTAGGACGCAATGAAGGCTAAGTATCTGCTAATAGCTGCGGTGGTGTGCCTGTTAGCCATCTTAGGGCTCGGCTACTATTTCTTCCTGACCACCTTCTCGGCTGCATCGGAGGTACGCTACGTGTTGATTGACGATGACGACACGATTGACTCCGTCATGACCAAGCTCCGGCCTATAGCCACCGAGCATGGCCTGTCAGGATTCAGCACGCTGATACGTCATACCGACTATGCCGATGATCCGAGGACAGGCCGTTACGCCATCGAACCCGACATGAGCACGTGGGAGGTGATGCGCAAGCTGAAGAACGGTCATCAGCAGGCTTTGATGCTGACCATTCCCGAGTCGCGCACGATGGAGAAGTTGGCAGGCGCCCTGTCACGCCGTCTGATGATGGACTCGGTGGAAATATCCGCAGCTCTGATTGACGAACCTTACTGCGAGCGATGGGGCTACGATACGTGCACCATCGCCGCCTTGTTCGTCCCCAACACCTACGAAGTGTACTGGAATGTAACGCTGGATCACTTCATGGAGCGCATGGTGAAGGAGCACGACAACTTCTGGACGCCAGAGCGGCGCTCAAAGGCCGAGGCCGCAGGACTGACACCCAACGAAGTGTGTACGCTGGCCAGCATCATCGACGAAGAGACAGCCAACAACGACGAAAAGCCCATGATAGCAGGCATGTATCTGAACCGTCTGCACAAGGGTATGCCGTTGCAGGCCGACCCTACGGTGAAATTTGCGCTGAAGGACTTCGGTCTGCGTCGCATCTACCACGACATGCTGTTCTTTGACAGTCCGTACAACACCTATCGCAACCTCGGACTGCCTCCCGGTCCCATCAAGATTGCATCGGTAAAAGGCATCGATGCCGTGCTGGACCATGTGAAGCACGACTATCTCTACATGTGTGCCAAGGAGGACTTCTCCGGCTCCCACAACTTTGCCGTCACCTACGGTGAGCACCTTCGCAATGCCTCAAAGTATGCGAAGGCACTCAACGAGCGAGGCATCAAGTAATCAATTTTGCTGTAAGTACTGGGCACACATCTCGGCACAACGTTCGCCGTCTACTCCTGCTGAAACGATACCACCGGCATAGCCGGCACCTTCGCCACAGGGGAACAGACCGCGAACGTTGACGTGTTGTAAGGTATCTGTACAACGGACGATGCGAACGGGACTGCTGGTGCGGGTCTCGACGGCTATGAGGACAGCCTCGTTGGTGAGGAATCCGTGCGCCTGACGGCCGAAAGCCTTGAAGCCTTCCTGCAGGCGACGGCCTATCATCGGCGGCAGCCAGAAGTGCAGGGGACTGGAGATAAGCCCAGGCGCATAGCTGCTGCGGGGCAGGTCGTAGCTGAGGCGGTTGTTGACAAAGTCGGCCATACGCTGCGACGGAGCCGTCTGCTTTCTGTTGCCCTGCTGCCAGCAAAGGCGCTCCAACTCCTCCTGGAAGTACATCATTCTTAATGCCGGATGACGAATTCCGTCGTGCTCAGTTTCTGAATTCTCCAAATCCTCCGGCCTCATCTCGACCACCATACCGCTGTTGGACCATGCCGTACCGCGATTGGCAGGACTCATGCCGTTGACGACAATCTGCTCGGGACCTGTAGCGGCAGGAATGACAAAGCCGCCGGGACACATGCAGAAGGAGTAGACACCTCGCCCATCGACCTGCGTGACGAAGGAGTACTCTGCGGCAGGCAGGAACTTGCCGCGCCCCTGACGGGAGTGGTATTGTATCTGGTCAATAAGCTGCGACGGATGTTCCAACCGCACGCCTACGGCAATTCCCTTGGCCTCCATCTCAATCTTTGCTTCAGCCAAGTAGCGGTAGACGTCGCGGGCCGAGTGGCCCGTAGCCAGGATAACAGGGCCGAAGTATTCTTTTTCATTGACCATTGAACATTGATCATTCACCATTTCCTGCGCTTGCACACCTACAATCTTCGTTTCCGAATGGTCAATAATCAACCGCGTCATCTTCGTCTGGAAGTGTACCTCGCCACCACAGCGCAGGATGGTGTTGCGCATGTTCTCGATGACTTTCGGCAGGCGGTCGGTGCCGATGTGCGGATGGGCATCAGCCAGGATGGCCGTCGAGGCTCCGTGCTGACAGAAGACGTTCAGGATTTTGTCGATGTTGCCGCGCTTCTTTGAGCGGGTATAGAGCTTGCCATCCGAGTAGGCGCCTGCCCCACCCTCGCCGAAGCAGTAGTTGCTTTCAGCGTCCACCTGCTGTGTCCGCGAGATTTCGGCCAGGTCGCGCTTGCGGTCATGTACGTTCTTGCCCCGTTCCAGCACGATGGGGCGGAATCCGAGTTCTATCAGGCGCAGGGCGGCAAAGAGTCCGCCAGGACCTGCCCCTACGACGATGACCTGCGGACGGTCTAAGACGTCGCCATACTCAGTACGCACATATTCATCGTCGGCAGGCTCCTCACCCACATAGACGCGCACCTTCAGGTTGACGAAGATGGTGCGCTGGCGGGCATCGATGCTCCGCTTGAGGATGCGCACACCCTTGCAGGTACGGACATCGAAGCCATATTCGTCGGCTAGCCACGCCTTCAGACTCTGCTCGTTGGCCGCAACCTGGGGCAGCACCCGTATCTGATACTCGCTGGTCATCTCAGGTAGAAATAATACACCACGGCCAGCAATATGGCCAGCACGATGAGCACAACCGACTTGACAACACAGGTTGTCACCTTTTTAATAATCAGGAAGGCCACAACGATGGCGGCCAACAGGAAGAGGTAATAGCCGATATTTTCCATAAGCAATTATTTAAACAGTTTTCGGAACGCTACGGGAATGGGCGTTTCAAACTCCATAGGCTGACCCGTAGCAGGATGGGTGAAGCAGAGCAGCCAGGCATGCAGACAGAGGCGGTGCAGCGGGTCGTCGCCATTGCCGTACTTCGTGTCGCCGCAGACGGGGTGCCCCATGTCGGCAGAGTGTACACGAATCTGGTTCTTGCGCCCGGTTTCCAACCGATACTCCACCAAGGAATGTTCGGTGGTACGGTCGAGCACGTGGAAGTGGGTCACGGCGTACTTGCCGCCATTGTCGGTTGGTGACGAATAGGTGACGTAGGCCTTGTTGTCCTTCAGCCAGTTGGCTATGGTGCCCTCGTCCTGCTCCATCTCACCGCTGACCACAGCCACATAGCGGCGGTCGTAGACGATGTCGTGCCAGTTATGCTCCAGTATCTGCTCCGTCTCCATATCCTTGGCATAGACCATCAGTCCGCTGGTGTCGCGGTCCAGGCGATGCACCACGTGGGCCGTACACTTCTGGCGCGATTTCTTGAAATAGTCATCGAGCACCGACTTGACGTTCAGCGAAGAGTGGCCGGCCACCATCGACAGGATGCCTACGGCTTTCTCCACCACAATGAGCCAGCGGTCTTCGTAGACAATGCGCACGTAGCGGCTCTTGAAGCCCTGCTGATTGCGCTTCGTGTTCGACACAGCCACCTTCACGCCCGGCTCCAAAGGGAAATCAAACTGCGAGACGGTCTTGCCGTTCACCTTCACACCCCGTCCCTGCAGGGTGGCCTTGATCTTTGAGCGGGTCTGCGACACATTCTTGAGCAGCCACTCCAGCAGCGGCGCAGCTTCCTTCACCGTGTAGTGGCTATAGTCGCCCGGCGTATTCAGTCCAGTATTCATTCTCATAATCTATTCTGTTTTATCATTCTTCAACATGGTAATGGAAAGCACCCTTCGCGTAGCATCGCCTACGGCAAAGCGCTGGTCGGTACGCTCGCCCACCAGCCAAGCCAACTGTCCGTCGGCGCTACAGACGGCCAACTGGCGGCGCTTCTCGAAGACGGTACGCTTCTTGTCGGTCAGGTAGTCGCTCACCAGCCGGCTGCCCTTCATGCCGAAGGGACAGAAGCGGTCGCCCGTCTGCACAGGCCGTATAGTGACTGGGAACTGCAGCACATCCGCATCAAGCGTTGCACAATCGGGCGACTTGCTGACCTCCCTTCCTTCCTTGATTTCGAAGCGAAACTTGACGTCCCCGTAGCAATACGTGCCCGTCTCGGGAATCCGCATCGGGGCAGGCTGTTCGTGCCGCTTTTCAACAACTATCCGCCCGCGGTCGATGGCCACCTCATGGGTTTCCGACTGGAACACGCGGCCCGTCTGGGCATCGAGACTGTCGTACAACTGCTCCACCTGTGCCGGCGTAAAGCCTCGGGGCGTCAGCAGTTCGTACAGCAGGTATTCGGGCGAAGGCTGCTGAAGCAACTGCTGAATATCCACCATGTTATCCGTG
>JAEEGG010021259.1_pt1 | contig 12903 bp, 8 predicted proteins | sample 9134161 | NCBI WGS metagenome assembly JAEEGG01 (sample SAMN16246543, study PRJNA631951) | gut metagenome | biome: gut microbiome; feature: rumen; material: CR-attached | host: Bos | place: Iran: Karaj | collected 2018-10
TACATAAATCAAATAGCACTCGGCCACGCCCTTCTGCTCGGTGAACGAGGCATAGAATAAATAGTGGTACTCGGGCAGCGTCAAGCCGTATTCCTCATTGATGTACTCGTAATAAATTGTGTCGAACCGATTCGGAATCGGCATTTGGTCAACTGCCTCATACTCTTCGCCATTCGTCAGTTTGATATTGAGAGTGTAGGTTCGGCCTGGCACGCCGCGAGCCGCAGAATCGGTCCAGTAAGTGCCGTCGTTGTCATCGTCGAGGAGGACAAATGTCTGCTCGCCGTCGGAAATTGTTACGGTGGCGCCTAACTCGGCCGGAGCGGGACGGTTGTAGAAGTACGAAGTGGAACGTGTAAGCCGCACGCTGTAAGGTCCAGGCTCATTTGTTATCTCACCAGCAACCACAAGGCGGTTGTTCTCGCCTTCGTTCAGATCGATGTCGAGTGCCTCGGTGCAAGCGGCAGCAAAAATCACACACAAAACTCCGATTCCCAATATGTTATGCTTCATTTATAAAAGTTGATAGGTTAAGGGTTTAGAAGTTAATGTTTAACAAGTTTAATTATGTTTAACAGGCTTCAAAAATAGCAAAGCCGTAGAAATCCACGGCCTTGCACGTTCAAATTTTACCATTAATTTATCTTTCCCCTCAATTCTTCAATTCGTTTTTCTGCCAATCTTTCATTGGCTTGCCGTCCTTCTTATCGTTCACAATATCAAACTCATACTTGTCGTACGAACGAGCCGAGAAATAGCCCAAGCCGTTCGGCTTGTCCTTGTCTTTGTTAATGATATTGGTGCAGATGTTGGCTGGCGGGCCTGCGAAAAGGCCACTTTGGGTAACCGTTTCGTTATAGAGATCTGTCACGAAGTTGTAATAGCCGCTGCTGATTGTCACCAAATCGCAACGCATGTGCGGATTGTGCGGAATTGAATCCTCGTGTTCGGCGCTGAAAAGCACATCCTCAAAGTGCTCGCAGCCGTCCATATAACTGGCGGTGCTGGCATACAGAACATCGTTGAATGTCGGGTTCCAGAGTGAATCGTTGAAATAGTAGTAAATCAAATACTTATCATCGAAATTCGGTTTCTCGGTGAACGTTGTGTAGAACCAATAATAGTATGCACCTATATCAACACCGTATTGCAGATTGGTGTACTCGTAATAGACTGTGTCAAAGAAATTTGGCTCAACCAACTCGTCAACTGCCTCATATTCCTCGCCATCTTTCAACTTGATATTCAGTGTGTAGAAGCGGCCAGGAACGCCGTAAACATCGGGGTCGGTGAGGTAGTTGCCAGTACTTTCGTCATAGGTTAGCGGGAAAATGTTGCCCTCGCTGTCGCTGATGGTGACTATGGCATCTTTTTCAGGTGTAGCGGGCTGATTGTAGAAGTACGATGTTGAGCGAGTCAGGCGGACGCTGTGCTGCATTGTGTCGGTCGAGATGTAACCCTCAACCACAAGGCGGTTGTTTTCACCATCGTTCAACTCAATGTCCATTTTCTCAGTGCAGGCCGATCCTAGCACCACACTTAAAATTCCGATTGTCAATATATTGTGTTTCATTGTTTTAAAATTTGAAGTTATAGGTTACCGATGGAAAGATGCTGAACATATAGAGTTTTTCGGCGGTCATTACCGACGGATCGTGCTCGTCCTGCTCAAACATAATGCTGGCCGCGTTGTGGCGGTTATAGACATTGTAGATTGACAGGTTCAAATTCTGCTCGAGCCACGGACGGCCTTTGCGCTCGACGGTTTTCAAGTCAAAGGTGGCCGAAAGGTCAAGGCGGTGGAAATCGGGCAGACGCAAGGCATTACGCTCAGCATAGACTGGCGCGATAACGCCGTTGTACTCGAACCGCCCTGTGGGCAAAGTGCGCGGTGCGCCAGTTGAGTAAACCCAGTTGAGCGACACGTGCAGGCGCGGCAGCACATCGTAGGTTGCCACCACCGAAAGGTCGTGCGGTTTGTCGTAGTTCGACGGGTAATACTCGTTGTTGTTGATTGTCTCAACCTTTGTGAAGGTACGCGAGTAGGTGTAACTTACCCAACCGGTGAACTTGCCTTCCTGCTTCTTCAGCATCAACTCCAAACCGTACGAATAGCCTTGTCCGGTGCGAATCTGCGTAGCAATATCATCGCTGACAAACATATCGGCGTGGTCTTTGAAATCGACCACATCGTACATCTTCTTATAATACGTCTCTGCCGAGAAAGCATACATATCGTTCTGTGTGTTTTGGAAATAGCCGAGCGAAACCATGCGGCAGCGTTCGGGCTTCACATTCGGGTTGCTGGCAAACCACGAGTCGATGGGCAGTGGCGACATTGTGGTGCTGGCCAAGTGCACATACTGGTAGGTCTGCTGGAAATTGGCCTTGACGCTGGCCTTGTCGGTTACACGCCAGTTGACCGAGATGCGCGGTTCAATTCCTTTATAGGTATTGAAGATGCCTTTTTCGTGACGGGTGGTGTCGACTGCGTTGTAGTTCTCATCGAGATTCACCACTTCGGCTTTGCCGAAATTCTGGAACATCGACATGCGAAGGCCGTAGTCGATATCAATGATTCCGCCGATTTTGGTCTCGTGCGACACGTAGGCGGCGTACTCGAGCGATTTGTTGTGCTGCGAGACGTTCTTCATGTAGTTGGGGCTGTTGGCGCCTGCCGTAACGGTGAACGGCGTGAACTTGTGATAAGTGAGTTGTCCGCCGGTTTTCAGCGTGTTCTGCGGTGTGGCGAAGAAGGTCACATCGGCTTTTGCGTTCCAGTCGCGAATCGACGATTCCCAGCGAGTGTCGCTCTCTTCGAGTCCGTACATAAAGTGCGAGTAGATAACCGACAGGTTCGAGAACAGACGGTCGTTGAACAAGTGATTGTAACGTGTGGTGAGCGTGCGGTTGCCGTAGTCAATCTGCATCACGCCAGCATAGTTCATCACATCGCGGCCAAAATAACCCGAAGCGAACAGGCGGTTGTTGTCGTTCACCTTGAAGTTGACTTTGGCGTTCATATCGTAGAAGTAGAGTTTGGTGTCGTCAGGAATCTCATCACGGTAAAGCGGGAAGAAAATATCCATATACGAGCGGCGTCCCGACACGATGAACGAGCAGCGGTCCTTCAGAATCGGACCATCGATAGTCAGGCGGCTCGACAGCAGGCCAATACCGCCGTTCACGCCGAACTTCTGCGGACTGCCTTCCTTCATATGCACGTCAAGAAGCGATGACAGGCGGCCGCCGTACTCTGCAGGCATTCCGCCCTTGTAGAACTTCACGTCCTTCAGCGCATCGTTGTTGAACACCGAAAAAATGCCGAACAAGTGGGCCGCGTTGTAAACGGTGGCTTCGTCGAGCAGCATCATATTCTGCCCCGTTCCGCCGCCACGCACGTTGTAGCCGATGAATCCTTCGCCCGACGTGCCCACTCCTGGCAAGAACTGGATGCTCTTGATGACATCGGTCTCGCCGAACAGCGCGGGGATGCTCTTGATGGTTGCAATCTGCAACTTTTCCATTCCCATATCGGGCCGCGTAAGATTCTTGTTGAGTTTCTCGCCCTGCACAACAACCTGCTCGATTTCGGTTGTAGTTGTCTCAAGGCTGAAGTTAACCTTGATGTTCTGCGAAAGGCTGATTTTCTTTGTCACGGGCGTGTAGCCGATGAATTGCGCCACCAGTTCGTAGTCGGCGTCGGCCACCGTCAGACTGTAGAAACCGTAGGTGTTGGTGGTGGTTCCCGCACCCAATTCTTTAATGTAAACTGTCGCGCCAATCAGTTCTTCGCCCGTTGCCGCGTCCGACACTGTGCCGCTCACTGTGTGCTTCCCCTGCGGGGTTGCCACCGCAAGTTGCTGCGGCACTGCTGTTTTTGCTGTCAGCGCAAAAATGCCCAACAGCCAGATAATTTTCTTCATTTCGATAGTTTTAATTTTTTTCACGCTCTATTGATGCGGAAAGTTGAAAATGGTTGCACCTAAAAGGTTATTTTTTTTGATTTTTTTAGACATAAAAACACAACACTCTTTAGACCAATATTTTATGTAATCATATTTTTCCCAGTTTGCGCGGCAAAGATATAAAGTTGAAGGTGCAACCAAGTTGCAAAATGCACCAAATAATAATATGTACGGTTTTTCTGATAACTGATGTGAATATTGATGGCGAGTTTCAGTAAAACAACCTGCTCAAAATAAATTATGAAACCGATTGCATAAAAAGTTGCACAAAGCAAATTTTGTCTTACCTTCGCAATTTGTAAACGAACACGAATGCAAATGCAACGATAAAATAATTCACACTAAACTTTTAAACACTAAACTATGACCACCAATCAGAAAATGAGCAATTTCCGCTGGGCGATATGCGCCCTGCTTTTCCTGGCAACCACAGTCAACTATCTCGACCGTCAGGTTCTGTCGCTCACGTGGAAGGATTTTATTGCGATTGACTTTCATTGGAACGACAACGACTATGGCAACATAACCGCCATATTCTCAATTTTTTACGCATTCATTTCGCTTTTCGCGGGCAAGTTTATCGACTGGATGGGCACCAAAAAAGGTTACATTTGGGCCATTGTCATTTGGTCGTTTGGCGCCTGCCTGCACGCGGCTTGCGGCTGGGCCACAATGCGGCTCACGGGCATTGCCGATGTTGAAGCGCTGCAAGCCGTGACTAAAGGTTCGGAACTTGCGCTAACCGTTTCAACCATAAGCGTTTGGTTGTTCCTTGCCTGCCGCATAATTCTTGCCACTGGCGAGTCGGGCAACTTCCCTGCGGCCATTAAGGTGACGGCCGAATATTTCCCGAAAAAGGACCGCGCCTACGCCACTTCAATCTTCAACGCGGGCGCGTCGGTGGGTGCTCTTGTGGCGCCGCTGTCAATCCCAATTCTGGCCAAACATATGGGCTGGGAAATGGCGTTCATTGTGATTGGTGCCATTGGCTTTGTATGGGCTGGCGCGTGGCTGTTCCTCTACTCGGCACCTGCGCAGAGCCGCTTTGTGAACGAACAGGAACTTGCTTATATTGAGTCAGATAAAAACGAGACGGAAGCCGCCACTGAAGTGAAACTCGATGCAAACGAAGTCAAACTCTCGTTTGCCGACTGCTTCAAATACCGTCAGACGTGGGCGTTCATTGTCGGCAAACTGATGACCGACGGCGTTTGGTGGTTCTTCCTGTTCTGGGCCCCTGCCTACTTCTCTGAATTGGGCTACCCAACGTCGTCAGGGATGGGCCAAATGCTCATTTTCGTTCTCTATCTTATTGTGACTGTGGTATCTATCTTCGGCGGATATCTGCCAAAACTTTTTGTTGAGAAGATGGGGATGCACCCCTACGCAGGCCGTATGCGGGCGATGCTGATTTTCGCCTTCCTGCCCGTGTTTGCAATGTTTGCGCAGCCGTTGGCTGGAACGTCGGTTTGGTGGCCGTGCATTATTATCGGCCTGGCTGGCGCAGGACACCAAGCGTGGTCGGCAAACCTCTACTCGACAATTGGCGATATGTTCCCGAAGTCGGCCATTGCAACCATAACTGGCATTGGCACAATGTTTGGCGGCCTCTGCTCGTTCGCAATCAACAAGGGCTCGGGCGTGCTGTTCACTCACGCCGAAAAACTCGGCGACGCCTTCACTTTCTTCGGCACTTCGGGCAAACCCGCAGGCTATATGATGGTGTTCTGCTACTGCGCTGTGGCCTATCTGCTGGCGTGGTGCATTATGAAGGTGCTGGTGCCGAAGTACAAACCCATTACTAAATAATTGAAAACGATATGAAAACATTCATTACTGATAATTTTCTGCTGAAAACGAAAACCGCGCAGGAACTCTACCACGAATTCGCAGAAAATCAGCCGATTATCGACTACCACTCGCACCTGATTCCGCAGCAGATTGCCGAGAACCGCAAGTTCGACAATATTGCGCAGATTTGGCTCTCGGGCGACCATTACAAGTGGCGTGCAATGCGGGCCAACGGTATCAACGAGCGGTTTGTGACGGGCGACGCCACCGACCGCGAGAAGTTCGACGCGTGGGCGCAGACGGTGCCATACACCCTGCGAAACCCGCTCTACCACTGGACTCACCTCGAGTTGAAACTCTATTTCGGAATCGACACGCTGCTGAATCCCGAATCGGCCGACGAGATTTGGAACCGCACGTCGGAAATGCTCAAGTCGGACGAGTTCAGCGTTTGGGGAATGTTGCGGAAAATGAAAGTTGAAACGGCCTGCACCACCGACGACCCCGTCGATAATCTGCAATACCACAAACAGATAGCCGCTTCGGCGTGCCCCGCGAAGATTCTGCCCACCTGGCGTCCCGACAAGGCATCGGACGTGACCAGCGCCAAAGCCTGGAACGCCTATATCGACCGTCTGGCCGAAGTTTCGGGCGTTGAGATTAACAGTTTCAAGGCATTGTTCGACGCGCTCGACCGCCGAATCGACTATTTCCACGCCGCTGGCTGCCGCTTGGCCGACTTCGGACTCGATTTTCTCTACGCCGAAGATTACACCGACGCTGAGATTGAAGCCATTTTTGCCAAAGTGCGCAGCGACAAAGAGTTGACCGCCAACGAGATACTAAAATTCCGCTCGGCGGCGCTCTATCGGTTTGCACTGCAGGTGCACGCCAAAGGCTGGGCGCAGCAATTCCACGCAGGGCCAATCCGCAACAACAACACGCGGTTGCTCACCACTCTCGGCCCCGACACGGGTTTCGACTCAATCGGCGACTTCTCACAGGCCTTGAGTATGAGCAAGTTCCTGAATCGTCTCGACTCGACAAACCAACTGGCAAAGACCATTCTTTACAATATCAATCCTGCTGATAATGAAGTGTTTGCCACAATGATTGGCAACTTCCAAGACGGCACGGTTCCTGGTAAAATGCAATGGGGCTCGGCTTGGTGGTTTCTCGACCAAAAAGACGGCATCGAAAAACAACTTAACTGCCTGAGTTGCCACGGTTTACTGAGCCGCTTTGTAGGTATGCTCACCGACTCGCGCAGTTTCCTTTCGTACCCGCGCCACGACTATTTCCGCCGCATTCTGTGCAACCTGCTCGGCAACGACGTGGAAAACGGCGAACTGCCAAACGATATTGATTTACTGGGAAATATGGTGGCCGATATCTGCTATCGCAATGCTAAAAATTATTTCAAGTTTTAGGTGGAACGCAGATTGAACAGATTTAATAGATTTACGCAGATATTATAGGTATTAATGATAATTAAAGTGTAACGAAAAAATCTCTAACCGATTCAACCCGATTTTATCCGATAACTTATTCTGATTGAATCTGATAAATCGGTTAGAAATAAAAACTGTGTAAATCAGTGTAATCAGTGCGAAATTTTGAATTCATAAATCATAAATCGAAAATCAAAAATGAAAAAGACAGTAACATTTGGTGAGATTATGCTTCGTCTGGCGGCGCCTGGCTACGAGCGTTTTTTGCAGACAAGTAGTTTTAACGCCACATTCGGCGGCGGCGAAGCCAACGTGGCCGTGTCGCTCGCAAACTACGGCATTCCCGTCAGTTTCGTAACGCGGCTGCCCCAAAACGACATTGCCGCAGCCTGCCTGCGCGAACTTCGCGGTCTGGGTGTCGATGTCAGCGATGTAATCTTCGGCGGCGACCGCATTGGTATCTATTACCTTGAAACTGGCGCAGTTAGCCGTGCATCGAAGGTTATCTACGACCGCGCTCATTCGGCTGTGTCCGAAATCAAAACGGGTATGATTGACTGGAAAAAGGTGTTCGACGGCGCTGACTGGTTCCACTGGACGGGCATCACGCCTGCCATTTCGCAAGGCGCTGCCGACGTGTGCCTGGAAGCCCTGAAAGCGGCCAAAGAGTTGGGTCTGACCATCTCGTGCGACCTCAACTACCGCAAGAATCTCTGGAAGTACGGCAAGCGCGCCGACGAAGTAATGCCATCATTAGTAGAGTATTGCGACGTGATTCTGGGCAACGAAGAAGACGCCGAGAAGGCACTTCTGATTAAGCCCGAAGGTGTTAACATAGAAGGCGGCAAGGTGGTTGCCGAAGCCTATCTGTCGGTATCTCAGCAAATTATGAAGCGCTTCCCGAACGCTAAGAAGGTCATCACAACCTTGCGCAGCAGCATCAACGCCAACCACAACAACTGGGCGGGCGTTCTGTACGACGGCAAAACACTGTTCAAATCGCCTGAGTATCAGATAACTGACATTGTTGACCGCGTTGGCGGCGGCGACTCGTTTATGGGCGGCCTCATCTACGGTCTGCAAACCTACACTGGCGACGACCAAAAGGCGCTGAACTTTGCCGTGGCCGCAAGTTGCTTAAAACATACCATTTACGGCGATTACAACCGCGTGAGCGTTGCCGAAGTTGAGAAACTTATGAGCGGGGACGCAAGCGGACGAGTAAGTAGATAATTATTGTTGGTCCATATTTGTGAATTTTATGCAGATATGGACCAATAATTATATTATAGGTGGTCTAATTCTGTAAAATTTATGCAGAAATAGACAATATATAATGAGATATTATGTCTAAATCTGCATTTCCTATGCAGAAAAAGACAATAAATAATAGAATAAGCGGTCTAAATCTGCAAATAATATGCAGAAATAGACACATAATATTTTGAATCTCGATAAAAACGTTACCTTTGTCGTAAAAATAAACTACTGTGAACGAGAATATTATAGGCAGGGGATACGAGATTAAGCGGTTAGAGAAGTTTTACAACTCACCGAAAAGCGAGTTTATAACCATCTACGGCAGAAGGCGTGTCGGAAAAACGTACCTTATAAATCAGTTTTTCAAAGACAGGTTCGCTTTCGACGCATCGGGCATTATCGACGGCTCAAAAGAAGCGCAATTCTACAGTTTCTACGACTCGCTGACAAAGTACGGCTACGAAGGTGAGCAACCGAAAAACTGGTTCGAAATGTTTTCGGCGCTGTCGAAACTGCTTGAAAAACAGACTAAAAACGAGCGTAAAGTTGTTTTTATCGACGAGATTCCCTGCTTCGACACACCGAAGTCTGATTTTGTGAAATCGTTGGGTTATTTCTGGAACTCGTTTGCGGCCAAACGCAACGACATTCTGTTAATAGTCTGCGGTTCAGCCACTTCGTGGATTGTCAGCAAAATAATCGACAGCCGCGGCGGCCTGCACAATCGCACCACGGGCGACATTTATCTGCAACAATTCACGCTGGCCGAGACCGAAGAGTATCTGAAACACAACAACTTCGGCTGGCCGCGGCAACTCATTGCCGAAACCTATATGGTTCTGGGCGGCATACCTTACTACCTGAGCCTTCTGGACAACAAGGAAACGCTGGCGGCAAATATCGACAGACTCTATTTTTCGGAAACGGGCGAGTTACGGCGTGAGTATCAGCGACTTTACAAATCGCTCTTCAGCAATGCCGACCCGTATATGAAAATCATCGAGACGCTTGGCAAAACCAAAAGCGGACTGACGCGCACCGAAATTTCTGACGCGACCAAACTGCCCCAAAACGGGCGACTCACAAAAATGCTCGACGACCTGCAGCACAGCGGTATGATTCGCTGTTTCTACGGAAAATCGCGCGGCAAGGTGAAGAAACGCGACGCCTATTACCAACTTATGGACCTGTTCTCGATTTTCCATCTCACCTTCGGAGGAAAACCCACAAGCCCAACGTTTTGGCAAGACCGAGCAATGACACCGACGCTGAACACGTGGTGCGGACTGTCGTTTGAAAGGATTTGTTTTGTTCATATTGAGCAGATACGCAAGGCTTTGGGACTCAGCAGAATAGCACTGGAATATTATTCGTGGCGCAGCCGTGGCGCAGAGCCGAAAGCGCAAATTGATTTGATAATTGAGCGGGCGGATAAAATCATCAATATCTGCGAGATAAAGTACGCCACGGGCGAATATGCGATTAGCAGGCAGGACGACCTTGATATGCGAAACCGCATTGAAGCGTTCCGCGCCGAAAGCGGCACCCGTTGCGGGCTAATTCCCACTTGGATAACAACTTGCGGACTTAAAGAAGGTATGTACTCGTCGGAAATTCAATACCGAGTGACACTTGACGACTTATTCTGGAATAACAAACAGTAATTCAAATATTTAACAATTTAAAAAACATTTAAAATGAGCAGATTCAAACGTTTAGACGTTCTAAACACAATGCTTTCGACTGGCATTGTGCCATTGTACTACAATGCTGACGTTGAGAAAGTTAAACAGGTTGTGCTGGCTTGCTACAAAGGCGGCGCGCGTGTTTTTGAGTTTACAAACCGCGGCGATTTTGCCCACGAAGTGTTTGCCGAAGTGAACAAATGGTGCGCCACGGCCTGCCCCGAAATGGCAATGGGCGTGGGCTCGGTGGTTGACCCCGCAACGGCTGCGCTCTACATTCAGTTGGGCGCGAACTTCATTGTGTCGCCGTCGCTCAACCCCGATATGGCAAAAGTGTGCAACCGCCGCAAGATTGCGTGGCTGCCTGGCTGCGGAACGCTGTCGGAAATCAATCTGGCCGAAGAGTTGGGCTGCGAGATTGTGAAGATTTTCCCTGGCAAGGAAGTCGGCGGGCCGTCGTTTGTGAAGGCCGTGAAAGCCCCCTGCCCGTGGACCAACATTATGCCGTCGGGCGGTGTGGCACCCGAGCGCGAGAGCCTCGAAGCCTGGTTCAAAGCGGGCGTGGCCTGCGTCGGACTCGGCTCGCAACTGACACCGAAAGACATGATTGAAAAAGGCGACTGGGCCTTTATCGAGAACAAGGTGAAAGAGTCGCTGGCAATTGTCAAGGAATTACGGAAATAGTTGGATAAAAATTCTTTAAACAAAAAGAGCCCGCAGCAATGTACGGGCTCTTTTTGTTGTCCAAAATCAGATTTCATTCATCGTATCCGCCACGGAATTTTCCTCCTTTTTCCTGCTCAAAATCACCGTCTTCTTCCTCATCGCTGTAACTGATGTGGATGGCCACCCATTTGTCGTTCAATGGCACTTTGGCCACGCCCGACAAATCGTACTCACTCAATATGTTAAATACAGTTTCATCGTTCAGGTCGGTGCCCGATTTGGGATAACAGAACCAAAGTTTGCCATCGGTTTCAACAGCGTTCATTGCATCGTTGAGCAACTCTTCGGCCTCCTCGCGGCTTTCGGCAAAAATCTGCACGTAACTATAGTAGTCTTCCACTTCAGTGTGCACATCAATGCCTTCGTTTTTAACCAGTTGCAGAAATTCTTTGGGGGAATTGAGAATCAAAACGGTCTTACCGCCGGTAAGACTGAGTTTTTTCAAAATAGGGTTCATTTACTCCATCAATAAATATGAATTAGTAGCACCAAAGTAAATGAAAGTTTTTTTCGATACGCATCGGACTCGAAAAAAATTTATGAAGTTCGTTTTTTTGAACGCAGACGACACAGATTGAACGGATTAGACAGAATAGTCATTCAATCCTTCACGCATTCTGTTCTTCAGTCATTAACGAGTTCCATCTCGTCAATCAAGTGGCGGGCGCCAGCATATTTGTCGATGAAAAAGAGCACGAAGCGGATGTCGAGACAGATGTTGCGGCAGATGTCGGCATCGAACTGCAGGTCGCTCATTGTGCCTTCCCAAACGCGGTCGAAATTCAAGCCGATAAGGTTGCCGTCGGCATCGAATGCGGGGCTGCCCGAATTACCGCCCGTGGTGTGACAAGTACTAAGAAAACAAACAGTTAGCGATGAATCGGCATTGCAGTACGGACCGAAATCGCGCGCCGCCGAAAGTTGCTTCAGGCGGTCGGGCACGGTGTAGTCGTAAACGTCAAGGTCGCACTTTTCAATTACGCCGCCGAGCGTTGTGAACGGCGCATAACTGACAGCATCGGTGGGCCGATAGCCGCTGATTTGGCCGTAAGCCACACGGAATGTAGAATTTGCGTCGGGGAAGAAACGCTTGTCGGCAAAACACTCGCGCTGCAACTGCATAAACCGCCGCTGAAAATCATCGGTTTTCTTGAGCGATTTCTGCATCGGCGTTTTAATGTTTGAGTAGGCAGCGTCAATCTCGGACGTGAATTTGAAAAGCGGGTCATTTTCAATCTTTTTGCGCGATTTTTGGGTGTAGTTTCTGAAGATTGCGAAGGCTTTTGTGGAATCGGCCAGCAGCGATTTTTGCATCGGTTTGGCAGTAAACAAGCTAATAATACCAACCGCCGCCCGCGGTAATTTATGTGTTTGAAGCGTATCCGCGTTTTCAACATATCCCGATACAAGCATTGCTGTGACAATTAGGTCAGTTTCCAAATCGTAATCGGCATAAAAATCGCGCAGCCAGCCAACGATTTTCGTGCGTTTTTCTTCGTCGGAACTGCCACTTTGCAGAACGGTGCGGATGTCGCTGCACAAATCAATCATTTCCGATTTATAAAATGTTTCGTCGATGAGCAGTTTTATACGTCTATATTTCTGATATACAGCATATTCTTTGGCATAATCATCGAGCAGGGTTCCATATTTTGCCAGGCGCTGCGGGTCGGCAGCAATCCACTCACCCATCAGCCGCTCGCGTTCGATTTTCTTTTCAACCACGCGCTTGGCGGCAAGTCCGCGGCGCTCGCCGTCGAGTTTCTTCCACGCATTGGCAAGGCTGGCAACCTTGCTGGTGTATTTTATCATCACCGCCTTGTCGGCGCGCATCCGTTCCTTGATAATGTCGATGGATTTACCGCGGGCGCTCACCACAATCGGGTCGTAAACATCCTGCGTGGCGGCAACGGCAAACGACGGCAGATACTCGTTGGTGGTTCCAGGATAGCCCATCAGCATCACAAAATCGCCTTCGTGTTTTTCTTTTGCATTAATTTTCAGATAGTTGTTTGCGCGATA
>JAEEGG010021261.1_pt1 | contig 12901 bp, 12 predicted proteins | sample 9134161 | NCBI WGS metagenome assembly JAEEGG01 (sample SAMN16246543, study PRJNA631951) | gut metagenome | biome: gut microbiome; feature: rumen; material: CR-attached | host: Bos | place: Iran: Karaj | collected 2018-10
ATATGCATTCTTCGGTGCCATAACTGCAAAACCAGGAATGCTTGAGAGATACGATATATCAAAGATACCCTGATGCGTCTCTCCGTCACATCCCACTATCCCGGCTCTGTCAACACATACTGTAACCGGCAGGAAGTTGAGTGCCACATCATGTATCAGCTGGTCAAATGATCTCTGAAGAAACGTTGAGTATACGGCTACCACAGGATGGAGTACGCCCGCTGCCATACCAGCCGCAAAGGTCACCGCATGCTCTTCTGCGATGCCAACATCGAAGAATCTGTCAGGGAACCTCTTCGACCATGCCTTTAACCCGGTCCCGTCAGCCATAGCTGCGGTGATGGCCACAACATTCGCATTGCTCTCCCCGATACCGAGCATTGTGTCCGAGAAAATATCTGTATATGACTTTGTGGATTTCTCAGCCTTTTTCTCACCGGTACTGGTATCACACGGCTCTACTCCGTGAAAGCTGGCCGGATCGTGTTCGGCAGGAGCATATCCCTTGCCTTTTTTAGTGATTACATGAACCAGCACAGGAGTCTTTGACTGCCCCGCAGCTTCAAATGCGTTCAACATCAGAGGGATATTGTGTCCGTCTATGGGTCCTATATAGGTAATACCCATGTTTTCAAAAAGCATCCCGGGTACGAATAGGCTCTTTATGGATGCCTTTGAAGTCTTGATCCTCTTTACTATCCCTTCGCCCATATACGGCAGGTTCTTCAGCTTCTCTTCGATGTTCATCTTCAGTCCCGTATACTTCGAACTGGTTCTGATCTTGCCCAGATATGCTGCCATACCACCTACATTTTCGGATATGGACATTTTATTATCATTTAATACGATTATCAGGTTCGACTTGAGCCTTCCGGCATTGTTCAGTGCTTCAAAAGCCATGCCTCCGGAAAGTGCTCCGTCACCTATAACTGCTACTACCTTGTAATCTTCGCCTTTTAAGTCCCTGGCTTTTACTATACCGTCTGCTATCGATATGGATGTGGATGCATGTCCGGAATTTACTGGATCGCACGGACTTTCCTTCCTGTTAGGGAATCCGCTCATACCGCCGAACTGACGCAAACGGTCAAACCCTCCTTTTCTGCCGGTCAGCAGTTTATGGGTGTAGCTCTGATGTCCGACATCAAATATGAGCTTGTCTTCCGGGAACGTCAAAAAAAGATGAAGCGCCATCGTAAGCTCCACAGCACCGAGATTCGATGCCAGGTGTCCTCCGGTATTGCTCACCTTGCGTACCAGGAATCTTCTGATCTCCCTTGCAAGATCTTTCAGCTGATCCTCCGGTATATTTTTTATATCATTAGGTTCATTTATCAGATCAAGCAGACTCATGATATCTCCATCTTCAATACATCACAGTTTTCTAAATACCAGGCTCTCAAAGAGATCCTGCAAAAACTCTGTATTACGGTTCAGCTTTTTTAATGAATCTACTGCTTTTTCCGTATACATCTTTACAAGTTCTGTAGCTGTATCTATTCCCAGGATACGTGCTACCGTATCCTTATCATTTTTCTCATCTATATTTACGCTTTTTCCAAGTGTAGCGGCATCTGAAGTGAGGTCCAGGATATCATCTTCTATCTGAAAAGCTAGTCCCAGTGCTCTTCCCGCCTCTTCCAGAAGCGCAGTATCTTCTTTTCCGGCTCCTCCAAGTATGGCTCCGCACATAAGAGCTGTCTCAAAAAGCCTCGAAGTCTTTAATTCATATACTCTTAAAACAAACTTCAGTTTAGCGGGATCCTCTATCCTGCGACCGTATGCATTTAACTCGTCATAACCTGATATCACTACTCCCGGTTCATACTTTACAGTAGTATCGAGTACCTGTCCGCCTATCATGCCGCTGTATCCGGGCTTTACTGCCAGTACCCTAAATGCCTTAAGTACTTTTAATGCCAGGTCTGCATCAGCCTTCTCAGCGTCTTCAGCTATCTCCGAAACAGTCTCAAACGCATAGTTAAGCAGTGCATCCCCTGCGAGTACGCCCATGGCATGTCCGAACGCTACATGGGTCGTAGGCTTCCCGCGCCTTAAGACATCGTTATCCATAGCGGGCAGATCGTCATGTACCAGAGAATATCCATGGATGCATTCTATAGCTGTGACAAAGGGTTCAACGATCTTTTTCTCCAAAGCTTTATCATCCGAATAAATTCTAAAGCTTTCCAATAGCATAATAGCCCTTAAGCGTTTTCCTCCGTTCAGAACACTGTAACGCATAGCTTCACAGATCCTGCCGAATTCATCGCCTAAAGGCAGTCTATTTTCAAGAGTCTCATTGATATGAACTATTTTGTTTTTTAAGAGTTCACTGTTCATTATCGGTTTCTAATCCTTTTACTATCCTTGCCAGAACACCGTTGATAAATCCTCCGGACTGCTGTCCGCCATAGGTTTTGGCAAGCTCAACGGCTTCGTTTATGGCTATTTTTTCCGAGATACTTTCGAACATGATTTCATACGCGCAAAGCCTCAAGAGTGACTTTTCTACAAGGCCTATACGCTCTATGTTCCAGTTCTTCATCCTGGCTATCAGAACGGAATCTATCTCGGGAAGCTTCTCTACCAGCTTGTTATACTTATCAAGAATCTCCGGTGAAGCATCAGATTCAATACCCTCGGTAGGCAGGATCACATCAAAATAAAGCTGATTCTGCTCCGCTATCTCTTCATTTTCATGAAACTCACGAAGATAAAGCAGTCTCATAAGATGCTCACGTCGTTCTCTTAAGTCCTTCTTGCTGTCTTCTGTCATAATTCACCTCTGAAATCTACAGATTTATCAAACTTTTACCGTGATTCCAACTATACGAACATTAACACCTACAACACTAAGTCCTGTCATGCTTTCGATAGCCTGCTTAACCTTCTCCTGTACCTTTGAAGATACAGCGGGTATAGCATAACCGTACAGTACGTTTACATAAATATCGGCTACTACGCTGCCCTGGTTGATCTCAAGCTTTACACCTTTAGAGTTATTCTTTATTCCGAACTTTGCAACTATCTCATTTGTAAGGTTGCCGCTTAATGAATGAACACCGTCAATCTCTGAAGCAGCCAGACCTGCTATACTGGCAACTACACTGTCTGATATCTTTATATCGCCCTTAAAATCCACATTCTTATTTGTTTTCATAATGCAAACCGATCCTTTCGTGATATTCATAATGATTATAGCACACTTTTCACTTTTTGAAAACAAAAAAATTGCCATTTCCGTAAATAATCAGGAAATGGCAAAAGAAAAACCTTAGATTCTCTTAAGATATTCGCCTGTACGGGTATCAATCTGAACCTTATCACCACGCTCAACAAAGAGAGGAACCATGATCTGTGCACCTGTCTCAACGATAGCGGGCTTAGAAGCACCTGTAGCTGTATCACCCTTGAATCCGGGCTCTGTCTCTGTGATAACAAGTTCTGCAAACATAGGAGGCTCTACTGAGAAAACCTTGCCCTGATATGAAAGCATGTTAACCATGTCATTCTCTTTAACGAACTTTAATGCATCACCGATCTGATCGTTTGTTAATGCTATCTGCTCATAATTTTCGGTGTTCATGAAGTTGTACATATCGCCGTCTGCGTACAGATACTGCATCTCGCTCTTCTCGATGTGAGCCTGAGGATACTTCTCTGTAGGACGGAATGTACGCTCTACAACGCCGCCGTTGATAATGTTCTTAAGCTTGGTTCTGACAAATGCAGCTCCTTTTCCGGGCTTTACATGCTGGAACTCTACTACCTGGAATACCGAGCCTTCAATCTCAAGTGTTAATCCGTTTCTAAAATCACCTGCTGAAATCATAAAAAACAATCCTCCATATGTTCTGTGTTCAACTAACTAATTTATTCTATCCTAAAATCAGAATAATTGCAAGAATTTTTTATAACAAATCGAAAAAAAATTCGAGAGCCTCTTTATAACCCGCAAATCCCTTGCCCATAACGGTCTTTGCACAAATGTCGCTGATGACCGAATGACGCCTGAATTCATCCCTTTGCGAGATGTCCGTAAGGTGTACCTCGACTACCGGCACATTTAGTATGAGAAGCGCATCCCTTATCGCATAACTGTAATGAGTATATGCCGCAGGATTGATTATCACGCCGTCAAAATCATCCTCATAAGCTTCATGTATGAATTCGACAATATCTCCTTCATGGTTGCTCTGCCTTACGTCAACCGTGATCTCAAGCTCTTCTGCCCACTTGTCTATCTGGAAGCAAAGATCGTCATAGTCCTCGTGTCCGTATATCTCCGGCTGCCTGATCCCAAGCATATCAAGATTGGGACCGTTGATTATCATAATGTTCATGTTACTTACTCCGTTTCCGTATATTATATTCTTTACTTAAACTTCCCACACAGTCATGAATAATTGAATTTCATTGTCACCCCGAAAATTTTCTGCCCGGCCACTGCTTTCCTTCGGATTTCAATTTCTTCTTATAAAAATGAAGTACAAATCTCTCCAATATCCTCTTTAATATTATCTGGATCTCTTCACGACGGTTTATAGGATTAACAAGTATCGTATGTATGCCTGCCAGGTTTCCGCCGTATATATCCGTAAAAAGCTGATCGCCCACACAGAGTACCGACTTTACCGAAAAGTGCATCTTCATGGCCGCCGCATAATAATTTCTGGAATACGGCTTTTGAGCCTTGAATATGTATTTGACATTTACATCCTTGTTAAACCTTTTGACGCGTGCTTTTTTATTGTTTGAAAGAAGACATATGTCATACCCTATGGATTTCAGGCGGCTGAACAGTTCTATCGCTCTTTCGTCGGCGTCTGCTCCGTGCGGAACAAGGGTGTTGTCTATGTCAAATATGATTCCCCTGAAGCCTTCATCATAATATTTTTCAAAATCTATTTCATAAGTGGAACTTACCCACTCATCAGGATATAATCTTTCAAACATAACCTTTAACTTACTCCCAAAAAGTGCTCTCAAAGAATGATTCAAAATATTACAACATCATACCGGATTAGTCAAGTAAAATTATCTGCCGGTGGTTTTTCAAATATAGTTATAATCATTATAGCAAAAAAAACTGCTTTTGACAACAGATTTATAAACACAAAAGGGGACAAAACAAAGTTTTGTCCCCAAAGTCTTTATGCTAAAAACATGTTTATCTTTTGGATGCTATCAAGCCTCTTCATCCTCTGTCATGTACTTAGCTGCTTCCTCAACAACCTTAGCCTGTACATCAGCGGGTGCCTGCTCGTAACGGTCGATTGCATATGAGTAATCGCCGATACCGCCGGTCATGGAACGAAGGTCTGTGGAATATCCGTAAAGCTCAGCCAGCGGAACATCTGCCATAATCTCCTGCTTGCCGCCGGCAACAGGATTCATACCAAGTACACGGCCTCTTCTCTTATTAAGGTCACCCATGATATCTCCGGTGAACTTATCGGGTACGAGCACCTTCATGGAAACTATGGGCTCTAAGAGACAAGGATTGCAGTTTTCCTTAGGGTCTGTGAACGCAGCCTTGAATGCCAGCCTTGCAGCCTGCTTGAATGCCATTTCCGAAGAATCTACAGGATGGTAAGATCCGTAGAACAGAGTTGCCTTAAGTCCAACTACAGGATAGCCTGCAAGAGGTCCCTTAAGAACGGACTCTGCAAGTCCCTTCTCAACTGCCGGGAAGAAGTTCTTGGGAACTACGCCGCCGACGATCTCTTCTGCGAACTCATAAGCCTTCTCCATATCACCCGAAGGCTCGAATCTCATATGAACATCTCCGTACTGTCCGTGTCCGCCGGACTGCTTCTTATACTTGCCCTGCTTCTCAACCTTCTTCCTGATCGTCTCACGGTAAGGAACTCTGGGCTTACTAAGCTCAACCTCAACCTTATAACGCTGCTGGAGCTTACTTACTACTATATCAAGCTGCTGTCCGCCGATACCGTAGATAAGGGTCTGACGGTTTTCCTTGTCAAGAACCATCTTTAAGGTCTTATCCTCTTCACAGAGCTTACTCATAGCCTGAGCAAACTTGTCTTCATCACCCTTGTTCTTTGTATCAACCTTCTTGTACTCGTAAGGAACGCTGTACTGTGCCCTGGGGAATACAACCGGATTGGCCTTGGTTGATAATGTGTCGCCTGTCTGGGTATTTGAAAGCTTTCCGATTGCGCCGATATCACCGGGGTTAAGCTCTTTAACCTCTATGGTCTCCTTACCGCGGAGAATGTAAAGACGTGAAAGCTTTTCTTCAGTATCCTTGTCAGCATTGTAAATGACTGCGTCTGAAGTAAGTACGCCTGAGCATACCTTGATAAGCGAATACTTACCGATGAAAGGATCGACGATGGTCTTGAATACCTTTGCGGTCATAGGCTTGCTGATATCATAGTTTGCCGCAAACTCGCTGTCATCCTTGGCGCTCTTGCCGATAACCTTATGGTTAAGAGGTGAAGGAAGGTATGACTTGATGGCATTAAGCAGCATGACTGTACCCTGCTGGTTGATAGCTGCACCTGCAAGTACGGGAACAGTGCTTCCGTCAAATACAGTTGCATGAAGAGCGGTATCTATCTCTTCCTGAGTGAACTCTTCTTCTGCAAAATACTTTTCCATAAGATCTTCGCTTGACTCTGCGATAGCCTCGATAAGATCGTGACGGCAAAGCTCAACATCATCCTTTACGGAATCGGGAATAGGACACTCGGTATACTCACTGCCCTTTGTAAACTTTCTTCCGCCCATCTTAACAACGTTTACGAAGCCTACGAATTTCTCATTCTCAAAGAAAGGTGTATGGAAAGGAGCTATCTTTGTACCGAAGTTCTCGGTAAGCTGCTCCACAACTTTAGCAAAGTTTGCGTTAGGATCATCCATAGCGGTAACAAAGAACATTCTGGGAAGCTTCTTCTTTTCGCAGAGTTCCCATGCCTTGATCGTTCCTACTTCAACTCCTGCCTTTGCGTTAACAACTATGATTGCTGCGCCTGCAGCGTCAAGTGCTTCTTCTACTTCGCCGACAAAATCGAAATATCCCGGACAGTCAAGGAAATTGATCTTTATACCGTCATGCTCTACGGGAATAAGTGAAGTGCTGATAGAGAAAGTACGCTTGATCTCTTCTTTATCATAGTCACTGATGGTATTACCCTCTTCAACACGTCCCTGACGAGAGATAATCCCCTTAGTAAGCGCAATGGCCTCGACCAGAGTAGTCTTGCCGCAGCCGCCATGCCCTAAAATAGCTACGTTACGAATCGCTTCGCTCTTATAGGTGTTCATTTGTAAAACCTCCAATACATATTTTAAAAACCACTTCAACAATTTTACTAAATTTTTAAATAAATTGCAACTACTTTTTGTAAAAAAATTACTATTTCCGGGTATGCAATAAAAAAACACCTGTTAAGCTCGCTCTAACAAGTGCTTTTTATGGTATTTTTCAAAGTTCCTTCACGCTTCCGTCTTCATATATGAACTTTACCTTTATATCCTTATCATTCTTTAAAAGTTCACGGCTGCCATCATATCCGGTTATAAAACATACCGTGCTTAATATATCCGCCTTAAGTCCCGATCCTGTGATCACAGTTACGGAAACAAGTCCTGAGTCAACAGGCATCCCGGTCTTTGCATCAAGAATGTGATGATAAAGTTTTCCGTCCTTTTCAAAGCATCTTTCATATATGCCGGATGTTACAACCGCTTTATCCTCTACCTGTAAAACCTCGAATATCCCTCCTTCGGGATTAAACGGATCTTTCAACGCCACGTTAAAACCGACCTTTTCTCCGTCCTCTGTCGGCTTACTTCCGAGACACTGCACATTTCCACCGAGAGAAATAACGGCAGAGCCTATGCCCTTTCCTTTAAGGTACTCTATCAGCCTGTCGCCTATATACCCCTTGGCGGCCGACCCGAGCTCTATCTCTGTCTCGGGATCCGTAAATTCCGCAAAATATCCGCCGGCTTCCTTTTTTAACTTTATCGATCCGTAGTTTACTTTTTTAAGGCCTTCGCTTATGGCTGCCCTTTCCGGCACTTCATTTGTTCCGGAACGGAAATCCCAAAGCTTTGAGACAGGCCTTACAGTTATATCGTATGCACCGTTTGTTGCCACACAGTAGGAAAGAGCCTCTGTCATACAGTCATACAGCTCCTTTGAGATGCCGACCGTTCCTTCACGGCTTTCGTTTACCCGGTACAGCTCGCTTTCCTTGTCCGTAGTGCTGAAAATCTTCTCATATCGCCGGCATTCGTCAAAAAGCTCATCTATTATCGATCTGTCGTCCGTTCCGTAAACAGTCAGGCTCACGACGGTATCAAAATAAATTCCGGTACCTGATACACTCTTGATCTCGGCTTTCCCGCAAGCACTTAAGATACATATTACGATAAGCACAAGCGGAAACAATACTTTTTTTAACATGATATGCAAGGCCCCAGTATAAAGCCTCCTCCGCCGCAGACTACATTTAGAACAATATTTGCAATGATAAGCTTCACGCAAATGTTACCTTTATCCACCTTCTGCGGTACAAATGTGCCGGCCCTTCCCCTGTACTGAAGCGTTCCGCCTTCCATACCTCTTATCAGCTCGTCATACTCCGGTCTGTTAGGATTCATGCCTTTCGCTATTTTTGCATGTGACATAGCCGTTATGTTATTACCGAGCGCAAGATTTGCTATGGCGCTGTAATAAAACCAGACGTCATTCCGGTTAGTTATCGAATTCAGTATGTCGAGAGCCCTGTAGAAATCCCTGTTGTTTATTGCTGCGGCCGCTTCGTTAAGTCCGGTCTGCATATCCATACCGTCTCTTTGGTAATATCCGTTATCCGATGTCTCATTATAGTTTTCATTGCCGTAACTGCCGTTATCATACGAACCGGAATTATAGCTCTGATCATTACCGTTAGCATTGTTATAGCCTGCATTATTACCGTAGCTGTTATTGTCGTAACTGTTGTTATCGTAGCTTCCGTTATTATAGCTTCCGTTACCGTAACTGCCGTTACTGTAGCTTCCGTTACCGTAGCCTCCGTTACCGTAGCTTCCGTTACTTCCGTTATTGTTTTCACGGCTGTATCCGTTACCGTTGTTTCCGTAATAATTTTTTCCGCCGGTATAGTAGCCGCCGCCGGCGCTGTACGGATTCCTGTTGCTGCCGTAGGTCGTATTCTTTCCCGCGCCTGTATAATATCCGCCGGAATTATAGCTTCCACGGTTCTGATCGGTATTATAATTTCCCTGAGTACTCTTCTCGCCGTTTCTTCCGTAAAAGCTGTCTGAATAAGCCGTCTGCCCGGAAGACTGCGTATTTTCCCCGAAGCTTCCTCCAAAGCCCCATAGACCGGAATAATCGGGTTTTTCTTTTTCCGCTGTTTTTGTACTTCCCCACTGTCCGTATCCTGAGCTGTCATTGCTCTCTCTCGTCTGCCCTCCCGGATACGAACCGCTGTTCCTGCGTATATCATTCGGACCGCCTATACCCAGACTCCGTTCATGCATAATTTCTTCATAAGCAAGCTGTATCTTCTTAAATGTCTCCTCTGCAGCATCCTTATTCGGATTGTTTATGTTGTTGTCCGGATGATACTGTTTGCTCAGCTGTCTGTAAGCCTTTTTGACAGTCTGGTCATCATCATATTTATTTACGCCTAAAACCTCATATGGATTTAACATAATTCACCGTCCTAATCAAACCTGTTCCCTGTCCCTTTTCGGAGCCGTGCCGAGATTAAACCCTGTCCATACTCCCGAATACAGAATATTCTGGAGGATGTCATTGTTTTCAACTATGGGCAGCATTTCATAATTCCTTGTACATTCCGACATGACAAGCGTCAGCATATCTCTTATGACATTCTCATCATTGCCGATTCCCTTTAATGCATTGAATCTGTTCTTTTTCAGATCCTCTTCATAATCACAGTATGCGTCAAGTATGTAAATGAATTTTCCGAGATAAAAGCCCATTTTCTCGAGGTAGACCTGCCACTCGTCATGCTTCATGAGAAACAGCTCCGACATGATCCTTCCGAAGCAGCCCGAAGTATTGTCTATATTTTCCTCTCCGTTTTTTTCATACTCCGAAAGCAGTTCAAGCTCCATCTCTATGTTTTTGGATTTTTCGGGATACTGTTCCATCACCCTTTGGGCTCTCTTTTTAAGAGCCTTCGCGAATCTCTTCTTTCTTCTGTCCTTATCATCCTTCCATGCATCCAGGCACTGGTAATAGGTCAGAAGCACATTCATGTCCGAAGCATATTTCGTATACTCATTCCTGAGTGTTGTATGCTTGGAAAAAGGATGGACTATGCACCTGCACTCCGATACCACGGTATTGTCCTCGTAAAGACCGTCAAGCAATATTGCAAGAAATGTAAGATCGTAATTCAGGGTCATCTGTCCTCTTGCGCCGAAGGATTCCTTAAGATCCCTGCATAATCCGCAATAATAAGACCTGTATAAGTCAAAATCCTTGAATTTTATCTCCGGTTTATTTATTACAACATAACCAAACATGATTTTTTCTCCGTATCGCGTTATATTACTTTACTCATATTATAAACACTGCAGCTCCACTGTCATCCTGAGGGCTTCAGCCCGAAGGATCTTGTTACATGTCAGATTGACAGCAGCAGTGCCACATTTCTTATAAAGCCCGACTTGAAGAAGCCGTATCTGAACATCATGATCCTTCTGACTATGGGACTGTATTCGTTCAGCTTTATAAAATGTTTTAAAACCTTGAGCTTTCTTTTTTTCATCACAGAACCGTAGCAGCGGTAAAAGCACTCTGCCTGTTCTATGGTCGCGCTTATCCTGCGCCTTATACCGTCCCTGTCGGCAGCCCTGTTCTTTATATAGCTCTTAAAATCCGTCTGCCCGACCTGGTTTGATGAATGCTGCCTGTACATTACAGTCGGGACATGGTAGAACTTGACCGCGCCGAAGGATGCACAGATGAGCGCCATCCACCAGTCATGATATCTTATATAATCATAATCATGTCTGAACCTGTAATTATTCTCGGCAGAAGGAAAGCTTTCCGAAAGCATGTCGGCCGCAGCCTGGTTGACAGCCACGGTACAGCCTATTGCCTTGTTCTCCATCAGAAGATGCCCCAGATCGCACTTTCCTGCCTTCATATGGTTTGTCTGATAGAAGGACTTTTCAAGGAATTTCAGATTCTCATCCACAAGTATCGCGTCGGTAAACACCATGCACGGCTTATGCTTTCCTTTTATCCTTTCAAGCGCCTTCAGCTTCTTTACGGTAAGGAATATCTTATCCATCAGCCATGAATCATCCTGATCGCAGAACATGTAATATTCGCTGCACTTTATTGTATTTCTCGTAAAATGCGGTTTTTTAACGAACCTTACCGCACTGTCCTTTAATGATATGATACCCTTAAGCTTGGCGGTTATCGGCTTCTTGAACTTTTTAACGTAAGCATTGGAAATCTTGATCTTCTCGTTATCCCTGTTCCTTTTAGCCACACGGTTCAGGTTAAACAGAAAGCTTAAGGTCGAACCCATATTTCTGTGATTGTTTAGTGCAAATATCTTTCCTTTATATTTCTCGGCGTATTCATTTGCAATTTCACGGCTGGAATCCGATGAACCGTCATCAAATATATACAGCTTCCAGTTTGAAACCGTCGACCTGAGTATTGAATCTATCTGATCTCTTATGTAAGCCTCTCCGTTATAGACTGACATTATGATATTTACATTATACATAAAAACCTCACTTAAATAGCTTTCCGGCCTTAAAACCCGCAAAGCGGAATCCGCAATCGGCGACAAAGCCTATCACATCCGTCATTTTGCCGTTTTTAGCCATATATTTTATGCCCGTTTTTAAATATGATACGCCTTCACTCTCCGAACTGAGCTTCCCGAATACCTCCGGATGCTCCTTTTGAGACTTGGCTATTTCAATGTTGCGCTTAAACTGTTGTTTTAAAGACAGATTATGTGAATGATAAACCCTTGCTCCCGGACTATAGCTTATCATGTAGCCGTTTTTAAGCGCCTTATGGGCATACATCATATCCTCGTTAAAATCAGTTTTCCTGACAAACCCGTCAAGCTTACGAAAGATCTTCATATCGTACATGGCGCATACATCCGAACAGAATATGGCTTTTATCTTTCCATCCTCCAGCATTGACCTGTCCTTGATCATTGGCTCGGAAGGATAATTATAGTTTCTCGCGTATCTTTCCTTTAAAACTGCTTTTTTACAGGGAAGCTGTCTTGCGTAACACACAGCTATATCCGCATCTTCAAACTCCGAAATCATCCTTCCGATAAGGCAATTATCGGAAGGTAACGCATCCTGAGTCATAAACAGACAGTAATCTGCATCTGAATCCTCGGCAGCCATCTGGCGTGTACCGCCGTGATTAAAAGAAGCTTTATCAATTGCCGTCACCTTTAACCGTCTGTCACGAAGTGCGTTCTCGGCAAGTCCTTTCATAAAATCGGTTACTCCGTATTTTTCGGTAACCGTGAGTATTATATGTATCTTTGAAAGCTTTCTTTTCTGCTTCAGAAGCCTTTTTATAAGCTCATACAGCCTTTTGTCCGGATTACAGACCGGTATGATCGCATCTATCTTCATTTTGCCGCCCCTGATATCATATTTGATGCATTTAGTTAGTGTCATTCTGAGCGAAGCGAAGAATCTTCTTTAAAAAAGCCGGACAATGTGATACATTGACCGGCTTTCATTCAGTCAAAGTCACCTCGAAAACGCTTTCAGCGTTTCCTCGGTAACAAAACGATGCTCCGCATCTCATTTCAGTCGGGGCTTGAACCCCGCCTGAAACGAAGATCTCCCCCCCACCTTCGCTATGCTAAGAGGTGGGAGA
>JAEEGG010021264.1_pt1 | contig 12898 bp, 14 predicted proteins | sample 9134161 | NCBI WGS metagenome assembly JAEEGG01 (sample SAMN16246543, study PRJNA631951) | gut metagenome | biome: gut microbiome; feature: rumen; material: CR-attached | host: Bos | place: Iran: Karaj | collected 2018-10
GCCGGGCGCTCAGTCGAATCTGTATCCGACTCCTATAAGCGTCTTAATGCGGGTGCCTTCTTTACCCAGTTTCTTACGGAGGTTCTTAACGCGGTTGTCGATCACGCGCTCGGTTATGAACGAGTCGCCGTTCCAGCATGCAGCGAGCATGAGCCTTCTGGTGATCGCAGTCCCCGGATGTTCCATCATGTACTTGAGGATCAGATACTCTTTGGGCGGCAGATCGATGGTCTCGCCTGCAACCGTTACTTCGAACTTCGCGGGGTCGAGCATAATCTGTCCGCTCTCGAGCACCTTGTGAGTGACCCTGTCCGCATCTGTCCGTTCAAGTATGGCGATCAGTTTGCTGTACAGGACCTTGATCGAGAAAGGCTTTATGATGTAATCGTCGGCACCTAACTCGTAGCCGTAGAGTACGTCTTCCTCCCTGACCTTTCCCGTCAGGAACACGACCGGTACATCCGACCTCTTCCTGATGATCCTGCAGAGCTCAAATCCGTCGATACCGGGCATCATTATGTCAAGGACTATAAGATCATACTGACCGTTAAGTATCTTGCTCAGACCTATCTCCCCATCTGCGGCGAGGTCAAGGCTGATCTTATCGCGCCTGGCAAAAAAGTCACCGATAACTTCTCTGATCTGAATGTCATCTTCAACGAGCAGAACGTTGTACATGAATCTCCTCCGTCAGGAATGATATTACAGGTCCGGTGTATCGTTTGTGTATCGTTTTACGCATTTGTCCAGCTGTTGAACTTCACGCGCTCCGACATCGGTTTCTTGCTCGGTGCGTGGAACTCGTCTTCAGCCTTGCCGACGGGCAGCAGGCAGACAACATCGTACTCTTCGGGGACATTAAGGATGGCTGCTATCTTATCGCAGATCCTGTCCTCGTCCGTGATATGTCCTTCGTACCAGCAGCTCTGATATCCGAGCTCGACTATCGCCAGGAGCATGTTCTCTATCGCAGCAGAATAATCCTGTATCGCGAAACATCTGTCCCTGTACGCGTTGATCCTTCTGGTCAGCACGGCGATCATCGCAGGTGCGGTCTGCGCTACCGGCGGATCGAGCACGGCTTTTACCTCAGCAAGAACATCAGGGTCGTTAATGATGACCACGTCCGTCGTCTGCTTGTTGCATCCCGAAGGCGCGTCGATGCCTGATCTGGCGATCGTTATTAGGTCTTCTTCAGACACTTCTTCCTGCACGAAAGCACCGCGGTAGCTGTGGCGCGTCGCGATGGTCCCGACCGCGCTCTTAAGCGACATTACGTAGATCTGGCAGGGGTTTGCCTCGTCCCAGTAATCGGGCAGGACCTCGAGCTCTTTGAATCCCAGGCTCTTATAGAATTCATTGGTAATGTCGTAGTCTTCGTACATGCCGGACCTGACCGTCTTGACCTGGATGAACTCGTAGCCCTTCAATGCGGCATAATCTCTTGCCGCGGCGAAAAGCCTTCTGCCCACACCCTTCCTGTGGCACTCCTTACGGACACCCATAACGGCAAGTTCCATCGTGGACTTACCGGTCTCCTTAAGGCATAGGAATCCTTCGTATGTGTCGCCTTCGACCGAAGCCCAGAAGGGCTGGCCGGCCGACTCTTCGATATACTGCTCGCGGCTCTCTTCCACCTCGAACCACTCCGTCAGAGCTTCGAGGATCTGACGCGAGATCTGCCTCTTCTCTTCTGCGTTTTCTATGAATCTGATCATGTGTTATGTTGCATCCGGGTAATCCCAGAATCCTCCTTTGTGGAAATTCTCATTTCCGAGAGGCTTTGCCGTGAGTCTGAAGATCACGCAACCGTCCGGGCACACGACGGTCTTGGAATACTTGCCGTCTCCGCCCAGATTCTCCAGGTCGCCGCCGCTTCTGACGGCTTCCATGAGAGGGTAAAGCATCATCATCGTTTTCGAACAGATACCGTATCCGTCCTTGTTCACCGGGCAGCCGTATGTGCAGGTGTAAGTATCGCCGATCTCCTCGCCGTTACGGCAGTATCTCTCGGTCTTGTCGCCGTGAAGGTAACCTGTTACTTCCACGGTGAATTCGTATTCTTCGTCATACCATTTCTTCATGTGCTTATCTCCTTATCCAAGCCTCTTCATCGGCTCTCCCCAGCCCCCGAGATCTTTGCCTTCGTAACTGAAGTAATGCTTGCATGTCGTCTTCACGGGTGCGATGCGCCGTAACTTCTGCTCGAAGGATTCGCCCTCGGATGCGAGCGATTCATCCTGAAGGACGTTCCTCATCTTGCAGAGCATGACGGTGCCGTCGTGCTTGTAGATAAAATCAGTAACTTCGAGTTCGAAGTTAACGGGCGAATTATTGATTATCGGAACATCCAGCACTTCGCCCTTGCCGATATCAAGGTCTATCTTCATCTTGTCCGGATTGTTGCCGCTTACGATGCCCATGTAATCTGCGACATTCAGAAGCTCTTCTGTGACCAGATTGGCCGAGAATATCTTATTGCGCTTGATGTTCCTTACCGTGGTCTTATCGCCGCCGATGCAGCACATGACTCCCATCTCTCCGTCCCAGATATAGCTAAACCAGCAGAACAGCCCGAAATCGGGTTTGCCGTCCTCATCGTATGTTCCGTACAGGAACAGAGTCTGCGGACAATAGTCGTTATAAGGCTTAAGGCTTATCTTCCCCATAGTGTTTGTCTCCTCTTATGAATTGATAAGCCTGCCCAGAGTCTCGAACAATACGTCCGGCTCCACAGGCTTTGTAAGATGCGCGTTCAATCCGGCCTGCATGCTCTGCTGCACATCCTCGTCAAAGGCATTGGCCGTCATGGCGATGATTGGAATGGTCTTCGCATCTTCCCTGTCCATGTTCCTTATGGTCTTAGCAGCTTCCAGACCGTCCATCTCGGGCATGCGCATATCCATCAGGATGGCATCGTAGTACCCGGGCTCATGCTTCGCAAAAAGCTCGACTGCGATCCTGCCGTTCTCTGCCAGTTCAGACCCTATCTCCCTGCCGGAGAGGAGCATCTCCATGATCTCGGCATTCACCGGAACGTCTTCCGCGAGCAATACCCTGATCCCCTTAAGATCCGCTGCCTTCTTCTCCGGCGATGCTTCCGCGTGTCCTGCAGCATCAGTCGCTTCGTCCAGAGTGACGGTCACCTTGAAGGTAGTGCCCTTGCCTTTCGCGCTGGTGACTTCGATGTTGCCGTTCATGAGTTCGACGATGCTCTTGGTGATGGGCATGCCAAGTCCGGTGGAACCGTAATGGGTAGTCGCGGATGCATCTTCCTGGCTGAACGCGTCGTAGATGTGCGGTATATAGTCGGGATCCATGCCGATGCCGGTATCGCTGATCGTGAATATCAGAACGGCCTTCTGCGCAAATCTCTCTCCGCCCTCGACGAGCAGCTTCACGGACCCGCCTTCAGGGGTGAACTTGACCGCATTGCCGAGTATGTTGATGAGGATCTGCTTGAGCTTCAGCACATCGCCTGTGTAGTATTCATCCAGGCGGCCTTCCCTGCTGCAGCTGTATGTGATGCCTTTCTCCTCGCACTGGCCGCTGATCATGGTGTTGATCTGGTCGATCGCTTCGGTCAGGGAGAACTCTTCCTTCTTCATCGTCATGTGCCCGGACTCGATCCTGGTCATGTCGAGGATGTCATTGATTATCCCCAGAAGGTGCTGCGCGGAATCGCCCGTCTTACGCAGATAGGACTTCATCTGCTCGCTCGCCGTAGGGTCGTTCATCGCGATGTTGTTCAGGCCTATGATGGCATTCATCGGAGTGCGGATCTCGTGGCTCATGTTGGACAGGAATAGCGTCTTTGCCTTGTTCGCGCTCTCCGCTTCGGCAAGCGCGCTCTTAAGGGCTTCACGGCTCTCCAGCAGTTCCTGCTTCTGCGCCTGGTCGCGTCTGGCAGCCTCCTCGAGCTCCCTTCTGTATTCTTCCTTCTCATCCTCCACAACGAAAGTGTGGAGCAGGCTCGTACCGAGCATGTACCCCATCGCATACAGGGGCCACAGCGGGAAGAAGACCTGGATGGTGATAAGCAGGGCCATGGCAAGTCCGAAGAAGCCGATGGTCATGTGCCTCAGGCGCACTCTGCCCTTCGCCTTGAAGGCAACCGCGAGCGTATATATAGTCGTTCCGAGGAACAGGATTATCTGAAGCAGAAGGGTTATGTATCTGGCGACGCCAGCCTGGTACTCTTTGTTCTCGTCGAACCAGAATAGTACGGGCTGGAAGAGATTGACTGCGACGCATATGAGCTCGAAGATGAAGAACGCGCGTCCGGTTATCTTCAGTAGCTTTCCGAACAGCCTTCCGGTATCGAGATAGGATACGACATAGTGGGTCCACAGCATGACCGCGCCCACCATCGCAGCAAAATGTATCGAGGTATCGACAAACAGGACGGTCAGCATCTGCGCCGAATACAGTATGCCCCACAGCAGGTCGGTAATGAGGTAGCAAAGCGCTCCTATAAGGAACAGCCGGTAGCTCTTCTGTGTCTTTGTAAGGCTGCTTCCGTCGGTCTTCCACAGAATATCCCTGTTGGTGATGACCAACAGGATACTAGCCAGAATGCCGATGATAGAATAATTCATTTGGTTACCTCGAGTGCTTACTTAAATATAACATATATGCCCCACTGCCTTCACCGTAAATGTATAATTAAGAAAAACATCAACGGGGGAACGGATATGATAACGGTAAACCTGTATTACAAAGGTCAGAACGGCAGTGCGAGAGCTTTCGCGGACGAGATGGAGAAGTCAGGCATAGCGGATGCCATCCGTGCAGAAGAGGGCAACCTGAGGTATCAGTATTTTGCTCCGCTGGATGACCCTGAGACGATCCTGCTCATCGACTCTTGGGCTGACCAGGCTGCGATAGACGCGCACCACGCATCGGCCATGATGAAGCAGCTCGCAGAGCTTCGCGAGAAGTATGATCTGCACATGAAGATCGAGCGTTTTGTCAGTGACGAATATGAGGCGGATCACAAGTTCATAAGAACTTAAGTCATCTCCTCGTCGTATTCTCTTTGGAGAACGTTTTTTAATCCGGAGTGATCCGGTGTATCGTAATGGTCAACGAATGACATTATTGCCGCAGTGGAAGATTCGATTCCTGCCGCAAGACCTGCTCCCCAGAACTGATATCTCTCCCTCGCTTCTATGCCCGCCTGTTCGTACAGCCTGCGGACATTAAGATGCTTGCCGCGGTAATCTATGTATGTATTCATGGTGTAAGCGTACGGATGATATTCGATGGCGATCCTGATATCGTCAAGTCTCCACACCAGGAGTGCCCAATCATCTTTCATTGATTCCAACGCGGGACCAAATCCCCGGTCACTGAGCGAACTCAGTCTCTTCTTACATTCTTCAATAAACAACGGACTCTGATACATAGCGGCCATCCCCTTTCCGTATGTTTATTGTAATCCATCGTGCACATAAAAACGACCGTCTGCTCCATATCAGAACAGACGGTCCGAGAATGCCGGCCGGTCGGGTTCAGATGAACAACATCATCTGTCCTGCGACGAATCTCATACATGCGATGAACTTGTCTATGAACGATGTCTCTGTAAGTGCTGCAGGTGCTGTTACAGGTGCAGGTGCGATCAGTGAGCCTTTTGCCTGTTCATCGGTTGTGAGGAGTCCCTTTGTGAGGGGGCCTGTTCCCAGAGGGCCTGTCTCGCCGAAGCCGCCTGTGATCTTCTCGAGCTGTTCCATCTTGATCTCTGTCATGTTTACGTGTGTCATTTTCTTTTCCTCCTGTTTGGTCTTGATATTGTGTTCAGGTTTGATGGCTTCATTATCAGCCGAACAGGAGGGTGCAACAATCAGTAATGTGAAGGCGTTTTGATGCTTAAGCAACACCTCTTATGCCGAGTGTTGCTTAATTCAAAAATAATGTCGTAATGCAGATGTATTTACAGGTGGAATCTTCTCCGTATCTCTTCCGCTACGGCTCTTCCGCGGAATATTACCGCGCCCGCGAAGAGGCTGACGCTGACCATCAGACAGATGACCCAGGCAATGGGGATGCTGCCCCTGACAATGAAGCAGATAATGCTCGGAACCACGCCCAGGAACAGACCCGAGAGAAGATATGACATCGTGTTGCCCTTTTTGTCTATCAGGGCAAGTACAAAATTCGCTATGCTTATTCCCGCCAGCACGATCGGTATCACCAGATCGACCGTGAACTCTAAGAGCCCGAAGCAATATGCCGTGACACACCACATCGCGATGATTATCAGCGCCAGCATGGTAACCTTGCCGGCCGAGCCTGTACCGGGCTTGAACTGCCGGAGGATGCCGAACTCTATTCCCATGAGCCACATCGCGAGGATCAGGCTCCAGTGCAGATCCGCATAGCCGGGCAGTCTTATCCCGACCATGAAGTCAAGGCAGACGCCGACGATAAGCAGACCCCAGACGATAGTCAGCTGGAGCTTATAGAAGAATGACCTCTTCTTCTGTGCATCGAACTTCGGATAGCAGGGGGTCTCACCGGTTCCCGACAGCTTGCTCTGGCAGAGCGGGCACTTGGCAAGATCTCCTGCGATATCGACTTTACAATAAGGACATCTTCTCATTTGATCACCTCCGTCGCACTGACGGTGACGTCAACTCCGGACTCGGACAGAGCCCGCACAAAATTCTTCACGACGCCCGTATTCATATACGCAGAGGAGACACCCAGCGTCAGGTTATCCCCGTAACCGAACATGGTGGAGAAGATGGTGTTGGTGCTGCAGAACCCGCTGTAGTTGCCGATCCTGTCTGCGAGCGCTTTCGGCGGCTTCTGAACACCCATGTTGGAGAAGGTCATGGTCACCTTCCGGCCTGACTTCCGCGTGAAGTGCCGCACCACAAGCTGCTTGATGAACAGCGGAACCACTCTTACCGGAGCAACATACTCCATCGTCTCGAAAGCATCCATCTGCTTCTTGACGTTCTCCTCGGTCAGCTGGCTCTTAAGCTCGGCATCGAACTCCGCTGCCAGTTCTTCGAGTGTGATCTCGCCGTCAAAGACATGCGTCACGTTCACGCTGTTGAAGAAGTTGCGCGCGGTCTTGGAAGGGTAGTAATTACGAAGATTAACAGGCAGGGATATCGTCACGGGGAGGTGCCTTTTGCGCGGCGGCATCTCGTCACGGATCGCGAGCATCCAGAGCGCACCCAGATAGCTCGTCAGAGAGACCTTGATCTCTTTGGCCCTCGGAAGGATCTGCGAAGTCGGAAGGCGGATCTCGAAGAACTGCAGCTGATCGTAGGGAAGCTTAAGTCCGCTCAGATGATATGCCGTCTGCCGTGCAGGCCCGTGAGACAGGTTCTTGCTGCCGAAGAACTGACGGTAGCTGTCCTGACTCAGGTCTCCCTCGGAAGCGCCCGAATGGACCGTGATGTCCGTAAGCTCGCCGGGATATTTCCTTCTGAGATAATCAAGCACGATGATGTTCAGAAACTCCATGGCACCCGTTCCGTCTGCGAGAACATGTGACATGTCCAGATTGATCCTGTTGCCGTAATAGGTCACCTGATAGTGTAGCATCGTCTTGGACGGCACATACAGGAGCGGGCAGATACGGTCGTCTTCCTCCCTGACCACAGGCATAAGATCGGTATCTTCCATGTAATGCCAGAAGAATCCGCGGCGGATCCTCACCTGTACCTGGGGACGGTCTTCGATCGCAGAGAGCACCGCCTGCTGCAGGAGCTCAGGATCAACGTCTTCCTTGAGCGTGCAGCTGAGACGGAAGGAACGCGTGTCCCGTTTGCCGAGAGTGGCCAGAAAGACTTTGGATACGTTGTCGATCTTGTACCAGTTAGCGCTTGCCATATATCTCGTGCTTAACATGCTCTGCAAGCCGCTTCATTGCCTTACGGGCTATGGAGACGGGCATCTGCTGATACACATGCCATCCTTTCTCTTCAATATCAAGTACGGCCGTACCGCCGGCCTGATCTATCCTGTCTTTGAGTTTAACACTGTCATCCAAAAGAATCCCGTTCCTTCCGGCCATGATGTAGACCGGCGGGAAATCCTCGAAGCTTCCGAACAGCGGACTGAAGGCCGGATCTGCCGGGTCCTGATCTCCTATGTATGCGCGGACGGAATTCATCACGAACTCCTTCGTAAGGATCGGATCGATGTCCTGATTTGTCTCGTAGGACTCTGCCGTTCCGGTCATGTCGGTCCACGGGCTGAACAGGAGAAGTTCGCGCGGCGCGGGCCTGCCCTCTGCGATAAGTCTCTGGGTAAGGCAGAGTGCCATGTTGCCGCCCGCAGAATCGCCCGCAAGGAGCACGTGGTCTGCGTCTGCCTCTTTCGACGTGATATAGTCCCACACGGAATCCGCGTCCTCTGATGCAGCAGGGTAAGGATGCTCCGGCGCCAGCCTGTACGCGAAAGAATAAACCGTAAACCCGGTAGCCAGTGCGAGCTTCATGGCAAGATTGCCCGCGTAATCAAGAGCTCCGCTGATGTACCCGCCGCCGTGACAGTAAAGTATCACGTGATCCGGTTCGTTCTTGCCTGCAGGCTTGAACTCCTCGCAGCGGATCCTGCCGATGCGGAATCTTCTGCGCTCTACATTGCCCTTGGGCGTCGCGAGGCGGCTCGCCAGTTCTGCCTGCTTACGGTGGCGTTTGATCTCCGCCATGGAATCCGCTTTGCCGGACATAAAATTGACGGTCTTCAATGTTTTGACCAATGCATTCATACGAATATTATATATCCATCCGTTCGCTCATGACCTGTCTGTCTTTCTTAACAAAATCATGGATCGACATCTTGAGGCTGCGCATATACTCATCTGATCTGTTCTCGAGAGCTTTGATCTCCTCAGCCACCTGACCGGATTCCTCATAGAGTTTTGTGTTATCTGCTTCTATCCTTTTCTGCTTTCTGACTTTGGGTAAGAGGACCGCAAACGTCGCCGCAGCCAATCCGATCAATATCGCACTGTGAAAGAATGTCATCCCGCCCAAAAATACTGTATGCTCCGCAGCGGAAGCTGTTGCCTCTAATAAGCCACAGACAAAGAAGATCACGATCAGAGTCCAAATGCCGGTCATGATCGACAATATAACAAACGCGATCTTGGAAGACCCATGTTCGCCGTTCTTCCCCATAATATAAGTCTCACCGCGGTCTATGTTGTTCTTCGCGATCATGGAATTGATCTTATCCTTTTCCTCCTGAAGAGATCTGATCTCCATTGCACATTCGTCCAGTCTCACCCTGTCAGAATAGACCTTGCCGAACTCCGTAAAGTATTCCTTGTCTTCTTCCGCAGCCTTTGCGATCACTTCCCCGACCACCTTCGAGTCATAAGAGAACTCTGCCGCCTCAGACACGCGTTCAAGTTCGCTCATGTCAGACAGTCTGGCTGCCGCCAGCATCATTCCTCTGAGAGCGAGGAAATCGTGAGGATCCTTCTTCAATGTGAATTCGTATGCATCGGCAGCGGCCTTAAACTCGCTTCGCGAGATATACTTCTCACCCGCCTCATGCATCTGATCTTCTCTGAAGTATTCGTAATCATAGTCCGAACCGCAGAAAGCACAATGGTACATCTGCGTGTCCTCATCAAGAATGAGGATTCCGCCGCAGGTCGGACACTGATGCTTCCTGACATCACTCATTCCCGAACCGTATTCGCTTACGGAATCCGGCTCTATCAGGCTGTCTTTTTTGACAAAGGTTTGAGCGGAATCACTGATTGAGTCAGTAAGCTTCTCGGCATCTGCTTCAAGGGACCGAATGTCATCTCTCATCTTGTTAAGGTCTGAATCGAGCGCACGGATATGCCTGTCCAGATAATCTACCTCTCTGACTCTCGGTAAGACCCGAACGAGATTATAGATCACAATGGCAATAATGGTCACGCCTAAGAACAGTCCCAAAAACTCTGCCAATCCCTTATCGAACAGATCATCCGCTGTTAATGCAAATAAGGGCACCAATCCGACCAGCACAAACATGCCGGCTAAGCACCACATCGTAATGAACAACGATCTGGGAGACTGTTGTGACCCGTTCTTTGTAGTGAAATAGTATTCGTAACGGGAATTATCGGTCAGCCGGATAGTGGACTCAAGCCTTTCCCGGTCATCCTTAAGAGATCTGATCTGTCCGAGAAGTTCTGCCAGGCTCTTCTTGTCAGAATAGACCCCGGCAAACTCAGCAAAATATTCCTTGTCATCTTCCGAAGCACTTGCAACTGCTTCTCTGACGATCTTGGGATCATAACGGAATCGTTCCGGGTTATCGATATTCCTGATCTCATCAATGTTATGCAGGCGGGCAGCAACGAGCATCATTCCTCTGAGAGCATGGAAATCATGAGGAGCCTTCTTCAATATCAGTTTGAAAGCTTCGCCGGCCGCCTTGAACTCACCGCGAGCCAGAGAAGTATCACCCAGCTTGTGCAGGTTCTCTTCTCTGAAGTATTCGTAATCATAGGTCGAACCGCAGAATGTGCAGTAGTACATCTGCTTGTCGTTATCGACAGTAAGTCCGCTGCCGCAGGAAGGACACTGTTGTCTCTTAATGGTGCTCACATCTATATCCCCTATAACAGATCCGTTATCCAACGGATTCATTATATCAGATAGCAGCGCCCGGTCGCGAGGTTGTCAGGCTTCCGGCTTTCTCTCTTTCATCGCGCTTCTTATCCTGCTGAGAGATTCAGGCGTGATCCCGAGATATGTTGCTATGTGTTTTTGAGGAACGCGTCTGCACACTTCCGGATAGAGCTTCTTGAAATGCATATATCTCTCGGCAGCGCTCTCGACCAGGAAGCCGTTCTCCCTGTAGAGCTTATAACGGACAGACATCTCAAGAAGGCATATCCACAGATCCTTGAATGCTGCATTGCTGCGGATAAGATCCTTGACCCTGGAAGTCTCACACAGCATGACTGTAGAATCTTCCAAGGCTTCCCACATACATATGCGTTCATCGTAGCCGTACAGGCCCTCGTCCATGAAGAGTGAGCCTTCCACGGCAAAGCCTCTGGTTATATCGTTGCCTTCGCTGTCAATATAGTATGAGCGTGCGGTACCGTTGAGCATTAACCCGCTATACCCGGTACCATCACCTATGGATGCGATCAGCGACCCCTGGGCAATTACTCTGAAACTGGATATGGCAACCAGTTCACCGAGAGCCTCTCTGTCTGCCGGCACGTTATACCTGGCAGCGATTTCCGATAATTGCTGAACTAGATACTCTTTGTCCATCGTATGCCTTCCTCAGATCATTGCGGTTCCCATGACCCCTGCTGCCTTATTCCTGTCGCTTTCGCCTCTGCAGTGAGACTGTCCACCTCTGCAGCATCCAGGTTCACTTCCAATGCGCCGGCCAGACGCCCGACATATTCAGGCTTTGTAATGCCGATGATCGGAATTGCGCCTTTGGCAATGACCCATAAGATCGGAACCTGCGATCTGTCTATATTATACTTTATTGCTATCTTGTTCATGAGTTCAAGGAGTCCTTCGATCTTCTTGAACTTCCTCTTTGGGAATGCGAGATTACGCATCGAGAATGTCGGGAAATGATCCTTCGCATTGTATCTTCCTGCAAGTGCACCCTGTTCCAGGACCATGTATGCGTAATAGGTTATGCCTTTGCTGTTGCAGTAATCGATGATCGGCTGCTGGTCATTCCTGAGCAGGCTGAAATGATTCTGGACCGCACCGAGTGTGAACCCTTCCCCGGCGAGCAGCTCCTCCGCCATCTTGATATCCTGCATAGACACATTGGATATTCCTATGGACTTGATGCGTCCGTCTCTCAGCAGCGGAACGGCATCCTGAAGATTCTCCGTCAGATTGACCGGTTTGTGTATCCAGAACAGATCCGCCGAATCAATGCCGAGCCTTGTCATGCTCTCTTCGAAGGACTTCTCCAGGTCACCCTTCCTGAATCTCTTGTTCGGGAAATACTTTGTCGAGAGGAATATATCATCATGACCTGCTATGAACTTGCCAAGAAGCTTCTCACAGGAACCCATGCCATAGACTGCAGCAGTATCCCACTTGGTCAGGCCATTCCTGACCGCTTCTTCAAAAGTCTCCTTCAGGCTGCTCTCTTCATATCTCTTCCCGAAAACATCCCCGGAACCGTTATATCCTGCGCCCCATGCCCAAGTGCCTATCATTACATTCCTGTTCATCAGATGAACCTCCTTCACATCTCATGAAGACACAATATCATCCGGCCGGCAGGTTTGCATTGATGTATGTTAATTCGCAGCGATCGTTACGTCATACAGGACACTTCCACCCCACTCAACCACGGTGAACCCTTCGCGTTCTATGCCTGAAGGCATTATAAGCGCATTTGATTCCGGGATCTCGACAGGCTCATCAACCGGAGCGAAGACCATATATACACGTATCAGGGTATCAGGTTCGGGAGACACATCGAGCTTTGCCCAGTCGTTGTACTCATCGCTCGGGAAAGAGATTAGATTGTAAGGAGATTCCTGCATCCTGGGAAGCCAGTATGAGATGAAATCATCGATCTCGCTGTCGTTAAGGCCTGCCGCTTCCAGATAGCTTTCCAGGAATTCTGCGGTATCCTCGCCCGGCACGCAGGCATAATTCTTGAATTCATATGAATCAAACGACCTTGTTCCTTCCCAGAAAAGATAATCATAGTATCTGTCAGTATTGGGGTCATAGATCTTGCCGTCGGGATAAGCCGTCACATTCCACCCGCTGCCGTATTCCGGATAAGTGCAGGTCAGATCTCCGTCGTAATCGAGACTGACACTTACATCTGTCTCCTGTGTCGGATAGAGATAGATAACAGGTTTTTCAGTTACAACGTCATCTACGTATGAATATTCTTTATACTTATAATCCGGCTCAGA
>JAEEGG010021272.1_pt1 | contig 12894 bp, 7 predicted proteins | sample 9134161 | NCBI WGS metagenome assembly JAEEGG01 (sample SAMN16246543, study PRJNA631951) | gut metagenome | biome: gut microbiome; feature: rumen; material: CR-attached | host: Bos | place: Iran: Karaj | collected 2018-10
TACAGGCTCTTGATATTTCCGTTCAGGTCGAGGTAAACCATACATCCGGTAATGCCCTGCTTGAAGAGCTTGTAAACTCCCATACCCAGCTCAGTGCAGTAAACAAGGTCGTAAGCATGAGGGGTGATGCAGCGGATTTCGTATCCGATCTCCACCGGACGGATCTTGACCTTGATTCCGAGCTGCTTTAGCTTAACGTCAAGGATATCGTTGAACATCTGTGCCTTGGATATCTTTCCAAGTTCAGGATGACCGTGCTCGTCGTAAGAGAACCTAACACCATATTTCTCGAGTTCCTCAGGAGAGAAGCCCTCGAAAACGCCCTCTGAGATGATGATCGCACCGTAGTCTATTCCCAGGATCTTTCTCTTGATGATGGCTGAAACCGCCATGTTGAGAATCTTCTCCACGGAAATGTCGCTCTTGTTGAACATCTCCGGAATCACGATCATAGGGAAATGGTTGGTATAGCCGATTGCCAGAGCAAGGTGTCCGGCGCTTCTTCCCATTGCGGAAATCACGAACCAGTTGTGGCTTGTGCGGGCATCCTCATAGACTGTAGCCGCAATCCTGGAACCCTCACCCTTTGCGCTCTGGTATCCGAACGTAGGGATGTTCTGTGGCAGAGGAAGGTCGTTGTCTATTGTCTTTGGAACGTGTATGTTGGATATAGGGAAATTCTTTGCTTTCAGGAACTTGGCAATGCGGTTTGCAGTGGATGCGGTATCGTCTCCTCCAATCGTAACCAGCAGTTCTATATTGTTGTCCTGGAAGAATTTAAGGTTGAAGTTCTTGTCAAAATCCTCCTGTGTAGGTTTGAAGCGGCTCATCACCAGGTAAGATCCTCCGCGATTGAAGATATCATCCGCCTTGAAGAAATCCAGTTCCACATAATTAGGATTCTCTGAAAAAAGGCCCTTGTAACCTCCATGGAGACCGAGCACGCGGTAACCGTTGCTCAAGAAAGTTTTTGTGATACTGCCAACTACAGTGTTCATTCCCGGGGCTGGACCGCCGCCTGTGAGGATAACGATAGATTTTTGCATAATACGATAACTATAAATCGGGGGCAAATGTAAGAAAATTTGCGTATTTTTAGTTAAATTTGGCATCTTGTAATAACTGTATGGACGTAAACGAAGCAAGACATAGGATAGATGCCCTCAGAGAGGAAATCAATGCCCACAACAGGCATTATTATCTGGAGAACTCGCCCACGATTTCGGACTACGAGTTCGACCTTCTTCTCAGGGAACTGATCCAGCTGGAAGAGCTGTATCCTCAGTTCAAGAGTCCGGATTCCCCTACCGCCAAGGTGGGAAGCGACCTTGAAACTGAGAACGCTCCATTTGCCCAGTATGCACATCAGCATCCTATGCTCTCTCTTGCAAACACTTACAGCATTGAGGAGCTCCGCGATTTTGATGCCAGGGTAAAGAAGGGAACTGATTCACCTTTCACCTACAACTGCGAACTCAAGTTCGACGGAACAGGCATAAACCTCCTTTATCGCGGAGGAATCCTGGTAAGGGCGCTGACCCGCGGAGACGGAAGCGTGGGAGACGATGTCACACGCAACATCAAGACAATCAAGTCTGTACCTCTGCAACTCAGGGAAGGAAGCAATTACCCTCCAGAGTTTGAGATCCGCGGAGAGGTCTATATGCCGTTTGCATCATTCGACAAGCTGAACATACAGAGAGAACTGGACGAGGAACCGCTTTTCGCCAATCCGAGAAACGCCGCGGCCGGTTCCCTGAAAATGCTGTCGAGCAAGGCCGTTTCGGAAAGAGGTCTGGACTGCGTTCTATATCATCTGATTGCTCCCGGCTATGAGAATTCCCTCCACAGCAAGTCTCTGGAGGACGCCGCAAACTGGGGTCTTCCGATATCTGACCTTTCCAGAAAATGCTCTGATATAGAGGAAGTTATAAAATACATTCAGGAATGGGACACAAGGCGCCATTCCCTGCCGTACCCTACGGACGGAGTAGTTGTGAAGGTGGACCAGTACGCCATCCAGGCTACATTGGGTTTCACTGCAAAGACCCCGAAATGGGCAGTGGCCTACAAGTTCAAGCCAGAAGAAGCCCTGACCAAGATAGAGTCCATTGATTATCAGGTTGGAAGGACAGGAGCGGTAACCCCTGTTGCCAATCTCTCCCCGGTTCAGCTCAGCGGCACAACCGTAAAGAGGGCCACCCTCCACAATGCCGACCAGATGGAAATCTTGGATATCCGTGTGGGAGACAGCGTATATGTGGAGAAGGGCGGGGAAATCATCCCTAAGATTACTCGCGTGGAACTCTCCAAGAGACCTTCAAACAGCCTTCCGGAAGAGTTTCCTAAAGTCTGCCCGGCCTGTGGTACCCCTCTTGTCAGAGATCCTGAGCAGTCCAAATTCTTCTGCCCTAATTCTGACTTCTGCCCACCTCAGATAGAAGGCAAGTTCCTGCATTTTTCTTCCCGCAAGGCAATGGATATCAATATCGGTGAAGTCGCCGTCCATCAGCTGTGTGAAAGGGAATACGTGCGTGAACTCCAAGATCTCTACAACCTGGACGACCTGCAGCTCCTGAGCCTGGACAAATGGAAAGGTAAGAGTGTGGAAAACTTCCGGGCTTCTCTGGAAAAATCCCGCCAGGTTCCGTTCAACAGGGTTCTATATGCACTGGGAATCAAGAATATCGGCGAGACTACAGCCAAAACACTGGCTTCCCATTTCAAGAATATAGACAATCTGGCGACCGCCTCCAGAGAATCTCTCCTGGAGGTTGAGGATGTGGGAGAAACCCTTGCTGACTCCATCCTGGGATGGTTTTCAGAGCCAAGGCACGCCAAGACCGTGGAAGAACTCAAGAAAGCCGGCCTTAAGTTCAGTCAGGAAGAAAAGGCCCCTGTATCAGACACCCTGAAGGGAATGACCATAATGATTACCGGCAATTATTCCATCCCTAGGGAAACAATGAAATATTACATAGAGGCGCATAGCGGAAAGGTTGGAAGCAGCGTAACCGCCTCAACCACTTATCTTCTGGCCGGAAGCAAGGCAGGAACCTCCAAACTGGAGAAAGCCCGGAAACTGGGTATTCCTATCATCAGCGAGGAGGAATTCTACAAGATCGCAGCCCCAGGCCAGAAGCCTGAAGACAATAATACAGAACCAACACTATTTTGACATATAAGACATTTAAAGACAAATAATATGAGAATTGCAAAAGTCACAGACAGAATCAGCTACATCGGCGTAAACGACCGCCGCACCGCTCTCTTCGAGAACAATTGGCCGATTCCTTACGGAGTTTCCTATAATTCATACATAATCAAAGACGAAAAGAATGTCCTGATCGACACCGTGGAATACGGTTCTGACGGAGACTTCCTCTGCAAGATAGAAGCCCTGCTGGATGGAGGAAAGCTGGACTATCTGGTTGTCAACCATATGGAGCCAGACCATTCCGGAATGATCCGCAGCGTCCTGGCAAAGTATCCGGACCTGAAGATCATCGGCAACGCAAAGACATTCGAGCTTATGCAGAAGTATTACGGCATTCCTCAGGAGGCTTTCCTGCAGGTTGCTGACGGACAAGAGCTTAGCATCGGAAGCACAAGTCTCAGGTTCTGGTTTGTACCTTGGGTTCACTGGCCGGAGACTATGGTCACGCTGGATATGGCGGACGGTGTCCTGTTCACCTGCGACGCATTTGGTGGTTACGGCAGCCTGGACGGCGGAATCTTTGACTCCGACTACAATATGGAAGAAATGTTCCTGCCGGAAATGAGACGCTATTACTCAAACATCGTTGCCAAATACAACCAGATGGTTACCAGGGCTATAACCAAGCTTGCCGATGTTCCTGCCAAGATCATCGCCCCATCCCACGGAGTTGTCTGGAAGGAGAATCCGGCAAAGGTCATCGGACTCTATGCAGACTGGGCGGCATCCAAGGCCGAGAAGGGCGTTGTGATTGCTTATGCTTCTATGTACGGCAATACGGCATCTCTTGCAGACCAAATCGGGGCAAAGCTCTCTACCTTGGGTATTAAGAACATACGCACTTACGACGTATCCAGGACCAATGTATCCTACATTCTCAGCGATATTATGCGCTACAACAGTTTCATCCTGGGAACCTGCGCCTACAATACCTTCATGCACCCTATGATGGAGCATCTTTGCAACGAGATCAGGATCATGTCCCCTAAGGGCAAGAAGATGGGAATCTTCGGAACCAGCGGATGGAACGGAGCCGGAGCAAAGGCACTGGCAAAATTCGCCGAAGAAGCTAAGCTGGAGGTGGTTTCCCCTACCGTCGAGGCCTTTGGAGCGCCTACGGCTGAAAAGGTAAATCCTTCTTTGGAAGAGTTTGCCGCAAACTTTGTAAAGGCTATTGAAGCATAAGGCTATGGCATATAAAATGGACAGGACGCTGAGCAAGGGAGCCAGCGACTTCATAGACGCGCAAAAGATCGAGGGTCTTCTTTCCGGAGTGAAGGAAGACAAGGCTCGTTATCGTGAGATATTTGCCAAGTCCCTGGAAAAGAATCCTCTGAACCTGGAAGAAACAGCCAGTCTTCTGGCTATCAGAAGCCAGGAAGGCCTCGAAGAATTGTTCGAGACCGCAAAGGCTTTGAAGAAAGCGATATACGGAAACAGGATAGTGCTGTTCGCCCCGCTTTACATAGGCAATCTCTGCATCAACGATTGCCTTTACTGCGGCTTCCGCAAATCTTCAGGCGGAACGGTGCGCAAGACTCTGACCCCTGAGGAAATCATCTCCGAGGTGAAGTCTCTCCAGGACGAGGGACAGAAAAGACTCATTTTGGTATTCGGAGAGTCTCCGGTTTACAGCCCTGACTTTATAGCAAGCTGCGTAAGAACTGTTTATGGAGTTCATAGCGGAAAGGGAGCCATACGCAGGGTGAATATCAACGCCGCCCCGCTGGATGTTGAAGGATACAGGACCATCAAGGCTGAGGGCATAGGCACATACCAGATTTTCCAGGAAACCTACCATCGCGAAACCTATTCCAAATATCATCCTGCATCTACCATAAAGGGAGACTTCATGTGGAGGCTGGACGGCCTGGACAGAGCCTTCGAGGCAGGTATAGACGACCTTGGAATCGGAGCCCTTATCGGACTGTATGACTGGAGGTTCGAGGTTCTCGGCCTTGTCAGTCACGCCCTTCATCTGAAAAAGAAATTCGGCGTAGGTCCTCATACGATAAGCTTCCCGAGAATCCAGCCGGCTGAAGGAATGAATCTTCCTCTGCCTTACAAATGCTCTGACAACGACTTCAAGCATCTTGTAGCCGTACTGCGTCTGGCTGTTCCGTATACCGGAATGATAATGACCGCAAGGGAATCCCCTGAAATAAGGAATGAGGTCATTCATCTTGGTGTCAGTCAGATAGATGCAGGAACCCATCTGGAAATCGGAGGCTACAGTTCCCATTCCGACAAGCAGGCACTGGAAAGGGAGCAATTCCAGGTTGGAGATACCAGAGACCTGGACGAGGCTACCAAATGGCTTCTGGAAGAAGGTTTCATCCCTAGCTTCTGCACTTCCTGCTACAGGGCCGGAAGAACCGGAGACCGCTTTATGGAATGGGCAGAAAAAGGCCTGATAAACAAGTTCTGCACCCCTAACGCCCTTCTGACCCTGGCCGAGTACCTTCAGGATTACGCGTCGCCGAGCACAAGAGAACTTGGCAATGCGCTGATAGAAAAGGAAATGCAGAAGATGCCGGAAGATGCCTGGAAAGAAAGGATAAAGAATAACCTAAAGAAGATTTCTCTCGGAGAAAGAGACCTTAGAGTTTAGTTTTATGAGCGATTTTACCAAAGAAGACAACGAATTGATCCAGCGGGAATTCGAGCAGCTCAGGCTTGCCGCCCTCAAAAGATGCGCCTCCCAGGAGGAGTATGAGGGCGTGATCAAGGCGTTTGAGTTTGCCAACGAGGCGCACAAGGGTGTCAGAAGACGCTCAGGTGAGCCTTACATTCTCCACCCTATCGCAGTGGCCAAAATCGTGGTGCAGGAAATCGGTTTGGGCTACAAGTCCATCGTAACCGCTCTGCTTCACGATGTTGTGGAGGATACAGAGTATACCGTGGAGGATGTGGAAAGGCTCTTCGGCAGTAAAATCGCATCTCTTGTCGACGGTCTGACAAAAATCAAGTCCGCAATGGACAGCAAGATGGAAGGCCAGCTCAACGAGAAATCCATACAGGCGGAAAACTTCAAGAGAATTCTCCTGACACTCAACGACGACGTGAGGGTTATCCTCATCAAACTCGCGGACAGGCTGCACAACCTGCGCACAATCGAGTCCATGCCGGAAAGGAAGCAGGACAAGATACTCAGCGAGACGATGTACATCTTCATTCCGCTGGCCCACAGGCTCGGTCTTTACAGCATTAAGAGCGAAATGGAGAATATCTGGCTGAAATACCGTCAGCCGGAACAGTATAACGAGATTTCACGCCGCATCGAGGAGTACTCCAGGGAGAAGGGAGGCTCTATTGACAATTTCATCGAGCCTATATCCAAACTGCTGGAGCAGGCCCATTATAAGTTCACCATAACCAAGAGGATAAAGACCCCTTACTCCATCTGGAACAAGATGCAGACCAAGGGGATTCCTTTTGAGGAGATTTACGACCTGTTTGCCGTTAGGATTGTCTTCACACCAAAGAAAGGCAGTTCTGAAAGAAAGCAATGCTGGGACATCTATTCTCTGATTTCAGAAGACTACCTATCCAACACTGACCGTATACGAGACTGGGTAAGCACACCTAAATCAAATGGTTACGAAGCCCTTCACTGTACCCTCATGAGTCCTCAGGGAGGATGGGTTGAAGTCCAGATAAGGACTGTCAGGATGAACGCCATCGCCGAGAAGGGAGTGGCTGCCCACTGGAACTACAAGGGAGAGAAGATCCAGAATCCGGAAAACGACATGGACTCCTGGCTCAATATGGTCAGGGAAGTCCTGGAGAATCCGGATGTAAATGCCCTGGAATTCCTGGATAACTTCCACAGCGGCCTGATGACCAAGGAGATATATGTCTTCACCCCTAAAGGTGAGGCCAAGAGGCTGGAAAAGGGAGCCACAGTGCTGGACTTTGCCTACGCCATCCACTCCGAAATCGGAAACAGGGCCATTGCCGCCAAGGTCAACCTGAAACTGGTACCTATTTCCTACGAGCTAAGGAACGGAGACCAGGTGGAGATTATCACAGCAGATTCCCAGAAGCCTCAGCGCCAATGGCTTCAGTTCGTGAAGACTACCAAGGCCCGCAACATAATCCTGGACAACATAAAGGGAGATATCAAGAGCACTATCAGGAACGGCCAGGAAAAACTGGAAAAAGAACTTGACAAACTGGGTGTAAAGCTTCACATAAGGGTTTTGAAAAAGCTCATCGACGAATTCAAGGTAAGCAACAAGGACGAGCTTTACAGCAAGATAGGAAGCGGGCTTATAGACCTTTCCAACCTGGAGGCCATCCTTAAGAAAAACAAGGAAAACAAGCTTGTCCAGTTCTGGAACCTTCAGTTCTGGTCTTCTTCCAAAGACAAGGATTTGGAGCAGGAGACTTCTCACTCGGAGGTGAAGATAGACAAGCACAAGGATTATCTGCTGAAAGAGAATCCTGTAGACAAAACCCTGTCTTACAAGGTTGCAGACTGCTGCAACCCTATCCCGGGAGATCCTATAATCGGCTTCATAGACGAGGACGGTCAGGTGGTCATCCACAAGAAAGTGTGCCCGGAGGCAATATCCCTGGCTTCCAGCGAAGGTGGACAAATCATCAACGCCAAATGGACCAAGCACACGATCCTGTCTTTCCTGGCCAGGATCGAGCTCAAGGGAATAGACCGCCTTGGAATTGTAAACGACATAACAAAATACATTACCCTTCAGCTTTCAGTGAACATACGAAAACTGTTCTTCGAGACTCACGATGGTGTATTTTACGGATATATAGACCTTTACGTTCACAGCGCAAAGGACCTTGAGGAGATTCTGAAGAACATAGAGCTGATTAAGGGAATTGATAGCGCCACCAGGGTGGACTTAAAAGAGGAGGACAAAGAATGAGAAGATTCCACAGATTTCTGACCGGAGCGCTCGCCGGACCACTGGCATTCTTGCTGGTGGTTGCCGCATCGCAGAGTTGCGCCAATACCAAACAGGGGCCCGTCGGTGGACCAAAAGACACCATCCCTCCTGTAATCGTGGGTATCAACCCGGATGTCCCTATGCTGAACTTCCCCATTCAGAAGGGAAAGATAAGTCTCACTTTCAATGAATATGTCCAGCTGAAAAACCAGTATCAGGAAATCGTCCTGTCCCCTCCTACCAAGAAAAGGCCGATAGCCAAGATCAAGAAAAAGAGCGTGGTGGTATCATTCGACGATACTCTCAAGGCCAACCAGACATATTCCATCTCCTTCGGTAACGCCATTTCTGACGTGAACGAGAGCAATCCTTTCAACGGCTATGTGATAGACTTTTCCACTGGAGACAGCATAGACTCCCTGATTCTCAGCGGAACCGTTATGGATTACGCTACCCTTCTTCCTCTGAAGGGGGTTTATGTGGCTTTGTACACCAACCCTACTGACTCCTGCGTTGTGAAGGATCTTGCGGATGCCGCCACCAGAAGCGACGATTGGGGATATTTCTGCTTCAGAGGCCTCAAGGGAGTGCCATATGCCATTTACGCCTGGGAGGACAAGAACAATAACCAACTCTACGACAGAGGCGGTGAATTGGCCGGTTTCTGCGATTCCACCATCACCCCTACCATCGTAGCGAAGAATGGTATGCCGCAAATCGCGATGATGAATATGAAAGATACGCTTGCCTGCCTTTCAAGACCGAGCCAGACAGATATCTATATGTTCAAGGAAAAGATTTCCAACCAGTATATCGAAAGTTCCGGAAGGATTTCCGAAAGGGAATGCTACATTAAATTCAGGGCGGAGAACCCACAGATTGATACCTTCCGTATCAGGGGAATCTATGACGACCGAATAATCCGCCAGTTTGACCCTAAGGGCGACTCCCTGACTTTCTGGATCAACGATCCGAAGGCCACCCAGGATACCCTCCTTCTCAGAATCAACTATATGAAGTCGGATTCCACCGGAACCCTCAAGCCGTACGGAGAGACTATCAAACTCGTCAAGCCGTTCGACAAGAGCAAGATAAAGGATGCCGGCAAGCAGCAGGATCCGTCAAAATCCGGCTTGACAAACGATTATCTCCAGAACCTGGGTAAAACCGGAAGGAACGACCGGAACGATCCTTACAAAAACGATGACAGGAAACAGTTGAATCTGGATAAGCCGGACAAAGACATGAAGCCTCAGCAAAGGAAAGACCTGCTGAAGATGGAAGTCAAGGTTGACGGCAAGACCGTTGAGAATATGGGAATAGACATTACTGTGCCGGCTCCTCTGGTCAAGACCGACTTTGACTCCATAATGTTCACGACCTCAACCCCAAGGAAAATCGTTTCCAATGTCAAATTCCACGTGGAAAGGGATTCCACAAATATCCTTCACTACATCATCAAGGCGGATGACCCTTACAAGGTGGGCAACGATTACAAGATCAAGATTCCTCAGGCACTGTTCAAAGACGTAAACGGATTCACCAATGACTCTCTCGTTAGATCATTCAACCTCCCAACCGATGACAAGCTTAGTTCCATTACTTTGGAAATCAGCGGGACCAAGGGCTGCAGATACATCGTTGAACTTGTAACTGAAAAGAGAGACAGGGTCATTCTCAAATACGAAATCGCCAAGGACGGCGAACTCCACTTCCCGTATCTGAACGCCGGTATATATTCCTTCAGGATCACCCAGGACATTAACCGCAACGGAAAATTGGACGTCGGAGACATTATAAAGAAGATACCTCCGGAAAAGGCTAGGCTCCTGAAAATGCCTGACGGAAAAGTTATTATAAATTTAAAGGAACAGACAGACCTTACCCAGTCCGTCGACCTGACTAAATTGTTTGAATAGATGAAAAGATTTCTTTTTGCCATATTGCTGTCACTATTCTGCCTCCAGGGATATTCGCAGATTGTGGATACCGTGGACATAATGAAGGAGTTTGACGAGTATTCTTTCAGGGATGCCAAGGTTACAGGAGAGGTCAAGGATTCCACCCGGATAAGGGAACATCTGTTCGGAGTCAAATGGGGTATGGGAATAAACTCCCTGACTGTGAGCGTAGATTATGACAAGAAGCCTATCACCAGCCCGATGAACTTTGGAGTCTACTACACCTACTACCATTCTCTGTGGAACTCTATCTCTCTGTTTGGCATAGAGACTGGTCTCCAGATGAACGAGGAGGGTTATAAAACCCAAATTCTGGATGAAAGCGGCAAGGTAGCCCAGCAAGGGAACGAAACGTTCCGCAACCTCACCCTTCCGTTTTTATCCCAGTTCAGGATAGATTTCTGGAACATGAGGCTCCTGGCCAACGCGGGAGTATTTGTAGCCAGAAGGCAGAGCGCCAGTTTCTCCGGCCTTCTTCCGGAAACTGTCAGTTCCACCTGGAAGAAATGGGGTTACGGCTTCATCGCCGGAGGTGGCCTGGCTTATGTATTCAGGCCATTTGAAATCCACGCCGAAGCCAATTACAAATACAATCTGAGCAACCTCTACGACAAGAAGGCCTTCTATGGAGACGAGTATTGGGTATCTACCCATACCAGCCAGATTATCATCTCCGTAGGCCTGTTCTACAGATTTGGAGGAAGCAAGTACAAGAACCCAGCAAACGCGCCTAAGAGATGAAAAGGATACAAGCAAAGGCCGGTGGCCTGATTATCGGAGGAGGTGCCCCTATCGCCGTCCAGACGATGTGTAACACCCACACCCAGGATGTTGAAAAAAGCGTGGCCCAGTGCCTTCAGATGGCAGAGGCCGGAGCAAAACTGATAAGGCTTACCACCCAGGGATTCAAGGAAGTGGAGGCTCTTGCCAAAATCAAGGATATTCTAAGGAACCAGGGAATAAAGACTCCACTTGTCGCCGATGTTCATTTCAACTCCGAGGTAGCAATTGCAGCAGCTCAGGTGGCAGACAAGGTCAGGATCAATCCCGGCAACTTCTCCCAGGTCCACAAGGACGCCCAGTCACAGTTCGCAAGGTTCATAGAAGCTTGCCGCAAATACGGAACGGCCGTGCGTATCGGCCTGAACCACGGCTCTTTGGGAGAAGATATCGTCAACCGCTGGGGCAACACCCCTGAAGGAATGATGAGAGCCGCCATGCAGTGGCTCCAGATGTGCAAAACTGAAAACTTCGAAAAAGTGGTGGTCTCTCTCAAAGCCAGCAACACCATCGTGATGAGCCAGGCCTACATGCTGCTATACAAGGCGATGGAAGAGAGCGGGCTGGTATATCCTGTGCATCTGGGAGTAACTGAAGCAGGAAATGGAGACCAGGGCCGCATAAAATCCGCTATAGGAATCGGTGCCCTGCTCAGCAAGGGCATCGGAGATACCGTCAGGGTTTCCCTCACCGAGAATCCTGTAAACGAGATACCTGCCGGAGAGCAAATTGTGCAGTTCTTCGAAAGCAGAGATGCCCGAAGTCTATATGAGGCAGCAAGAAGCCAGAACACCCGCACGCCTGAAGTCAGGTTTACCGATTTCAAATGCAATAAGGAAGACTGGAACCGCTTCATTATCAGGGCAGCCGCCCTTTTCGGAGTTATGCTCCTGGAGAAAGAGATTGATGACTTCAGCATCGCCGAGGCACCATATTCCGAAAAGAAGATGGAATCTCTCAAAGAGAATATCCAGCAGGGAGCAAGACGTGTATTCTATCATCCTGAATACATTGCCTGCCCGGGATGCGGAAGAACCCAATACAATCTGGAAGAGACTTTCAACAAGGTAAAGGAACGTACTTCACATCTCAAAGGTGTCAGGATTGCAGTGATGGGATGCATTGTGAACGGCCCCGGAGAAATGGCGGACGCAGACTACGGATATGTTGGCCAGGGAGGCGGAATGGTGACCATATACAAAGGAAAACAGCCTGTCCTCAGGGGCATTCCGGATTCGGAAGCCATAGACAAGCTGCTCCAGATCATTGAACAAGACCAGAAATAATCTTATTTCTTGCGCCTGAACACCATTTTGGCTTCACACATGCTGTTGAACTTGCGTGCTGCCGTCTTGTACTCGGCATAGGTTTCCTTTGGATACAGTCCAGCCTTGTAATCAGCCCTGACCACAGCAGTCACTATACCGTTTTTCTCCGTGAAAGAAGATGAGAAACGGGCAAAGGCGCAATCTATATTCACGCTCTTTGGCAGACCCTCAAGTTCATATGTGGAAGGTATCACCAAAGTTATGGTATCAAGGTATGTATAGCCACTTTTTATCCAGATATCGTTCTTCCTCTCTCCCCTCTGCCAGTCAAATCCCCTTCTTAGCGGTGTGAGAGGCACAAACAGCCTGTCGGAGGAAGATTCCGCATAATCCTTGCAGTTGAAAGAATATGATATGGACATCTTCGGGACATAGGATTTCCCGAACAGAGGATAATCGCCGAAGTTGTCTGTGATTCCATCTACCTTGAGTGAATTTGCGGCGACAATAATGTCAGAAGACAGCCTGTCGGATTGTTCCTTGGGACTCATGGAGGCGAAATCCAGCATCCGCTCCACATAGTCCAGATACCTGTTCTGGACTACCGAAATGTCCGCGTCTCCGGTTGAGCTGAGAAGTATCTTCACGTTGTTCTCCCTACGGCTTAGAGAGTCGGGATAGGATGAACAGCGAACCATTTCTCCTCCGTCTTTTTTTACAAGAACCACCTGATGGCCGGCGATATCTTCATG
>JAEEGG010021273.1_pt1 | contig 12894 bp, 10 predicted proteins | sample 9134161 | NCBI WGS metagenome assembly JAEEGG01 (sample SAMN16246543, study PRJNA631951) | gut metagenome | biome: gut microbiome; feature: rumen; material: CR-attached | host: Bos | place: Iran: Karaj | collected 2018-10
GTATCGTCCCTTCGTTCTGCGCGATCATCAAATCCGCTGGCCAGCTGGAGCTTGACTACCTGCTCGCATTCCTCAACAGCGCAACTTGCAAGAACCAGCTCAAACAGCAGGTGGCGGGGTCCACGATGGCGATGCTCTCCGTCGGAAAAATCAAGAATGTGCTGATCCCGGTTCCTTCATCGGAGACGCAGCGTGAGATAGGCAGCAGATTTCTGGAGACCCATCGGAAGGTGCATCTGCTGGAACAGATCATCAGCCTTGAGCAGAAAAAGAACGACATCTACTTCCGGGATATGGTGAAAAAATATGAAGATTGAAGATAGCAAGAAAATGATTCTGGAGCTGATGGACCGGCTCCGCAGTGTAGTGTACTCTCGAAACTTGGCATTCAGCGCGCTTCGCCTGATCTTCCTGAAATACGCCTTGGACAACTACATCGGCGCCAACGGCAAGGAAGAGATGCAGCAGTGTGTGCGGGCTCAAAAGATGTTCGCTCTGCGGGATGTGAGCAACGGGATTGAGACCGTGATCCCCGTCATGCAGTATATCGACAGAGCCTATGGACTTGACGGCGTTCTCTCCGGGGCCGGCAACATCGATGAATACGCCAGGGAGCTGTTTGGTGCCGACCGCCTTCGGCAGAAGAAAAACACTTCTGAAGATGGCTTCCGATCGCTGATGGAGTGCGTCGGTGGCTTGGATCTGGAAGAGGGGAATCTTCCCGTCATCGGAAAGAGCCTGGTCGACGCTATGATCGAGGTGATCGAATCTAACTTCGAGCGCAATTCCTATTCCGGAGAATACGTCACAAATGTCAGCGTGAGTACGCTGGCAAAGGAATTGCTGCAGCTTGGGCCGGATGATACCTTCGTGGACTTTACTTCCGGCGCCGGTGTCTCCACCCTGCTGATTACTGGAGATGCGCGTCCCTCTATTGCCAACGTGGAGATCAATGGGGCCAGTGCCGCTGCCGCTGCCATGCTGTATATCATGTATGGCTATCGGGAGATCCGCATCCTTGTTGACGACAGTATCTCTCGTCAAATCCCGGATTTGCGCGGAAACAAGCTGTTTGTTGATCCTCCGCTTATGGGAAGAGTCGAGCGCAGCGAAACCAATGATTATACCGACACATCACTGGCTGTACTAAACCGGGTCATGCACGACTATCTCACCAGGGATGGTGAGGCGATCGTTGTTCTTCCCAGCAATCCCCTGTTCCAGGGAAAGAAGCAGGCTGTCGGACTCCGGGAAGAGCTGGTGCAGCTCGGTATGCTGAAAGCTGTGATTTCCCTTCCTCCCATGTGGTATGCGACCTCGGTGAACACAAATCTGCTGTTGATCTCCAAGAAAGAGATGCCCCAATCTGAGGTGCTCTTTATTGACGCCTCCAGAGAAATGAAAGGCTCCAAGGGCAGAGGAGGACAGGCAGGCACGATTTCCTCCGAACTGATAGAAAAGATCTGCGCCGCTGTGATCGGCCGAACCACGATCGAGGGCTTTTCCCTCCTTGTCCATCAGAATGAGATCCGGGAAAAGGACTTCAACCTGGTACCCGCGACCTATATCGTCACGCCGACCGAAGAAGACAACATTACGATGGAAGAGGTTAACGCCCAGCTGGCCGAGTTGTACCGCCAGCTGATGCAGTGAAGGAGATAATAAGGTCTACAATAAAATGGCGCGTCCATGCAAGCCGTTGCGCGTAAACTGAGCGCTTTGCCGCATGAATTGTCAAAAAAGAGGCCGGGCCGCCGCAGAATTCCTTCTGCGGCGGCCCGGCCGTCCGACAGGAACATCCGGTCATCCGGCCGCCCGGCGCGCGCGCCGTTTCCGGATCCCCCGGACGATCAGCCAGACGATGAGCGCGAGCACGGCGGCCAGCAGCACCAGCGCGGCGATCAGAAAGGTCGTGATGGTCCGGGACAGATCCATCACCTCGCCGACCACCGGCAGGTTCAGGTCATAGCTGCGCGTGTTCTCCTCTCCCCCGAAGCCTGCGCGCCACACCGCGACGCCGTCGGTCTCCGCCAGCAGCTCCAGCGAGCTGATCTTCGCCGGGTCAAGGTTGCAGGCGGGGCGGGCGTAGCTCGTCATGGCGTACATGCTCCTGGCGTTCACCGGGTAGTCCATCACCGCCCCGAAGGGGAAGACGAAGCCCACGTCCAGCGGGAAGGTCGGGATGTGCGGGGAGCGGAGCCAGTAGCCCGCGGCCTCGCCCCGGAAGAGCGCCACGCGGGAGCGGGCGTCGACAAAGCCGTAGCTCTCATTCATGATCTCCTCCACCGAGAGGAGGAAGAGCCGGTCGCCGTTAAGCACCTCCGGCGCGGGGTCGAAGTCCACGGTGCCGCCCGGGGCGCCGGGCAGCGCGATGCCGAGGCCGGGGATCACGATGGCCGTGTCGGATTTATCGGTGGGGATCAGGGCCTCCCGCTCGGCCGCGGACAGATACTCTTTTGCAAAGTCCCCGCACCAGCGGCGGATGTCGCTGTCGCGGTAATCGGTCACGCCCGGGTGCGCCGCGGCGTAGTCCCGGCCCGTGTCGGAGAAGGACACGGAGACCTCCCCGATGTCCCGGAACAGGAGCGGTCCGCCCTCCGCGCTGCCGATCAGATCCAGCGAGACGAGGAACATCCCCTCCCCGCCGGTGTTCGTGTGCTCGGCGTCGAGCACCAGCCAGCGGCCGAGAAAGCCGCAGCTTTCCTCGGGCCGGCCGAAGCACAGCACGTCGCCCGTTTTCACTCCCGCGGCCGCAGGCGCCTGCGCGCAGGCCGCCGCGCCGCAGGAGAGCAGCAGCGCCAGACACAGCGCCAGCGTCAAAAGCGTTTTCGATTTTTTCATTTTGAATCATCCTTTCCGTATCCGGTGAAGAGACCGGCCAGGCCTCCGCCGCCCTGCAAGGCGTCAAACAGGGACGGATCCTGCCGCCCGTCGGCAATGCCCATGGTCACGTCGCCCAGGGCGTGCAGATCCAGGCCCTCCGTGCCGACCAGCAGCTCCGGGTGCGCCTCCTGCCCCGCCTTGTCCGCGGGGATCCGCCCCGCCAGCTGGCCGCGGACAGACTGTTCCCGCAGCCGCAGATAGCGCTTCATCATGGCAAGGCCCTCGTCAAACTCCCGCAGCGTCACGAATTTCGTCGGGTCGCGCTCCACATAGGGGCGGATGAGCGCCGCCGTTTCGTCGATGAGCGCGTCGAAGTCCATGGCGTCCAGCAGCTCGCCCAGGCGCTCGTAATAGCGCGCCTTCCATGCTTCGTCGGCGGTGATCCACTCGAACATCGGGTGCCCGCCGTCGGAGCGCACGGCCATCGGCTCATCAATCGGGTCGTTGACGGCATAGCGCGCCGTCATGAGCATGGTGCCGCAGGCGAGGTTATAGTCCCAGGGGATCAGGCTCAGCTGCCCGTCGTGTTCATAGAGGTAGTAATTGTGCGCGGACATGCCAGTGTAGCTGTCGGAATTGACGAAAAAGTTGTGCGCCGCGAAATAGGCGATCACGCGCTCGGCGTCCACAGTCCGCGTCAGGTCCTCCCGCCGGCCGAGGCGCTCCAGGGCGGCGATCAGGCGCATGCGGTCGCGGTAGCTGCCGCGCGTCTTGGCCATGTTGAAGATGCAGGGATAGCTTGCCGGCCGGTCGTCGATGTAGCGCAGCAGGAGATCCTCCGAGCCGCCCAGAAGAGAGGCCGTCAGCTCTCCGCCGCCCGTCAGCTCCCCGCCGCCGAAGAAGGAGCCGCCGTCGCCGTACATATCCTCAAAATCAAAGGCGGCGCCGCTGAGATCCGCGGAGCTCATGCCCTCATAGGCGCTCAGATCCAGGCCCTCGAAGAGCGCGCGGTGATCCAGCGCCCAGCCCAGCAGCCGGAAGAGCCTGAACTCTCCGCCGATGCCGAGCTCCTCCAGCGCCGCGCTCTCCGGCTTATACAGCTGCCCGCGCTCCGCGCCGAAATTGCGCCGCAGGAAGCCGTCCTCCACGCCCTCCACCGCCTGGTACAGGCCGAAATCCTCGCCGTTGACCGTGACGAAGACGTAGCTGCACAGCGGCGCCGGTACGCCCAGCGCTGCCATCGCCCGGTAGGCGAGCAGGTCCTTCATATAGGTGCTGTCCTCCACCAGGTTGTTGAGGCACAGCTTGTCGAGCCCGTGATAGCTCTGCCGGTCGATGAAGCGGTCAAACTCGATCTTCCAGCTCATGCGCGGCGAGCCCATCATGTTCACCGCAAACAGCGAGCCGTTGCCCTTGGCCCGAAAGCCCACGCTGTGCAGGGTCTCGCCGTCGATCACCAGGTCGCAGGCGGCGTATTCCTCGCTGCCCGCCCTGCGCAGGAAGCTCTCCCAGTCCGGCATGCGGATGTCGATGCTGTGTACGCGGGAGGGGTCGAAGAAGCTCTCGTAGCCGATCTCCCCCGCGCCGGCCGGAACGGCCAGCGCCCAGAAGCCCAGCGTGAGCAGGATCGCCAGCGCCGTCACCGCCGCGACGATCGCGGGAAAATATCTGCTGCCCGACATGGTTCAGTGCAGGTACTCGCCATGATAGCTGACCATCACGGCGCTGTCAACTCCGGGCAGGGCGCTCAGCTCGTTGACGAAGGCGCTGTCGCCGCCCTTCAGGCGCACCTCCGCGTGCAGCTCCACAGCCCCGGCGCGCACGGTCTTGGCCCGGGTCACGCAGCGGGCGGTCCGGCTGCGGAGGCAGGCCAGGGCCCGCTCCTCGCTCTCCTGCCCGTCGCAGCTGAGGATGACGATGTAGGGCGTGTCGCCGCCGCGGCGGTTGACGAAAAGGATCAGAACCAGGCCGATGAAGAGGCTGCCGAACAGCGCCAGGGGAAGCATCCCCGCGGCCAGCACGATGCCGACGGAGATCGACCAGAACAGGAACACCAGGTCCAGCGGCTCCTTGACCGCCGTGCGGAAGCGCACGATCGACAGCGCGCCGACCATGCCCAGCGAGAGCACCACGTTGGACGTAACGGCGAGGATGACGAAGGCGCTGATCATCGTGAGCGCCACCAGCGAAATGCCGAAGGCGTCGGAGGCCATCACGCCCTGGTTGGTCCTTTTGTACACGAAGAGGATAAACAGCCCCAGCGCGAAGGACAGCAGCATCGCCATCAGCAGATCGATCGGCGATACCGCGGCGAAATTCTCCAGGAACGAAGATTTGAAAATGTCGGAAAAACTGATCATGACTTAGTCTCCTCTCTCATCAAAAAGCCGACAGGCGGCGTATTTGGAAAAGCTTCCGAGGCCCCGGCCGGGCAGCTGCACCAGATCGCGGATCAGATCCGGCAAAAAGGCGTCCCACTTGAGCTCCAGCACGCCGCCGCTGCCGCCCGCGGGCACGAAGGCCCCGTCCGGGTCGAAAAAGTCGGCCGGGCCGAGGCTGCTGCGCAGATCGCTGTCCAGCGTGACGCGCACGTTTCCCGGCGCGTAGACAAAGGGCTCGCGCGTGTAGACCACGACGGTCTTCGGCCGCAGCAGCTCCACGCTCATGCGCAGCGCCAGCTCCCGCAGCAGCGCGCTGTCGCTGCCGCCCAGCCCGGCCGTGTCGCCCGCCGCGATCCGGCGCGCCTCGTCCTCGCTCAGCCGCGCCTGGGTCTTGCGGCACAGGCCGCGGATCCGTGCCTTCTTTTCCAGCACGATATAGCTCAGGTCGCCGTTGTAGCAGCGGAGGCGGAATTTCTCCCGCGGGCCGATCCCGTCGAGCTTCTCCCGCAGCGCCCGGTCGTCGGGGGTGTCAAAATACAGGCTGCGGATCTCATAGCTGCCGCCGCGGGCGTGGCTGTCCCGCGGCAGCACCGCGCCCAGCCGCCGGCTCAGCAGCCGCAGCTCCAGCGCCGTGACGGCGCATTTGACTTCATGGCGGTCCGTGTCCCTCACCTTCTTTCGTCCCTCATGATACACGCCCTTTCTCAAATCCAGCTCAACAAAGCGCCCGCCGCGGCGGCAATCTGTGCCGAAAAACCGTCAGTTTATGCGGCGCGGCTTCCCGGGCGGCCCGCTTTCCTGTAAGCTGGTGGCAGAAAGCGAGGCGATGGCATATGCCGAAGATTCTGGTGGCCGAAGACGATCCCGCGCTGCGGGAGCTGTACGCGACGGTCTTCCGCCGCGCCGGGTATGAGGTCGCGGCCGCCTCGGACGGCGACCAGGCGCTCGATCTGGCCGGGGAGGACGTGGACCTGATCGTCAGCGACGTGCGGATGCCGGGCTGCAGCGGGCTGGCGCTGACCGCGCAGCTGCGCGAGGCCGGCGTCAACACGCCCCTGATCCTGATCACCGCCCTCGGCACCAGCCGGGACAAGGAACTGGGCTTCCGGGCCGGGACGGACGACTACATGGTCAAGCCCGTGGAGCTGGAGGAGCTGCTCTGGCGGGCGGAGGCGCTGCTGCGCCGCAGCGGCAGGCTGACGCGCTCAGTCACCGTCGGGAGCACGCGCCTGGACTGCGGCGATCTCTGCGTGATCCGGGACGGGCAGACGGAAAAGCTGCCGAAAAAGGAGTTCGCGCTGCTGCTGAAGCTCTGCTCCAGCCTCGGCCGCACCTTCACCCAGGAGCAGCTGCTCGACGACGTGTGGGGCGCGGACGGGGACACCGATCCGCAGACGCTCTACGTCCACATCGGCCGCCTGCGGGAGCGCTTCGCCGACAACCCGGATTTTGAGATCCGCACCATCCGCGGACTGGGCTACAAGGCGGTGCGCAAATGAAGCGGAAAAAACTGACGCGGCAATACGTCACCAGCATTTTCCTCGTAAACCTCGTCACGAACTCGCTGCTGGCGCTGCTGGGGATCCTGCTGTGGCGGCTGGAGCTGCTGCAGACGCTGGGTCCGATCGTCTTCGCCGCGGGCTATCTGCTGCTGGTGGCCATTCTCGGCAGCGCGGCCTCCGCCCGCGTTTCCGGGCAGCTTTTCGCCCGCGTCGGCCGCCTCGCGGCGGCCATGGAGCGGGTCGGGCGCGGCGATTTCGGCGTCCGCCTGCCGGAGGGGAAGGCCGCCGACGAGCTGGGCGAGATGGAGCGCTGCTTCAACGCCATGGCCGGGCAGCTCGGCCGGATCGAGCTGATGCGCACGGACTTTGTGGAGAACGTGTCGCACGAGCTGAAAACGCCGGCCGCGGCCGTGATGGGCTGGGCGGAGCTCCTGCGCGGCGAGCTGCCAGAGGAGGAGCGCCGCCGCTGCGCCGACGCGCTGATCCGCAGCGCCCGCCAGCTCGCGGCGCTCACCGAAAACGTGCTGCTGCTCAGCCGCCTGGAGCACGGCGACGCGCCGCCGGAGAAGGCGCCCTTCCACCTCGACCGGCAGCTGCGGGAGGTGCTGCTGGCCGCGGAGCCGGCCTGGAGTGAAAAGGAGCTCCGGCCGGAGCTCACCCTCGCGCCCTGCGAGTATTGCGGCAGCGAAGCACTGCTGCGGCAGGTCTGGCAGAACCTGATCGGCAACGCCGTCAAGTTTTCGCCCCGCGGCGGCGCCCTCGGCCTGGTTCTGGAGCGGACCGGCGGCGAGGTGCGCGTCACGGTGTCCGACGAAGGCCCCGGTATCGACGCACGAGACCGGGAGCGCATTTTCGAGAAATTCTACCAGGCGGACCGCAGTCACGCCGCGGCCGGCAACGGGCTCGGCCTGCCGCTGGCCCGGCGGATCGTCGAGCTGCACGGCGGGCGCATCGAGCTTGAGAGCGAACCGGGCCGGGGCAGCCGCTTTACCGTGATCCTCCCCTGACTCGATCAGGCAAAAAACAGCCTGTCATCCCCTGCTTTCGCGCGGGATGACAGGCTGTTTCTTTGTCGGGGAGCGCTCAGGCTTTGTTCTTTTTCCTGCTGCGCAGCAGCATATACACGCTGCCGGCGGTCAGCACGGTGCACACGCCCGCCAGCGTGTACAGCGCCACCTGCCACCAGGGCGTGATGACGCGGATGGTGGCGTGGCCCACGTTCATCGCGTGGCTGTGGCAGATCGAGTAGCAGATGTTTTTGGCCGCTCTCTGCACGGCGGTGACGATGGCGGGGTCGTTGTCCAGACCGTCCAGGGTGGCCATGCCGCTGCCGTGGCCGTCCCACAGATCCTGGCCGGCCAGCACGCCGAAGCGGTAGTCCATATACTTGGCGAAGACGGAGCAGTCGGTGATGGCGGCGCCCTTCATGCCCCATTCGTCGCGGAGGATGCCGGTCATCAGACCGTAGTGCGCGCCGCTCCACACCGCGCCGAGACGGTTGAAGGAGCTCATCACGCCCATGCCGCCGCCCCGGACGATACTGCCCTCAAAGCCCTCGAGGTACAGCTCGCGGATCGCCTGCTCGTTGGACCAGGTCGCGATGCCGTAGCGGCCTTCCTCCTGGTCGTTGAGCGCAAAGTGCTTGGTGAAGACGTAGACGCCCCGGTCCTGGATGGCGGCGACCTCAACGGCAGCCACGCGGCCGGCCAGCCAGCCGTCCTCGGAGTAGTACTCGAAGTTGCGGCCGGAGTAAGGCGTGCGGTGGATGTTGGCGCCGGGGCCGTAGATGCCGGAGAAGACGGTGCCGGTGCCGTCGGTGGCGTGGAGGAAGTCCTCGCCGATGCACTTGCCCATGTTCTCGATCAGTTCCAGGTTGAAGGTGGCGGCCATCACGTCCTCCGACGTGTAGGCCATGGCGCTCGCGCCGCCGGTCAGGGACTTGGTGAAGCCCTGGGGCCCGTTTTCATCGTTCGTGCCGGGCAGGTTGATGGAGGGCACGGGCTTGGTGAGGTGGAAGCCGTTGTAGATCAGGTCGGTCAGCTCGGCATAGGGGACCTCGCTGATCAGCTGGCTCCAGCGCGGATCGTCCACGTCCGCCATGGCGAGGTCGCCGGCATCCAGCTCGCCGGCCACGCCCAGCGCGGGCATCGCCGCGTCGGGATAGATCTCCGCCTTCATCTTTTCGACGATGGCCTGGCGGCCGCTCTCCTCATGGGTGAGGCCGTCGGCCCACATCTGCTCGGTGATGTGCAGGGACTGGGTCTGGGGCCAGGTGCCCTGCCAGTCGCTGCGGCTGAGGTAAGTGACAGTCTGGCCGTCCGCGCCCTCGTACTTGTTCAGGTCGGCGTTGTCGAAGCGGTTGGTGATGGGCAGGCCGGTGACGGAGGAGACGGCATAGGTCTCGCCGTCAAAGGCGGGATTGTTCCATACGGCGCTCAGCTCCGCCTTGCCGTCCACGGCGGCGCCCTTCGCCGCGAGGATGTTGTTGATCGCGTCGTGGGCGTTGCGGCCGACGGTGAAGTAGTAGTCGCCGTCGTCGAGGATGTAGGTCTTCGCGCCGTTGGCGTCATAGCTGGTGAGATCTTCCTTCTCCACGGTGATGGTGAAGTGCTCGGTGTCGCCGGCCCCGATCATCTTCTTGTCGAAGCCGCAGAGCTCCACGGCGGCCTTCTCGACCAGGTTCTGCCGGTCGTAGTCGGTGTAGGGGGACTGGAAGTAGATCTGGACGGTGTGCTTGCCGTCCACGCCGCCGACGTTTTTGACGTCGACGTCGACGGTGATGGTGTCGCCCTCGTCGGCGATCTTGAAGTTGGAATACTCAAATTCGGTGTAGCTCAGGCCGTAGCCGAAGGGGAAGGCGACGCAGTCGTCGTAGTTCCAGTCGCCGGCGTTGCCCTGGCCGAGGACGGCGTCCTCGTAGCGGGTCTCATAGTAGCGATAGCCGACGTAGATGCCCTCCTGGTAGACGACATAGTTCATGTTGCACTTGTCGATGCCGGGGTCGGTGTTGTTCTGCGCGGTGGCCACGCCGTAGTCGCTGCCGTTGGTCCAGGGGTAGGCGCCGAAGTTGGCCATGGCGGGGGCGGAGTGGTTGTCCTTGAGGAAGGTGTCGACGATGCGGCCGGAGGGGTTGACCTTGCCGGCCAGGATGTCGGCCACGCCGTAGATACCGGTCATGCCGACGTCGCCGATCCACAGCACAGCGTCGATACCGTAGTCATCGACGAAGTCGAGCTGCAGGGCGTTGGAGGAGTTGAGCAGGACGACGATCTTCTTGAAGGTGCCGTCGGCCTTGAGCTTTTCCAGGTTGGAGAACATGTCGATCTCCTCCTGGCACAAGCGCAGGTAGTCGCCGTCGGTCATATAGGGCTCCAGCTCGGCCAGGCCGGAGGGCAGGTCGGCGCCCTCGCCGCCGGAGCGGGCCAGGACCACCAGCGCCACGTCGCCGTAGCTGGCCCAGGTGTTCTTCAGCGCTTCGGGGTATTTGTCCCAGGGCACCTCATTGATGCGGTACTGGCCCTGGTTGCCGCCGGTGGTGGCCGCATTGACGCGCTTGTAGCCCGCGGTGGCGTAGAACTTCCACTGCTCGGGGTTCACGCTGTCCGCGCCGAAGACCTCGTCGAAGGCGCTCTTGAGCGTGACGGCGTCGTCCGCGGACACCTGGCCGGAGCCGGTGCCGCCGTAGAGCAGATTGAAGCTGGACTGGGAGAAGGTGGTGAACTTGGTGCCCGCGGCGAGCGGGAGCGTGTTGTCGCGGTTGACCAGCAGCGCGGCGCCCTCGGACTCGATGTCGCGGCAGAGCTGCTTTTCAAAGGCGACCAGATCCTCTTCGCTGTCGTAGTTGGACACGAAATAGACGCTGGCGCCCTCTTCGGGCACGATCTCCTGGGTCTTCGCGCCGAGCGCCACGTTGATCGCGTTGGCGAAGGAGTTGGTCACCGGGATCGCGACGATCGAGACGATCATGAGGACCGCGAGGATCGGTGTCAGGATTTTCCAGAGCAAGCCTTTTTTCATTTGTTCCTCCTTTTAAAAGCGGGGCGGGCGATCGGCCCGCCCCGGAATGGGTGAAGCTGTTGGAAAACGGCACTCAGGCCTTGGCGGCGGTGTTGCCGTCGATGGTCCAGTTCTCGGCGCCGGCGCCGGCCCAGACCTGGCTGAACGCACCCAGAGTCTCCTCGTCGGGCGCGGTGACGGTCAGCTGCGTGCCGTCCTCAGAGAGGGTGTAGGTGAAGCCGTCGCGCTCCATGCTGTAGGCGGGGAACTGCACCTTCATGTTGGTCTCGTCCAGGGCGATCAGCACAAGGCCGTCGGCGTCCCAGGCGTTGACGATGGCGAGCATGCTGCGATCCTCGTTGAGGAGGAAGGCGTGGCTGATGTTCTCCCAGATGGAAGCGGCGTAGCCTTCGAGCTCACCGTCGGCCTCCAGGATCACGGCGTCGCCGAGTCTGGTGTAGGTGACGGGGATGTCCATGAAGACCTTCAGCGTGCCGATGCCGTCGTCGCCGAGGCGCAGCTCGGCGGTGGTGGCGTTGCCGCCCATATCCATGGCGACGGTGTAGGGGGCGTCCTCAGCGATCTCGGGGGTGCCGAGAGCGGTGACGTCGGAGCAGACGAAGTTGTAGGTGACGGAGGCGTCGCCCATGGTGCGGTCCACAGAGAAGGCGGCGGTGCTGCCCTCGTTGGCGACCTCGACGGAGGAGCCGGCGACGGAGATCTTCACGCCCTCTTCATCCACGCTCCACTTGCCGTCGGCGAACTTGTCGTAGCCGGCGTAGAGCAGCAGGGTGCCGTCCTGCTGGAGGTAAGCGGTGGCGCCGTGCTCTTCGTCAACAAACTGGCCGATGCTCTCGGGAGCGGTGAACTCGACCTTGTAAGCCTGGATGAAGGCGTTGGCGTCGGCATAGAGGCTGCCCTCTTTGCCGGTCATGGTGGCGGTGCGGGTGTAGGACTGGCCGGGGGTAACGGGGTAGGTCATGTCGAAGGAGTACTCGCCGGCCACGTCGTAGGCGTAGCTGGTGGTGGCGTTGCTCTCATTGCCGGCAGCGTCGACATAGGCGAGCTTGATCTGCAGGCAGGGCACGCCGTCCTTCTCGACCTCTTTCCAGGTACCGGAGAGGTAGCTCTGGGTGTAGGTGGGGTTGGTGGCGGCGTCAGAGGCGTCGTAGTTGGAGAAGGCGTACTTGTCGCAGACGGCGGTGCCGTCGGCGGCGAGGGTCAGCAGGAAAGCGCTGTTGAGCATGGAAGCGAATTCGCCCTGCTCTTCAAACTTGCCTTCAAACTGGAAGGTCTTGCCGGAAGCCTCTTCCGTGCTGCCTTCGGCAGCGGGAGCGGCGGTCTCGGCAGCGGGGGCGGGGGTGCTGTCTCCGCAGGCGGCCAGGGCCAGGATCATGCAGAGCGCAAGAACGAGTGCCAGGATCTTTTTCATGTTGTTTCCTCCAAATTGGTTGTTTCTTCAGCATAATCACCTTATGCGAAAGTACGGATCAGAGAAGGGCTGCGCGGGGCGGAAGCCGCGCGGTCCGCGCGCAGCCTCCGCCTGCCTGTTGTCAGGCTTTTTTGTTATGTTCCATAAAGGCCGAGACGACGTTGAGTATCGCGGCCAGGGCGAAGACGACGGAGAAGGCGATGGCAATGGTGGGGTTGCCGCCGAAGAAGGGAACCTTCGTCAGCACGTCCGCCAGTGGATAGGCCGTCTCCACCAGGTGGATGCCCAGCGCGACGGCATAGCACGCGCCGGCCAGCACCGGAGCGATCCGCAGCCGCAGCGCCTCGCCCGCGCAGCCGATCAGGCCGCCGCCCAGCATCAGCGCAAAGCACAGCCACTTGAACACCCGGTCCCATTCGCCGGTCGTCGGGTCTGCCGTGCCAGCATACACGATCAGATACGCCGCAGCGCCCACGATTGCGATCACCGCCGCCGCGGCCGCCAGCCAGAAGCCGAGCTTTCTGTCCTTCAGGAGTTTCATCTTACTTCTCCTCCTTTCGGGCCTTGTTCCACGTCAGCAGAAACAGCGCGCAGCTGCCCAGCGTCATCACGCCCAGCGCCGCGTTCAGCGCGATCATCGCCGGCTTCCACCACGGCGTGTAGTTGGCCACCGGCACTTCCTTCGCCAGACCGTTCACCAGGTTGGAGCGGCTCATCGAGTACAGGTAGTACTTCGCCACTTCGCGAAGCTTTCCCCAGA
>JAEEGG010021278.1_pt1 | contig 12892 bp, 9 predicted proteins | sample 9134161 | NCBI WGS metagenome assembly JAEEGG01 (sample SAMN16246543, study PRJNA631951) | gut metagenome | biome: gut microbiome; feature: rumen; material: CR-attached | host: Bos | place: Iran: Karaj | collected 2018-10
CATAAACGACATATCCGTCACCATGGAAACGTCAATAAAATTCAAGTCACAATTACAGCCATAATAAGCAATAGCAGCATTTATAATATCATTTAAGTGATCTTTATCAACCGCAATAAGCCTACCTGAAGAATTCTTTATTGAATCCAAAATCTTGTGATATGCGTTCCAAACAACATCTAAATTATCTTTTGGCTGATTATTTTCAACACCTTTGAATATTCCAATAACATTTGCATTGTCAGATATATTCCATTTGCTGATGTCCCCATTGAATTGGGAATGAGAGAACATATATGACATATCGGTCACGTTGGACACATCCCACTGGCTGATATCACCATTGAATTGGGACCAACTGAACATTGATGACATGTTAGTCACATTGGACACGTCCCACTGGCTGATATCACCGTTGAATTGAGAACCACAGAACATCCCTGACATATTAGTCACTTTGGATACGTCCCATTTGCTGAGGTCGCAGTTAAGCTTGGAACTAGAAAACATCCATAACATATCAGTCACATTGGACACGTTCCACTGACTAATGTCACCGTTGAATTGAGATCCACAGAACATCGATGACATATTTGTCACGTTGGCCACGTTCCACCGACTAATGCCTCCGTTGAATTGTGATTCGCTGAACATCGACGACATGTCTGTCACATTGGCCACGTTCCACTGACTAATGTCACCGTTGAATTGGGATCCTTCGAACATCCTTGACATGTTCGTCACATTGGACACATTCCACTTACTGATGTCTCCGTTGAATTTAGAACCCATGAACATTGAATGCATATCCGTCACATTGGATACGTTCCATTTACTGATGTCGCTGTTGAATACAGGGAAAATCTCAAACAAATTACTCATATCCGTCACTCGCGACACATCAATAAAATTTAGGTCGCAGTTCGGCCCCAACGCATCAACTTCGACAGTCATGAGTTTTATCAGATGGTCTTTGTCGCGAGCAATAACTTCGGAACTCTTATACCATTCTGGAGTATGATTTTCAAGGAAAGAATTTCTGAACATTCCTCTCATACACGTCTCATTGGATATGTTCCATTTGCTGACGTCGCCATTGAATTGGGATCCTGAAAACATATATGGCATATCGGTCACGTTAGACACGTTCCACTGGCTTATATTACCGTTGAATTGAGATTTTGAAAACATGCATGACATATCAGTCACGTTGGACACATTCCATTTGCTGATGTCACCGTTGAACTGGGATCCATAGAACATGGCATACATGCTGGCAACATTCGACACATCCCATTTACTGATGTCACCGTTAAATTGGGAGTCATAAAACATGCTTGACATATCAGTCACATTGGACACATCCCATTTGCTGAGGTCGCAGTTAAGATCGGAATCAGAAAACATCCATGACATATCAGTCACATTGGACACATCCCATTTGCTGATGTCACCGTTGAACAGGGAGTTGCTAAACATACCTGACATATTCTTTACATTGGATACGTCCCATTTGCTGATGTCGCCGTTAAATTGGGAGTCATAAAACATCCATGACATATCAGTCACATTGGACACATCCCATTTACTGATGTCGCCGTTGAAATTGGAGTTGTCAAATAAAAACGACATATCCGTCACCTGCGACACGTCGATAAAATTCAGGTCGCAATTTGGGCCCTCTTTTTCGATAGTTTCTTTGATGAGTTGCTTTAGGTGTTCGCTGTCGCGGGCAACGATTTTTTCAGACATAATCTTTTCCTTTTGCGTATGAACAACGCAACATCTTCTTTATATATATATTATTTGAACAACAAAAAGGATGAATTATTCGAAAATTCATCCATAAATGGGGACTGTAGATAAAAAAGCCCACCCCTATATATCGGTAAAGGAGTGGGATGTGTAAAAAGAGAAGGTGTTTAGGGGAAATTGTCAAAGCACGATGTCGTTTAGCTCTATATAATCGCCAATGGAATCATCTGTATTTTCTTGTTCGGAAACATTATTATTTGATGGATTGGCTCTGTTCGAATACCATGCAGGTGGAGTAAGGTGACAATGATCAAACATACCATCCATATTCGTTACATTGGATACATCCCATTGGCTGAGATCTCTATTGAAATGGTGCGCGTGCAAGAACATACTTTCCATATTTTTTACATTGGAAACGTTCCACTTGCTAATGTCTCCATTAAAGTTGCTATTAAAGCAGAACATAAAACGCATATTTGTCACATTTGAAACATCCCACTGACTAATGTCGCCATTAAATTCATTTAATGGGGCATCAAGAAACAATTCGCTCATATCCGTCACTTGCGACACGTCAATAAAATTGAGATCGCAGTTTGGGCCATCTCTATCGGTCATCGCCTTGATGAGTTGTTTAAGTTCTTCGCGGTCCTTGACGGTGAATTTTTCAGGCATGTTTTTCTCCTTTTGCGTGTGGACAACGCAATATCTTTTTTTCTTTATATATACATTATTTGAGAAGAAAAAGGGGCGCCCTAATTCGAAAATGCCATTTCTTTCCATTCGGGGAGCTTCGCAAAACGAGCCTTGTAGGCCTTGATAAACAACCTGAAATCGACAGGTTTGCCTTCCATACGCGGATCTTCCAGAAAATCCGGTGAACTGATCCACTTGAAAACATCCTGTTTCGGCTTATCCCTGGTAATGTCCGTTCCGTTGGCGTTGTAAATCTTGATCTCGGGCAAAAGGGCCTCGATGCGTTGCAGCATGTCTTCGCGGGTGACGCTGACTTCCACAAAATCGCAACGGGTCACAAGTGAAGCGTCCGTAGCCAACAGCTCTTCCCGACTCATGTTGGAAATAAAGATGATGCTGCCCCTGAACTGGAAATGTGTCGGCACGCCCTCGCGGTTTGAATGCGACCTCGACCAATCCATGAGTTTTTTCATGATTTCCTTGCGCGAGGTACAGCCGAACGTATCCACCATGTCAGGGCGCTTGGTGGTCCACGAGATATCGCGAGATTTTCCTGAATCCAAAGCGCCCTTCAAAATAGCAAGCCCCTCCTTTGAAGAAAGCACGGAATCGCAGTCGTCGAATACGCAAATCTTGTCGTAGTTCTTGAACAGGAATTCAAACATGGCGCTGGCCGTGCACTTGCCCTTCATGATGACGAACTGCTCGTTTTTCTTGCCGTAGCGCGAAAGCACCTGCTCTACCGCATACGATTTTCCAACGCCGCCGGGGCCTGTCACCAACAACGCCGGCGACAGCTTCTGCGCAACCAAAGTCACCTGGCTGTTCAGCAGCCTGAAAATCGGTAGCGGGTCTTCGACGATTTCTTCTACCAGTTCTTCTGAGATTTCCGACTGCGGAGATTCAGTTTCAGTAACGACCTCTTCCGAATCCAAAATCTCATCATCGACATCTTCATTCTGTTCCAGGGTTTCCGCACACACCTTCTCATTTGCTTTACTTTTTGTTTTAGCGGCAGGAACTTTGCAAGAATGGGACAGACGAATTTCTTCGAGTTCCACATCAATAACCTGGTTATAGCGTTTCTCTTTGCGCAGGTCATTATAAATGTTGGCGATTTTTTTGATTCTTTTTTCAGAAAAAGTCTTGATGCCGTTTTCCTTGAATATCAAATATAGGCGACCTACGGAAAACTCGTTATCAACCCCCTTGACAGTAGCCTCGATGCAGTTGATCTCATCATTTTCATCAAAAATATATTCAAAGGAATCCTTTGCGATAAAGGAGACCGGAATGCGGACGGCATCCTCGTACTCTATGTCGGGTTCGTTCATCTCTCCTTCGCTCGGAATCACCTTCTTTTTCTGCTGTTTCATTTCTAGGTATGTTTGCAACAGCGCGGCTATCCTTTGGTAACTATAGTTTGTGATGCCTTGGTCCATCAGCGTGTTGACAATCTGTTGGATGCAATAATCCCAATTGTACATCTTGATAATTGCTTCTATAGGTTCGCAAGATGAATAACCGATATTAACAAGACCGTTCTTTGCAGACGACATAGGTTCTCCTTTTTTTTTGAGTTGGTACAATATTCGGCCCAAATTTTTTCAATACAGTCAAAGATGGGCTTTCTATACCAGGGAAGAAGTTTTTGCCCGGGCGAAGGAATCTGCCGAATGCACACACAACCATCCCGAAGGTATCAAAGGTGCGCAGGCGACAGCCCTTGCAATCTTCATGGCCAGAAACGGCGCAAGTATAGGCGACATCAAGACTGCAATCGAAATGGAATTCGGATACAACATCGGCTTCACGCTTGATGAATTACGCCCCGAATATAGCTGGAACTATCCCGAAGCAGCCCTATGTCAGGGCACGGTTCCACAGGCAATCCGCTGCGTGTACGAAGCCACAAGTTATGAAATTGCCTTTTTTACACCGAAGAAATTCAATTTCACTCCTTTTCCCTTGCTCTTTTCCGGAACGCGCGTTTGAGCCTAGCTACAGTTCTTTTCACCCTTTTACGGAGTTTTTCGTCGTCGCGTTCTTTTTGTAGGACTGCTTCGCGCGAGTACTTGGCGTTGACCCATTCGATAAATTCTTTGCAAACGGCAATAAAGCCGTCCAGGTCATTTTTCTTGACGGAACGCTGGTGGTAACCATATTCGTTCACCATTTGGTTGAACATTCCGTTCCCAGTGTTTTTAAACATATACCTAATATCGGAACAATAGAGCTTTTCAATTTCGTATAGGATTGGTTCCTTGAAGCTCCATTGTTTTAATTTGATGAAGCCGATGGCGTACCCGTCACGCGGGTTTATGACCGTATCGGAACCGACCGTCAGACCCGCTGCCCTTAACTTTTGTTCCAATTCTTCTCTAGTAACTCTCATTTTTATCAGACCTCCGGGTATCACCAGCTAAATGTCACTTGAGTCTATCGATAACGCCCTCTCTAGTATATCGCCAGGAGGACCAATGATGTAAAGGGGCGTGGCAAAGAATGCAGTCAAGACAGCAACCGCAAAAAACTGCCGCCAAGAAGGCTGTCAAGGATACAAGAAGTAACTTATTACGCCGCTTCATCCAAATCATAGTCATTCAGGTACGAATCTTGGATATAGTTCTGGGCTCTTTCCTGTGCAACGAGGATTTCGACGAATTCCTTTTTTAGGCCATATTCCTGCGCGATAGCGCGGATTTTCTTGAAGTTGGTATTGATTACCTGACGGCTCATGCCCATGATGCTAGCCATTTTGGTCTGGGTGAGATAGCCGCGTTCTTCAAAAGTGGCGACATACTTCTGGAAAAATGCGAGAAGCCTATCGTTTTCGCAAAGGCACTTTTCGAGAGAATGTACGATTTCCGCCATGTCGGCATCGTCTTGGTTGCGATATTCGTAGCGATCGTAGTTATCGCAATAATCATACTTCGCCGAAATTTCGGTGTTAAAAGCCTTCTCGTCCAAGAATGCATACTTGTTCTTCATCGCAAAGAAAGCGAGGAACGGCGTGTCACAGCAGAAATTGTATGTTTCGACAGCCTTGGCCAAGTTCATATAAGACCTGCCCATGCGACATTGCCAGAGTTTTTCAGAACAAGAACAGTCCTCGGAAAAGTCCGGACGAATCTTGTAGTACTGATTGAGAGTGACTTTCTTGATAAAGTCCTTATGACGAACCCACAGTTCCGACAGGGCGTCGAACTTGCCAGATTTCGCGAGCTTCACGAGCTGGGAGTCGTCAAGTTGAGTGTAGTTCTTGTTAGCGGTGTTGACCATGTTTATCTCCTTGTAATAAAAACCCATAAAATTTTTAAAAACCATTTTTTTTCAAAAACACAATACCCCAACAACAAATAATTTTTTTTTTCAAAAAATTATTTTTAGACAAAATCACAAAAACAAAAATTTTATTTCTAAAATTTTTATTCTTTTTCAAATATTTTCATTAAAATCAAATAATCACAACCCCTTCAAAAAGGGGAGTGTAATATAGTAAATTTTGTGGTTTTTGTCAATGGCTTGAAATGTCAGATTATGACATCGTAAATCTTGAAATTGGCAAGAAAACCGCCAAGGCATTCCAGAACTTCTTCGTTGCTCGGCAGGATTCCTTTTAAATGGGCTTTTCGGCTGGATACAGCACGCCCACCCTCATATATCGTTTTAAAAGGAATGAATGTAAAAGGAGGTTACTTCACGCACCTGACAGACCGCGCTTCGTCCTTGCCGAAGGCGCTAATCTTGGCGGCCTTGGTGCTGAAATCGAGCAGTAGGTAGTGGGCAAGGCCGTCGGGAGTTTCCGATGCGGTCCAGAGGTGGGCATAGCCGCCGATGCCGTCGAACTTGCCGCCCGTGGCATTGTTTCCAGCGAGGCGGTAACCGGCGGGGAGTGCGTTAAAGCCGAAATCGTCCGAGCCGTTGCCTTTCTTGAACCAGCCGCTTGTTGACTTGAGTGCATTGCCTGCGACTTCTGTGCCGCCCGCTGCTGAAATAAGTTGTTCGAAGTCGGCGCTGTCGGGCAGGTGCCAGCCTTCGGGGCAAACGGTGCGGGCCATGTCCCAAGTGTAGAGCCGACCATACTTGGAGCAGTTGCGCTTGTCGCCATCGGGGCAGGCGCTTCCTTCGATTTCATAATTCAGGTTTTCAGCCATCCAGGTTTGCGAACCAATTTGCACAATGTCGTAGCTTTGACCGTCGCGCGGATCGGTGAACGACTCGGAGCAGGCGGAAAGCAGGGCGGTCAGAAGAATCGAAATGTATAGAACGGGCTGGCGCATCAGATTTTCAGAGGTTAAGTGATTCTACCCAATCGATGTCGGGAGTGGCGTGGAGTGTCTGCAATCCGCATGATGAGGCAGCTGCGATGTTTTCGGCGTTGTCGTCAATGAAAATCGTTTCACTCGGGTTCGCGTTTAATATGCGGATCGCCGTCCTGAAAATTTCTGGGTCGGGCTTTTGCAAATGAAGTTCCTGACTCAGAAAAATATGGTCGAAGAAATCAACCAAGTTGTTACCATTTGCGTTGAACCATTTTTGGCAACAGCATTCCCAGTGCAGATCGTTAGTGTTACTCAGGAGCGAAACAGTGACATCTTCTCTTTGGCGTAGGCGGCGGAGCGCATCCAGCTTGCGTTCGGCAATATCGAGGCAGATGGAATTCCACGCCTGTTCAATATCGCGTGGAGTTGTTGTAGAAAAACATTTGTCTGCAATTTGCAGACAGAAATCCTGCGTGTTCAATAGGCCGAGCTGGTAATCTTCCATCCACTTGTAAACGGAACCGCCCTTTTCGAGTTCCGCAGCGGGGAGCCCCAGGGCCATGAATTGTTCGTACGCATTCTGCATCCGGATATCGAGAACGACCCCGCCCAAGTCGAAGATGTAATTTTTGAGCATGTGCGAAAAATAGAAAAACACGAAAAAATTGTTAGCTACTTTCGTCAGAATGCGATTTTCAGCTTAAAATCGGCATTTTCCACGAAAGTCCATCAAAAAAGTCCTTGTTTTTACAAAAAGTCGTTTAAAAAAGTCATTAAATTATTTAAAAGTCGCTAGAAAAAAAATCTATATTAAGGTAAAAAGTCCATTGAAAAAGTCGATTGGAGGTGAATATGCTGAAACGAAAGGTTGAAAAACAGCTTGAGGATTGGAAGAAATCGCCTTCTAGGAAGCCCCTTATCATAAAAGGGTGCAGACAATGCGGCAAGACGCATTCTGTTTTAGAGTTCGCCCATAAGAACTACCAAAGCGTTGTCTATCTCAATTTTTTCAGGAATCCCGAATATGCTCAAATATTCGAAGGTGCGCTAGACATTGATACGCTTACTATGCAAATGGGCGCAACAATTCCCGGAACAAGATTTCTGCCACACAGGACGGTTATCATCTTGGACGAAATCCAAGAAGCGCCCAACGCGCGCACTGCATTAAAATTTTTCAAGGAAGATGGCCGATACGATGTCATTGGAACCGGTTCGCTGCTCGGGGTCCAGGGATACGGCAAGGCTCCAAAGTCTATTCCTGTCGGATCAGAAACGGTTATTACAATGTATCCACTTGACTTTGAGGAATTCTTATGGGCCAATGACATTCAGCCACCAGTATTCGAAAAACTCCGTGAATGTTTTGAGCAAATAGTTCCTGTTCCACAAGCACTTCACAATCGTATGCATCAGTTGCTGCTTCAATACACTGTTGTGGGAGGCATGCCCGAAGTCGTTCAAGAATTTGTGAACACCCACCAAATGGATAACGTGTTCCAGCTGCAAGAAGGTATCGTCAATTCCTATCGCGACGATATGGTCAAGTACGCTTCAGCTTCCGATAAGGTTCGCATCAAGGAATGTTTTGATTCTATTCCGAACCAACTTGCCAAAGAGAACAAGAAATTTCAATACTCGCTTATCGAAAAAAAAGGGACTGCCGACAAGTTCGCGGGCTGTCTGCAATGGATTGAGGACGCCGGAATCATTACGCGCTGCTATAACCTGCATACAACGGAGCTTCCACTAGAAGGGAATGCAGACAAAAGCGTATTCAAAGTTTATATGAACGATATCGGACTTTTCGTTAGTATGCTTGAGCAAGGAACGCAGGGCGATATTCTACAAGGGAATCTTCTCGGATACAAGGGCGCTATATTTGAAAATCTTGCCGCAAGTATCCTTTACAAAATGAAACGCAAACTATTCTATTTCCGCAAGGACTCCGGATTAGAGATTGACTTTGTCATTAGATATAAAGGCGAATGCACCTTGTTAGAAGTCAAGGCAGAAAATGGCAACGCCAAGAGCGTAAAGACCATACTAAATCATCCCGAAAAATACCATGTCAATAAGGCGATCAAGTTCGGAAACTACAACGTTGGCAATACGGGCAATGTACTAACGATGCCGTTGTATATGCTAATGTTTGTGGAATGCTTTTAATGGCTAAAAAAAGTCACTTCACGCACCGAACAGATAGTGCGGCGCGTTTTGTGAACTCGCCCCATTCGCTTGTTCTGAAGTCATCGTTTTGTAGTCCGTGCAAAAAGAAATAGAGGGCGTGCTCGGAATCATTTCGGAAATCCATCCGCTCTGTCGATGTCCAAAAGAAAGCTTCTTCGCCGACACCGCAATAAATGTCGTCATCGTATCCTGTATGGTAATTGCAGTCCGATTTTCTCATCTCTTTTTCGGCCCTCGCTCCGGCGGCAAGCCCCGCAAAGCCGAACCTGTCGATATACTTGATGTCGTATTTTTCATTCGGATTCCAGCTGTATTTAGCCCTCATGCTTGCGCTTGCACCTTCGTTACCATTGTGCGAGTCGGCGTAGTCAATCATTTCCTTCCATTCTTTTTCACTGGGGATGTGCCAGCCGCTGGGGCATATTCCCCTGTGCTTGCTCTTGATTTTTTCGGCATAGACAGCATTTAGTTTGTCATAAACTGTATCGAACTGCATGGCGACTGTCCACGGATAAAGCCTACCGTAAATGGCACAGGAATCGGGTTCGTCGTTGTAGCAGTAGCTTGAATCTGCGGCGTAGTTCAGGTTTTCCGCAAGCCACCAGCGATCGCCGATTTTTACGGTTCTGTATGTTTTTCCGTCACGGACATCTACGATAGAATCGTATTCGATGCTTGCAGGGTCAAATATATCTTCGGATTCTTCTTCGGTGCCGGTGCTTGGCCGGTAATAGTCGTTATTGTCGCAACCGCACAAGGCCGCAAGGGCAAAAGCTACGGCAAATACAGCGGGGAATGCGGAAACAACCTTATTTGCGACATATCTCATGGTACAGGGTCTCATGGTTCCCCCTCGTAATATAGCGAATCGCCGCGCTGGTTTACGACAATGACCGCGCTGCCCACATCCTTTATCCTGTAGGCCGGCAATTGCGATTTCAGCATACCGCCACGTATCGCGTAAAAGTTCTCCGCAATCTTGAGGTAGTGTGCCACAAAGGAGATATCCCTGTGCAAGTCAAAAGTACAGTTTTCAAGTTCCAGGGTATCCAGGTCCCGTTTTTCACCGTTCACAATGGCAAGGGCGCAGTCGTTTGAAAACTGGTCGAGCCGCAACGCGTTTACGCAGTAAAATTTTCCGTCGATAGAATCCATGGCAAGGCAGCTTTCGGTCCAGCGGGGGAGTCCCTTAAAAGACAATTCCTCCGGCAAAAGGTCCTCGGGCGCCGAGCTTTCATCACCGACTTTCTGGGAGCGTAAATCGGCAGAATAGTAGTAGGTCGAGAGAGTGTTGCTGAAAGATTCTCCATCTTCGTAAGCCATAAAATGGTTGCAGTGGATGGTTCCTTGTTCCCAATGCTGGACCTCGACAACCATGGTCGTGTCGTCTATCAGGCCCCTGTAGCGCCACGTGTAGCCCTTGTCGGTCACCTCGTAGGTGTCGATACCGCAGCCGACTAGCACTACACAAAATATTGCGCCTATCATCGTAAGAATATACCGCCAAAATCTCATCGGTTCCTCCTAGTCCCTTACGCACATCGCCTGGCCCATGGGCATAAGGTCCTTGGGGCATTCGATTACAGCCTTGATGTTGGTGTGCAGTATCATGCTCGAAATCTCGTAGGTAAAGCAGTATTGCGTACTGTCGTCCTTTGAGGTACTCGACCAGAGCAGTATCAAGTTTCTTTTGAAGGAGCCACCCGAATCCAACTCGTCCATTCCCTGAATGACATTTGAAATGCGGTTCATCTCGTCGCTATCGATGGTACGTTTCCATTCGTTGACACCCGACTTTTTCCACTCGGTAGTATCGGGAATGTGGAATCCCGCAGGGCAAAAAGCTTCCGCCTCATCCCATGTCGTAAACGTATTTTCGCCATGATAGACAAACTTGATGGAACCATTTACGCCCGCCCAGCGACTCCACCTTTGATAGAAGCCGTCGAACGATTCGCTTCTTGTCTCAAAGTCGGACAGATAGACACTCTTGTTCCCGTAGGGGGCGCGGACATACATCTTGCCGTTGATCATTCTCGCATCGTATTCAACGTCTCCGATGGTCGCCTTTTCAAGCCGCAAGCGAACGTAGTCTTTCCATTGCTTATCGTTCCAGAAAAATCTGTCGAACACATAGTGGCTGCCACTAACGTCGCACTGGTAAACCCCTTCTTTTTCGAATGTCCCGTTTGCAAAATTCTTCTGTTCCAGCGAATCCATGTCGCTAATCTTGATGCGTGCCCACTGATAGGTTTCACCGTCGACACTCTTGACGCAGCCGAACAGCCCGCCCACCTTTTTATCCCATTCAAGAGTGGTACCCACTTGCCCCGCAGCACAGTAGTCTCCACGTTTCCTGTTACGGTCATATATGGCACTCTGATCCTTGGTAGCAGTAGACCAATGGCTACTGATATGCTGCCCATACAGATTGGAACCAGCCACGCACACAAAATACTCATCACCGTATTTTCTGACTTCAGCCTTGTTGTCCATGCTACAAGAATCGCCTGCCAACACCGGCGCAATAACGTTCTCTTTAGAGACGTAAAGCCATTTACTGTCATGGCAAAGATAATACTCACCGTCGTAAACTACATAGATAGAATCATTCGTCTCGCCGCATTCGTCTTCGTGAACGACAGGAGGAATGGCACTTTCATTAGGGAGTACTTCCCACTCGCCATTCTTGAAAATGTAGTAGGTACCGTCGTACTTCACCACATGTCCGTCCTTGCGCGTGTCATGATTCAAGACGGGCGGAATCTGCTTGTCGGCAGGAATCCTTTCCCATCTCCAACGCCAACCGTCACGGAAAACGCACCAGTGATAAGCGATGCCGTCGTGCAGCACCTCGTACTGGTTTTCTTCGCTACAGACAATGTTGTAGTAGTCAAAGTAACTGATGGGATTCCAGTTGTTGTTTTTATCGCAGCGGTAATAGCTCGATGGCGGAAGCATGATGGTGTCACCCGCGCTGCAGGAATCGTCGGTCACATAGCCGAGCGGCGTGATGCTTTCCCACTTGCCGTTATGGCAACGGAAATACTCCTCATTGAAAGCGGCTTTTTCATTTTCGCGATTCACGGTGCAGTCACCGTATTTGTTGTAGAAATACGCTTCGAATTCGGCCTTCTCCCTGTCGAAACCAGAAATGGTGTCAGTCCATCTAATTGAAAAACCGTAACCGTCACAAATGAATACGTGATCGTGATAGGCGCGATACTTGCCCTTATTGCCGTAATCGCATGGGCCGAACAGATACTCGATGGCGGCCTTGGGGCTCGCAACAACCCAGGACATTGCGGCATCTGAACAGGCGTAAACCGTGTCGTTATGTTGGATATTGTCGGTAACGCCATGGTAGCAGGGGATATATTTCAAATCGAGCGAGTCAAAGGGTTTCCAGAAGAACACGGAATCCTTGCGCATCTCACATACAAACAAATTCTGGCTGAATGTACTTTTTTTGTTGCTGACCTCGGCGGTTTTCCCGATGCTGTCGCACTCTGAAAGGCCATAAGCCTGTTCCCATAAAGTCGAATAAAACAAGAGGCTTGTAGTGTCTGTCTTAGCAAAATCCAAATTGCGTTTATCCGTGCGCACGATGAGTCCGTCGGCAATCTTGAGCGTATCGAAAATGTCGCTCCTGAATGTAGCGTTTTCGGAGTCGCCGTTTCCAATAGCCTGCGACATCTTCTTAAATGTCGCGACAAACGCCGAATCGGAATTATCGGAACCTGCGAGCAGATAAGGCATCAGGCGCAATGCCTCGAACTTGATGCTATCGGATTCAAAATCGACACCCTCTTGCCACTCCATGCCGAACATCCTGAAAATCTCTCGCGAGGCCTTTTTCTTCGCATTACCCAGGTAAAAACCGTCCTCCTGAACCAGGTACCTGACGCGGTTACTTTCCAGCGCACCGAACAGGTTGACGGCGGGAGCGGGGTAGCGGCCAAAGTCGACATATTCCTCGAAAG
>JAEEGG010021279.1_pt1 | contig 12892 bp, 7 predicted proteins | sample 9134161 | NCBI WGS metagenome assembly JAEEGG01 (sample SAMN16246543, study PRJNA631951) | gut metagenome | biome: gut microbiome; feature: rumen; material: CR-attached | host: Bos | place: Iran: Karaj | collected 2018-10
TCTCGCAAAAGAATATGCAAAAGTTGTAGAAACTGACCCCGAAATAAATTTCTGGTCAGCTAATTATTCTGATTCTAATCTTGTAAAAGAATTTTCTTCCAGCATCGGCTGTAATGTTAAATTTGATACCCAGATTTCAGGAATGAGAATCGGCTTCAAATTCGGTAGTGGTGCTGATGGTTTCAGCGAAATGTGGTGTAAAGCTTTTACAAGTTTCGAAGAATTAAAAGGCTTGCAGAATCTTACTAAAGAACACATTGAAAAAGCTAGAAACTTCTACAAAAATGCTCAGACTATTCCTGGCGGAAATTATACCGTTGTTCTTTCTCCAATGGCTGCTGGTGTTTTTGCTCACGAAAGCTTTGGTCATAAGAGCGAAGCCGACTTTATGGTTGGCGATGAAGAAATGATCAAAGAATGGCAGCTTGGTAAACGTGTTGGTTCTGAAAACTTAAGCATTCTTGATGATGGTAACGTTGTAGGTAGTGGATACACTCCCTTTGATGATGAAGGAAACCTAGCATGCAAAACTACTCTTATCGAAAAAGGCATATTAAGAGGTCGATTGCATAGTGCTGAAACAGCAGCAGCTTTAAATGAAGATGCTACAGGCAATGCAAGAGCTATGAATTTTGAATTTGAACCCATAGTTCGGATGACCTGCACCTATATTGATGCAGACAAAAAGATGACCAAAGAAGAACTGATTAAAGGTGTTAAATACGGCATTTTAATAGATACAATCAAACATGGTTCTGGAATGTCAACCTTTACAATTGCTCCTTCAATGGCTTTCTTAATCGAAGATGGCAAAGTGACAAAACCAGTTAAGTTCTCTGTTATTTCTGGAAATGTTATGAAAACACTAGATCAGATAGATGCTGTTTCTGATGAGCTTGAACTTTTAAGCTTCGTTGGAGGCGGTTGTGGTAAGATGGAACAATTCCCTCTACCCGTTGGTTTCGGTGGCCCTTATGTAAGAGTCAAAGAAATTAACGTTCAGTAAAGGAGAAAAAATAATGAAAGAAAAATTTACACATCATTTCCAACAGACCTCATTAACAATCGTTTTGAGTGAAATTCAGGCTATCAGACGTAAAAATACAACTAGAACAGCTTGCAGAGTCTATAAAGACGGCAAAATCGGTATTGCTGGTAGCATTGGCAAAGCTGACACAGATGAACTCTACGCAAAAGCAGAACAGAACCTTGAATATCAAATAGATTACCCAGTTGAACCAACTAAAAACGTTAAATCTCATTGCAAAATCGATACCTGCAAAATTACTGATGGTGAGCTTTGCAATGATGTTGAAAAGATTCTTAAAGAGCTGACTCGTTTGCATCCTGATTTTACTGTTAGCCATAAAGTCAATCTAAACCAAATTGAAGTTACTATGGAAAACGAACTTGGTATGGATTTGAGTTTTTCTGATAGAAACATCCATGTTGCAATGCTTCTAAGACAAAAAGGTTCTTCTGATATAATGAACACCATATTTGGTGATATTACTAGAACCTTAGAACCCGAAAAAGTCATAGAAGCCTCTTCACAACTGATTTCAGCATACACTAATATGCTACCTTTCCCAAAAGAACCATTGCCTTTAATCCTTCAAGACAATATTGTAACTCCAATATTCGAAAGAGATTTAAGTGCAAAGCTTATGGGAACAGGTTCTTCATTATTCCAGCACCAGTTAGGCAAAGAAGTTTTCGCAAAAGATTTCAGCTTGAAGATTGTAAATGATCCAATAGAAACCTTTGCTCCTCCATTCGATATGGAAGGAGTAATAACTCCTGAAAATGTTTCTTATCTGGTTAAAGATGGAGTTATTCTTAGACCATACTCTGACAAGCGAACTTCTATGATGTACGGTTATGAAAACACTGGTTGTGGCGAAGGTGGCTATGATAGCGTTCCTACTCTTGGAGCAGCAGGCGTAAAAATACAACCAGGCAAAAAGACCATAAAAGAATTACTTAATGGTCAGATGGGTATATTAGTAATGCTTGCCGGCGGTGGCGACTTCACTCCTGACGGCAAATATGCTTCACCGGTTCAGCTGGCTTACCTAACCGATGGCGAAAAGCTTATCGGCAGACTTCCCGAATTTACTATCAAGAGTTCAATTTATGACATTTTTGGCAAGAACTTTATTGGTATGAGCTACGATAGGTTATATACCAATAACAACGACCGAATGCTCGTAACCAAGATGAATATTGAACAACTTTAAAATTCAATTAAACAAATAACTTAGAATGTCCACTCAAAAAAGAAACCGATTAATACTTATATTAGTCGGTTTCTTCCTTTTAATTATTCCTTTATTATTTTTCTATTTCAGTTTAAAAAAAGTGTATACATTAAGCGAAGCAAAAATCCAAGAAAGTCTTCGCCATAAAATTCTTAATACAGCTAAAAATATAGAAGAAAAACTTAACCCCTACAATTATTTAAAATCTGAATTCAAAAAAATACATTCTATTTTACTTCCTGATTTACCTAATGACATAGTAGAAGGTATTCCAGAAGATTCTTTTATTGAAAATGTCTATAATGAATCTTTATTCAAAAAACTAAATAAATTAACAATAGCTAGTTACTCGCCAATAATAATAACGGTTGCGACAAATAATTTCGAAAAAATATATTCTTATTTTTCTCCAGAATTAGCATATGAATTAAATAAAGATAATGCAGAAAAACAATTGGAAAAATCTAAAGTCTATTTTGATTATTGGGGAATAAACCAATTATTAAATAATTATTACAATAAATTTTCTGATTTTTCTCAGTATATGAATGAAGTACATACTGCAGAAAATGAATTTGAACACGCATCAGTATGTTATAAATATTTAACAAGATTTAACAATTATGAAAGAAATTTAAATCCAATGTACACTGATTATTTTCAAAGTCAGACATTGTATCCTATATTCAGATATACAATAAGCCAAAAAGGAATACATGGATATTATTCTTTACTAATACCACAAAGCAGCATTGACCCAGACTCTATAATAAAAACTATACTTTCTGAAAAACAAGATGACATCCAAATAGAGTTTATTAATGGTAAAAGTCATTCAAATTTAGAAGAAAAGAAATATGGTTTTGATTATACTCTAAATTTAACGACTGATTTTATAAACCAGATAAATGCTTTTAAAAGACTTAATAAAAAAGATAGAAACTATTTATTAAATAATCAATTTATTATAAGTACAAAATACCCCAAAGAATTAATAAACCTCTATATCCTTAAAGAAATAATATTCTATAGTTTAATTTTAGCTCCGCTGTTATATATTTATTTTTCATTTTGTTTAATAAAAACAGGAAATAGCTTTCATTTACTAATAACTCAAAAACTAATTTGTATATTAAGTATTATTATTCTTCTTCCAATAATTGGGATAGGAACATCTGTCTGGTTGTCTGCAAATAACATATACGATCTTATAGAATATAATGTATCACAAACTCTGAACAACAACTTAAATAAATACAATACAATCAATAAAGAAAATAATATGAGAATTCTATCAATATTTCTTGAGATGAAAAGAAAAATTGCCCAAGGAACGTTTAAACCTGAAATGGATTTCATATACGACGGTATTCTCACCCCAAAAGATACAGATACATGGTTTACCACCTGGGTAAGCAATTTATTTGTCTTTTCAGAAGACGATAACGATTATTACTTCAACCATAAAGGGGAAAAAAACTTATCTGAGGAAAACATTGAAAGAACAAGAGAACAAAAATACTTTAAAATGTTTTATTCAAAATTCTTAAATAACCTAGGTTTATTAAAAAATACTACTAACGATAAGAAAAAAATCGCGAATACTTTTTCATTAGGAATGATAGAACAATATATTACCCCTGAGTTAGAAGAATATTATATCCCACAAGAATCTATCCCTCATATTGACTTCATGAACTTCCGTGATACAAACTCTGCGGTTTATCTCATAACAAAAGACAAGAATCAAAAATACTATTTTGTGTTATATAGAAAATATGCGACCAACAGAGACCCATATAAATATATTGATAAATACACAGAATTGGTAAACCCTTTTTGGTTCCATCCTTCAAATGAATATGCTGATATAAACCTAGGAATCATATTGAATAACTATTCTGAAAAAAATGCAACCCAATGGCCGCCATTTTTCCAAACAAATCGTGAAATGAATGAATTATTAAAAGAAACCCTGTCTTTAAAAGACAGCGGAAATAAAAAAATAAAATCACCAGAAGGAACTAAAATCAAACAATGGATATTTACTGAAAATGATCCTTATATAATTGCCGGTATAGCCACTAGTAAAGATAAAACAGATATTTCTTTCTATATTAGCATAATTTTGCCAATTTTTTTGATATATGCATTACTTCTTTTAACACTAATTACAGGTTTTATTACTGAAATTATAAATAAACCTATTAATATTTATAAAAAGGCTTTAAAAGAATTGAATAATTGTAATTATGGCACAACTATTAAATCCTTTTCAAAAGATGAATTTGATAACATAACTAAAGCATTTAATGAAATGTCTGTTGCTATCAGACAAAAAGAACAAATAAAGCGATATCTTTCTGATAAACTTATCGTATCTGTTAACGCAAACAAGATTCAAAATGCCGGTGAAGGAAGAATTGAAAAAGTAACTATCCTTTCATCTGATATAAGAAATTTTACGGGAATCAGTGAACAATATGAGCCATCAGTTATAGTTGAAATGCTTAATTCATATTTTACCAGAATGCAGCATGCAATTTCTGAAAACTACGGCTTTATAGACAAATATGTTGGTGACGCAATTCAAGCTGTATTTTATGAAGAACCAAATAAAGAAAACCCTGTTATTAGAGCTGCAAAAGCTGCAATTAATATGAGAAAATATTTGGAAGATTTTAATACAGATAGAAAAAAAGCTGGCTTATTTACAATAGAAAATGGAATTGGAATAGATACAGACACTGCAATAACTGGTACCATTGGTTCCCCAAAGGGTAGAAAAGATTTTTCCGTAAACGGTGCAGTTATAACGAGAGCAGCAAACCTTGAAGCAAAAACAAAGATGAGTGAATCTAAAATATTGATAAGTAAAAAATCAATTGAAGAACTGAATTGCTTTTCAGACAAATCGGCTAGTAACGTCAATTTAGATTATAGAGAATTCGATAAAGAATCGGTTGAACTAATAAATGTCAGATAATAAACAAATAACAGATAAAATAGAACTACCAAAATTCAGATTATGGCTCATATGGTTTATGCTATTTGTTTTTCCATCTATAGCTGCTATAGTTGGATTTAAAAGCTTTAGCAATAAATATAGTTTTTTCGGACAAACAGATTTAATATCTAATAGCTTTGAAAGAATAAAAGAATATGATAGAAAAATCGTTCCTGAAACATTTTTAGAAAATCAATTAAAAATAATAAGAAATTTTGACACAAACCAATCCGCCCAATTTCTAAAAGAAAATATAGATAAGACCCTTTGCGGTGAAACTTTGTTGTGTTTTTTCTTCAATAAATATGGAAACAAAACAATAAATATTAAAAGCCAAAAGTTAGATAAAATTATTAAAAACTTTCCAAATGCTTTCATAAAAAAACATATAAATTTAATACTAGAAGCAAAAAACTCTAATGAATCCACAAAAACTAAAAAAATAAAAGATGCAATAACAAAATTTGGGAATACTCTTCAACAATTATTTAAAACGATAACCCCTATAACCATATCAGAGAATAAAATTTCAAAAAACTATTCTATTATGAGTCAAGGAGAATTATATTTTATTTTTTGCTTATTTGATAATCCATCAAAAGATTATCAAGGTTTCTTAGCCGTAATGAGAGGGAAAGAATTTTCTTTCCATAAAATGTTAGAATTGCTTCATCACAGTTACCCTGAAATACGAATAATATTTAGAGATATAGATGTAGAAAAAACTTATAATAATCCTGAAAAAATACATAGTGGCATAAAACAAACCAGAAATGGTCTATACATTATTTCTCCAACAAATCTTTTCTTTGCCAGACATGTTGTTTATGGGGGAAGCGATGAAATAATTTCCCAATATGGTAATCTTCTGCCATTTATAGAATATCGTATTCCTACAGAAAATATAAATAATTTTATTGATAATATAAATAAATATATTAATTATATAGCACTGTTTATTATTCTTTTGTCTGGAATATTTTTTCTTCATGTATGTTTATTCGGATTCAGCGATAATATAAGCTTTAAAAACAAAATAATGTTTCTTGCTTTTACTTCAGCAATATTCCCATTTTCTGTTTTTACATTAGGAATATATGGCATTGAAAATTACAATAATTTCATTGAAAAAACTTCAATACAACAACATGCAGAAACAGAATTACACTTAGCAAGCCAAGAATTAGAACAGTATAAAACAGAAATTGAAACTAAGGTTTATGAATATGGAAACAATATTTCTAATCTGTTAACAAATAAAGATTTAAAACCTTCAACTCTGCTAGATTACTTAAAAGAAGTTGGTGATATAATTCCTGCCAGTATAGAAATAATATACATTGAAAAAATACCTCCAAATCTTGAAATAATCTGTAACAAAAATAAAATCGTAAAAAAGTTTCCTGACAGAATGTCAAATACTATTCTAAACGAAGAAGGAGATTCTATAACAAATCTCTTGCCTCATACTTTAATGAAAGCTCTTACAGATAAAGAATCTAAAAAAAAGAAAGAAACTATAAATAAACTAGAAGTTGGAAATCAAAATTATACTAGTTCATATATAAATGAATGTCTTCAAAATAATGGAAAATTAACAAAATTAGATCAGTTCAGAAACCCAACCTGGTATATATTTCAGCAGTTGAATGATAGTAAAACTCTTGATAATTCAGTAATAGGAATATTTGTCGTTAGATTTGAACCCAGACCTTTATTAGGTTTTTTCTTTTCTAATTGTATTTTACAAAAAAGAAAATTCAAAGAAATAAAAGGAAATTATCAAATTAATTATGCTTTTCTACCTATAGAAAAAAGCGGAACAGCTTCAATTTGGTCTGGAAGTGGAAACATTTCAGAAGACGATAAAGCGCTTTGTTTAAAAGAAATTCAAACAGGTATAATAAATTTAAAAAACAAAATAATAATAAAAAAGAAAAATAATTTGTTCCCTCACTTAGGTATAGCTATCATTACCCCAATAGGCAATACCAATATAAATAGTTTTTTTATTTATCTTTTAATAAGCGTTTTTATCTACCTATCATTAATACTATATTTTGCCAGTAAACTATTAGACATAATGATTATGGAACCAGTCATGACTCTTGCCACTAATGCAAATGCCATTGCTAGAGGAAGTGACAAATGGAATGCAGAAATAAATAGTGGCGATGAATTTGAAGATTTAAACAATGACTTTAAATATCTAGTAACTGGTCTACAAGAAAGAAACATATTAAAATCATATGTTTCAGAAGATGCCTTTTCTGATATTGAGGGAACAGACAGCTTGAAATTACTGCCTGGCGGTGAATATCTTGAAGCAACAATTGTTTTTTCAGCAATTAAAGATTATGAAAAACTTAGTGCTTCAATTACTCCGCAAGAATCAATAAAACTCCTTAGCAATTTTATGTCTATAGCTGAAGAGGTCACAAAGAAGTATGGTGGAAGTATAGATAAGATTATTGGCGATACAATAATGCTTGTTTTCAGAGAAAATCATCTGAAGGATTCTCATGGTTTGAGAGCTGCCAAAGCATCGTTAGAACTGGTTGAGAAAGCAAAGTTCAATAAATTTCCTAAATTATATACAGGTATTGCGTCAGGACGTGTAATTTCTGGAAGAATAGGCTCTTATTCAGGTAAACTAGACTTTACAGTAATAGGAAACCCAGTAAATCTCGCTGCAAGATTTAAAACTGAATCTAAAAACGGTACAGAAAATACAGGAATAATAATATCAGGAATAACTATTGGTCTCATGAACGGAAAAGCTAATGTAAGATTCCTTAGAAGAGTATCAATAAAAGGAAAAGCTCGCAAATATAATATTTACGAGCTACTTTCTATCAGAAACTAAATATTTAAAAATTATTTAGAAACATTGCATTTCTATAGCAAATTCATCTTTATGTTTAGGGCATTTAAAAACATAAAGACAACCAGCATCACCAAACATTAAATTAACTGCATCTTCAGAATCTATCTGTACTGCCAATTCTACTTCGCCGTTACATTTGGGGCATACCTGACTACCTTCACCCTGTATCCATATTGGATAACCACCCAAGGTAGTAGATGGTTCCATTAGACAGCCAATAGAATTTCCTGCATCTTCATAAGCACTCATTGGATCTTCAGAATCAACTTCTTCACATAATTCTGCTATTTCACTATAATTGTTTTCTATTGTTTCATAATCTGGTAAAACAAAAACCCTGCTAAGCGTGCAAGAGGTTGGATTAAGAATAGTACTTACATTTTCTTTTTGTTCTACAAACTTAGCAACATCTGGTTCTTTATGAGAAACAACAGCCCACTGACCTTTTTCATCTTCTGGTCTGCCGATTGGAGTACAATCAAAACAATAATAAACAGAATATAATTTGCCAGATGGTTTTAAATCTTTATCGTATTTTTCTCTGAACTGGAAAATAAAAGTTAGAGGCTTTCCACAACTTTTGCAGACAGGAACAACATCATCTTTTTCTGCGTATGAAGAACCACCAAATCTAGTATCAATAGCTTGGGATTTTTCAAAGCCAGTATTAGACGGCATTACTCTTATACATTCCTTTTTTAGATTATTTAAAGCTTTTTTTAGTTTATCTTCAGGAGAAATCTCAACTTTAACAATTTTAATGTCTTTCTTATTCATAATAAACCTCTTTATATTAGTTAGGCATAGGACCAAAATGTTCTAATACAATCTGCCAATTATCATCAATTTTTGCCCAGGCTAAACTTCCTCTGCCTGGTGTAGTAAATCTTTTCCCTTGAATAGTTCCTATCCATTCATACTCAAAAGTGCATGTTGCAAAACTTTCACCGATATAGTTCCAATCCAGATTCTGTATTGTAAAAGTCTCATCTTTTATTATAGAGAAAGTATTCTTTAGAATCATTTTAATTTGAAATCTGCCGTAATAAGACCCTTCTCTGAAAAAAACAGTAGCATCATCAGCAAAAAAAGCTATTGCTGATTCATAATTCTGAGAAGCCAAAGCATCTAAATAATTTTTAAATATATCTTTAACGTTTTTCATAGAAACAAGACTAACAATATCTTTAAATTTGGTCAATATATAAAAAAAAATAGTTGAGATTATTCTCTAAATGTAGCAAAATTGATGTATGGAACAGAAAAAAAATATATTTAACCAATTCTTCAATTATCTAAATAGTATAAAAACTAAGCTTATATTCAGCTTTTTGATTATTACTTTAACCCCCTTAATTTACATAAGTTATACTATGCTCAATAATGCTACAGATGGGTTGTTAAAGGTTATAGTTAACAATTCTCTTGCCCATGCAAGAAAAGCTTCTATTGATATGAATAGTTTTATTTCACATCAACTAGAAATTATAAAACCTTTTACCAATAGTGAAATATCTAAAAATCCAAAAAGTCCTGAATACAAAAAGTTAATTGAAGCATATGACAATCAGTATCTTTCAATCGAAAAAATCATAGTCACTGAAAAGTATGGGCAAATAATATCTGTTTCAAACAATACTCCTACGCCTCCTTTCTCCAATATTACTGAAATACTAGAAAAACTAGAACATAGAAAATATATTTTATATAACGGTCACAATCATCTTGGGAAAAAGCAAAAATCTAGTGTGATGCTTATTACCAAAATAAATGACAATGACTCCGACAACTTTGCCTTAGTTTTTGTTGAACTTAATATGCTGCAGTTCACAAATATTCTTTCAGATAATGTTGTAGGGAACAGCACTCATGCATATATCCTAGACGAAAAGAATACTCCCGCAGTCTATTATCCTGAAGATTGTGTTGCCTCAGATATATCTATGTTAAAAGAAAAACATATTGAAAAATTTGATTATGGTGTTTTTAACATAGACTCAAAAAAGTTACAAAAACCTATATTAGCAACATATTTGCCAGTTATCGCCCAAAATGGGTGGAAAGTTCTTTTCATACAAAATCAAGAAGAAGTCTATGAACTAGTAAGTAATTTTAGGAAAAACCTATATTGGATACTATTCATTACGATAACTGTCGCAGTATTCATAGCACTTATTATCTCTCAAAATATCGCACTTCCAATTCTTCAAGTTACCAAAGGAACCAACGAATTAGCCTCTGGCCGTTATGATGTAAGAATTAAGATTAAGAGTTCTGACGAAGTTGGAAGACTAGCAAATAACTTCAACTTTATGGCTGATAGTCTTGCTACAAAGATGGAAGAACTTCGTATAGCTTACTTGGAATTGCAAGATAAAGCAGAACTTATTTCCCAGAAGAATAGAGACTTAGACAGAAAAGTCTTCGAAACTACTACACTTTATAAAATCTCTCATATGATGAGCGAAGTAGGTTTTGATATAGACAAACTGCTAGACATCATTATAGAAAAATCTATAGAAGCAGCGAAGGCAACAAAAGGTTCACTAATGCTACTTGATGATTCTCAGGAATTTCTAGAAGTTCAGAGAGTTATTATGTGGGATGAATCAATTAACCGCCCTGTTCCAATAGAAAACTTTAAGAAGAATATCAAAATAAAGCCAGGAGAAGGGATAGCTGGTAAGGTTCTAGTTACAGGCGATATGCTTATAATTAACGAACCAGAAAATGATCCTAACTTTAAACAGTTTGATGACAATGAACGATTTATTCAAAACATTTGTTGTATTCCATTAAAAGTTAACAATATCACTTTTGGTGTTATTAATATAGTTGATAAAATTGATGGTTCACCATTTGAAAAACGAGATACAGACTTGTTAATGGCCATGGTCAATCAAGCCGCAATAGTATTAGATAACACAAAACTATTTAAGCTTGCTATTACAGATGGTTTAACTGGCTTATATCTTGTTAGACATTTCAGGAACAGATTGGCTAGTGAAGAAAAGAGAGCCAAAAGATATAATAAAATATTCTCTATTTTATTCTTCGATATTGACCATTTCAAAAAATTCAACGATACCTATGGTCATCACATCGGTGATGAAGTTCTTAAAAAAGTTGCAGCAATCTTTAAATCTTCATTACGTGAAGGAATAGATATAGCAGCAAGGTATGGCGGAGAAGAAATGATAGCCTTACTCCCTGAAACAGATATAAAAGGCGCTTATATAGTTGCTGAAAGACTTAGAAATGCAGTTGCTGACCATGAATTTACGGGATACAAAACTTCTTTACATGTAACAATCAGTATTGGTATTAGTGAATTCCCAACTAGCGACAGCAATACAGATGAACTGATAAGAAAAGCTGATACTGCTCTTTATAGAAGTAAAGAAGGTGGAAGAAACAAAACCACTATTTATACTGCAGAAATGGGGGTAGTTTCTGAAAAATGATATTAAAACATTTTACAAGATATATACTCTTATTATCATTATTAGCCATTTCGTTACCTTGTTATAGCCAAGAAGATGATTTACGTATTGAAAAAATAATTAATTTCTTTGCTTTTGGAACAGGTTCAACAACAGGAACATATTTTCCATTAGGTAATGCTTTTGCGCATGTTTGGACTCAAAAATCTAAGTCTATAAATGTTATGACTTATTCCTCAAACGGTTCTTACGAAAATATAGAACTGTTAAGAAATCATGAAGTTAATTTAGCAATAGCTCAAAGTGATATAGTCGCTGCTGCATTAGATGGCAAAGGAAAATTTGAAGGTAGACCTTACAAAGATTTGAAAGTTCTGATGGCACTTTATCCAGAAGTAATACAGATAGTTGTAGCAGAATCTTCAGATATAAAAACCTTAAATGATTTAAAAAACCATAGAATTAATGTAGGTGCAGTTAATAGTGGTAATGCAGTTACTGCGGTTGAGTTTCTAAATGCATTAAATATAAAAGAAGAAGATTACATTAAGGTTAATATGAGTTATGATGAAGCAATTCAAGCTATGGAAAAAAATGAATGTGATGCGACTATAATTATAGCCGGTATACCAACAAAGGTACTAATAGAAATGAAGAAACGCATTCCTATTAGAATTATAGATATACCATTACAAACAGTTGCCGAAACCATTCAAAAACTTCCATATTTATCAGCATTTACAATAGCTGATGATATATATGGAGCAAATAAAAACACAAGTACATTAGCAGTAATGGCTCTATTAATATCAAACACTGATTTAAAAGATGAACTAGCTTATGATTTGCTTCAAATTTTATTTAATAATTTAGATTATTTAAGAATAATACACGAAAGAGCTAGAGACTTATCCATAAAAAATGCTTTAAGAGGTGTAAAGAAAGAAAACCTTCATAAAGGTGCTGAAAAATATCTTTTAGAAGCAAAACAAAATAATCAGTAAAACCTTCATCTAACTAGTAAAAACAAAAAGATGCTCAAGCATCTTAACTACCAAAAACAACAAAAACCGAAAATTCAAAAAGCTAGATTGCCACGCCTTCGGCTCGCTATGACGGCTTTTTGTATTTTCAGCAAAGCGAAGCTTTGCAAATCCTAAAATGGAAAAGCCCCGAACGTTTTTACGTTCGGGGCTTCATAGACCTGGCGGTGACTGACTCTCCCACGGAGCTGCCCCCGCAGTACCATTAGCGTCTTAGAGCTTAACTGCTGAGTTCGGAATGGGATCAGGTG
>JAEEGG010021280.1_pt1 | contig 12892 bp, 10 predicted proteins | sample 9134161 | NCBI WGS metagenome assembly JAEEGG01 (sample SAMN16246543, study PRJNA631951) | gut metagenome | biome: gut microbiome; feature: rumen; material: CR-attached | host: Bos | place: Iran: Karaj | collected 2018-10
GGCTTTCAAAGGCCGCGGTATGGCGTTCAGCGAGGTGCGCGAATACCAGTTTGGTGACGATGTTCGTGATATTGACTGGAATGTCACCGCACGTTTTCATCGCCCTTATGTAAAGGTTTATGAGGAGGAACGTGAACTTACGGTGATGCTGCTCATTGATGTCAGCGGCTCTCTCGATTTCGGAACTAAGAAGCAAATGAAGCGTGATATGGTAACGGAAATAGCCGCAACGCTTGCTTTCAGCGCCATTCAGAACAACGATAAGATTGGAGTGGTGTTCTTCTCGGACAAGGTTGAGAAGTATATTCCGCCCAAGAAGGGCAGAAAGCATATCTTGTACATCATACGAGAGATGCTCGATTTCCAGGCTTCAAGCAAGAAGACCAATCTTAAGAATGCCGTTGAGTTCCTCACAGGTGTCACCAAGAGACGTTGCACAGCTTTCGTCTTGAGCGACTTCTTCGACCAGAGCGACTATGAGAATGCCTTGACTATATGCAACAGAAAGCATGATGTAGTGGCTATTCAGGTGTACGACCAGAGGGCAAAGGAACTGCCTGACGTGGGCATAATGAAAGTGTTGGATGCCGAGACGGGGCATGAGATGTATATCGACACCAGCAGCAAGAAACTACGTGCTGCCCATCACAACTATTGGCTCAAACGTCAGAGGCTTCTGAACGACACTTTCGTGAAGAGCAGAGTGGACAATGTTTCAATCTCTACTACTGATGATTATGTGAAATCTCTTATGCAACTGTTTGCTATGAGAGGCTGAAAAGAAAGACAGATATTATAAGTGAACGTTGATTATAAATGTTTATTGATTTGAAGAAGATATCATTCGTAATACTGCTGATGCTGAGCATGTTGCCGATAAAGGCTCAAGTGGAAGTGAAGACGCAGATTGACTCCACAGAGATACTTATCGGACAGCAGGCGCACATCACTCTTGACGTTACGCTTAAGTCAGGAATGAAACTTGTTCTTCCTGAATTTAAACCCCAGCAGAACATCACTCCTGGCGTGGAAGTGGTGGAGCAGAGTGTTGCCGACACCTCTTCTTTGGGCGACGACAAACTAAAGATATCGCGAGTTTACACTCTTACATCATTTGACGAGAATATCTATTACATCCCTGCAATGAATGTGAAGGTGGATGGCAAGGACTATAAGAGTAAGGAACTTGCTCTGAAGGTGCTCACCGTAGAGGTTGACACGCTTCATCCTGAAAAGTTCTACCCTCCGAAAGACGTGCAGAACAATCCGTTCAAATGGGAGGATTGGAGCACCATATTCTGGATGGGCATGATTCTTACCGCTCTCGTCATTCTTGCATATTATCTCTATACAAGATTCAAGGAAAACAAGCCAATCATTGCTAAGGTTAAGTTCGTCAAACGATTGTTGCCGCACCAGAAGGCGATGAACGAGATTGAGCGCATCAAGGCAAACAATCTTGTGTCTTCTGACAACCAGAAGGAGTATTACACGCAACTGACGGACACTCTGCGAAAATACATAGAAGAACGCTTTGGTTTCAACGCTATGGAGATGACAAGTTCTGAGATAATCTCAAGTCTTAAGTCTCATGGCGACAATGAAATGATTAGCGAACTCAATCAACTGTTCGAGACGGCCGACCTCGTGAAGTTTGCCAAGTATTCAACGTTGATTAACGAGAACGATAATAATCTTGTGAACGCCATACAATATATCAACTCCACTAAGATGGAAGACCAACCTCAGGTGGAGAGGGTGGAGCCGGTGCTTACCAACCAAGAGAAGCAGGATATTCGCTCTAGGACAATCCTGAAATGGGTGATTGGCATTCTAGCTGTCATTTGTCTGGCGATATTGGTATATATTATTTATAATTCGGCAGTACTTCTGTCGTACGAACTTGAGACATGGACTTTCTAAATAAAGAGTGCTTCCTGTTGTTGTTGCTGCTTGTACCGTATTTCTTATGGTACATGCTCTATCGTAAGAAGAGCGAGCCGACAATGAAGATGAGCGACACCAACGTCTATCGCTTTGCTCCTAAGAGCATGAAGATGCGTTTGATGTGGCTCCCTGATATGCTTCGGGTGCTCACTTTTATACTTATAGTTATCATTTTAGCACGTCCCCAGACGCATACTTCATGGGGCAGCCGAACTGTTGAAGGCATTGACATTATGCTTGCAATGGATGTCTCTACCAGTATGCTTGCCGAAGACCTTAAACCAAACAGAATCGAGGCGGCAAAGGATGTTGCCACAGAGTTCATCTCCGACCGCCCGGATGACAATATCGGCTTGACCGTTTTTGCTGGCGAGGCATTTACACAATGCCCAATGACCACCGACCACGCTTCACTTCTTAATCTGCTTAAGAATGTGCGTACTGACATCGCCGCGAGAGGACTCATTGAAGACGGAACGGCAATAGGTATGGGACTGGCAAATGCAGTTAGCCGACTCAAGGAAAGCAAGACAAAGAGCAAGGTTGTTATTCTGCTTACCGATGGTAGTAATAACATGGGCGACATCTCACCATTAACGGCCGCCAATATTGCCAAGAGTCTTGGAATTCGTGTTTATACAGTTGCCGTCGGTTCTAAAACTGTTGCTCCTTATCCTGTACAGATAGGTGGAACCACACAATATGTAAATGCCCGTGCAGACATTGACACTAAGACGCTTAGTGACATTGCCGCTACGGCAGACGGTCATTTCTATCGCGCCACGAACAATACTGAGTTGAAACAGATATATAAAGATATTGACCAATTGGAAAAGACGAGGCTCGACGTGAAGAAGTTCTCGCGTCATTATGATGCTTATCAGCCGTTTGCTTTGGCTGCTTTGGTGTCATTGTTGCTTGAGATATTCTTGCGTCTTGTAGTATTCCGTCGCATACCATAAATATAGATAGCAAATGTTCAGATTCGAGAATCCTATATATTTATACCTGTTGGTGCTTATTCCGATGCTGGTTCTTCTTAGAAGAGTCATGCAGAAGAATAGGAAAAAGAGGCTTAAGAAGTTTGGCGACCTTGACCTTCTTAAGTCTTTGATGCCTGATGTATCCAATACTCGACGTGCTGTAAAGTTCTGGTTGTTGATGGCGGCGCTCGCTCTGATAATAGTGATGCTTGCGAGACCTCAGATGGGTTCTAAGATAAGCAATGAGACACGCAACGGAATAGAGGCGATTATCGCTCTCGACATAAGCAATTCGATGATGGCAGAAGATGTTGTCCCATCGCGTTTGGACAAGAGTAAGATGCTCATAGAGAACATGGTGGACAACTTTACAAACGACAAGGTGGGCCTTGTTGTGTTTGCCGGCGATGCCTTCATTCAACTCCCGATAACAAGCGACTATGTTTCTGCTAAGATGTTCATGCAGAACACCACTCCTTCTCTTATCGCTTCTCAAGGTACAAACATAGCAGAGGCAATCAGGATGGCGTCAAGCAGTTTCACGAAAGCAGAGAATATTGGACGTGCCATCATAGTAATTACCGATGGAGAAGACCATGAGGGTGGGGCAGAAGAGGCCGCCGCTGCCGCTAAAAAGAAAGGAATCAACGTTTTCGTTCTTGGTGTCGGCTCGACAAAAGGCTCTCTTATACCTGATGGACAAGGCGGTTATTTGAAAGACAATACAGGCACCGAGGTGATGTCTTCACTTAATGAGAACATGTGTAAGCAAATTGCTGAAGCAGGTGGTGGCGGCTATATTCATGTTGACAACACAAACGTAGCACAGGAAAAGCTTAATGCCGCTTTGGCAAAACTTCAAAAGGGAGAGATAGACAGCGTGATATATAGCGAGTTCGACGAGCAGTTCCGTGCTGTCGCTATCATCGTTTTGATATTGCTTATAGTAGAGGTGTGCATAATGGAGAGCCGCAATCCATTGCTGAAGGATGTGAAACTCTTCAAGAGCAGGAACAAAGTAAAGGAGAATTTGCAATGAGAAATATTGTTGTATTCATACTCTTGATGATTGCTTCGGTGGCGTTCGCTCAGAATGACCGCGATTATATAAGAAGCGGAAACAGACTCTATAGAAACAAGAGCTTTGATAAGGCAGAGGTGGAGTACCGCAAAGCCGTATCAGCAAATGCCGAGAATCCGCAAGCCGTATATAATCTCGGATGTTCAATGATGATGCAGCAAAAGGATTCTGTTGCCATACAGTACTTTGAACGCGCATCAAAGTTGGAGACAAACAAACTTCGCCGTGCTAAGTCTAATCACAACATAGGCGTGATTTTGCAGAACCACAAGATGTACGACAAGGCAATTGAAGCATATAAGCAGGCGCTTCGCGACAATCCTAATGATGATGAAACGCGTTATAACCTTGCTCTTTGCAAGAAACTTCTGAAGAACAATCCTGATAACAACAAGCAAAACAAGAATCAGGACAAGGACAAAAATCAAGATAAGGATAAGAATAAGGAAGAGAACAAAGACAACGATAAGGATAAAGACAAGAACAAAGATAAAAAGGACCAGCAGAATCCTCCTCCTCAGGAACAGATGAGCAAGGATAATGCAGAACAACTTCTCAACGCGGCGATGCAGAACGAGAAACAAACTCAACAGAGACTTCAGAAAGCCATGCAGCAGCCGAGAAAAACTCGTAGTCAGAAGAATTGGTAAACATAAAAATAAGTTATATGAGGCGATTATATACACTTTTATTATGTATTGTTATGTTTGTGGCGGCAAAGTCACAGACACTTACCGTTAATGCTCCTTCCCATGTGACAACTGGCGAGAATTTCCGCTTGACATATACTACCAATACTCAGAACGTAGGTGATTTAAGTTTAGGAAATCTTCCAGAAGGACTCGAACTTATTGCAGGACCTTATAAGTCGTCACAGTCGAGTTTTCAGATGGTAAACGGACATACAAGCAGCAGCAGTTCTGTTACCTTTACTTTTATAGTAAGTGCCAATAAGGCGGGCAACTATACCATTCCTGCAGCCCACTTGAATACTGGAGGCAAAACAATTAGTTCGTCTGCGGCGAGACTATCGGTATCGGGAACCGCCGCCAATACTGGAGGCGCACCTCGTATGCATGATGACAGCGAGCCTTCAAGAGGCGTTCGTAATGCTGGAACTCCTATTTCTGGCAGTGATTTGTTTATAAAGGTAAGTGCCAACAAGACTCGAGTATATGAGCAAGAGCCTGTGTTGTTGACATATAAGGTTTACACTCTGGTTGAACTTACGCAACTTGAGGGAAAGATGCCCGACCTTACAGGTTTCCATACACAAGAAGTGAAATTGCCACAGCAGAAGTCTTTCCATATTGAAAACGTGAACGGAAAGAATTACCGTTGTGTTACATGGAGCCAATACGTGATGTATCCGCAGATGACGGGAAAGCTGGAGATTCCGAGCATCACGTTCAATGGTACCGTAGTTCAGCAGAACAGGAACGTTGATCCTTTCGAGGCATTCCTCAACGGAGGCTCTGGATATGTTGAAGTAAAGCGAAGCATAAACGCACCAGGCGTAACAATACAGGTAGATCCTTTACCCGAAAAGCCTGAGAACTTCTCTGGCGGAGTGGGAACATTCAACATTTCTGCCCAGTTGGATAACAAGGAGATTAAGGCAGGGACGCCTTTGGCTTTGCGAATTATCGTTAGTGGAAACGGCAACCTGAAACTCTTGAAGCAGCCAGTAGTGTCTTTCCCTAAGGATTTTGACAAGTATGACCCAAAGGTAACAGACAAGACGTCGCTTACAAGCAACGGTCTTGAAGGCAATATGATATACGATTATCTTGCTGTTCCTCGCAACCAAGGCAACTTTACAATACCTCCTGTGGAGTTTACTTATTTCGACACCTCTTCAAAGTCATATAAGACGATTAAGACACAACCGTTAAATATTACCGTAGAGAAGGGTGATGGCACCAGCGATTCTGAGGAATTCTTTGATGTGAAGAATCAGGATATTCACCAGATAAAGACTGGCGACACCAAGGTTGTTGCCCCAGACGCGTTCTTCTTCGGCTCTATAAAATACTTGATGATTATCGGTATTATCTTCATCTTGTGCCTTGCACTCTTACTAGTGTTCAGAAAGAGGGCGATAGACAACGCTAATGTCGTGATGATGAAGGGCAAGAAGGCCAACAAGGTGGCAACAAAGAGACTCCAGTTGGCCAAGTCGATGATGATGAGCAACCGTTCTTCAGAGTTCTACGACGAAGTACTAAGAGCCTTGTATGGATATGTTGGCGACAAGTTTAATCTTCCTGTTGAGCATCTGTCACGCGAGAACATAAGCGAACTTCTTACCGCTAAGGGCGTAGAAGATGCTACAATAAAACAGTTTGTAGGTGCTATTGACGAATGTGAGTATGAGAGATATGCTCCAGGTGATGCCAAAGGAAATATGAATAAGACATTTGAGTCGGCAATGACAGCCATTATGAATATCGAAGAAACAGTCAAGAAGGGCAAGAAATCGGCAACTGTGGTGCTTCTGATGTTACTCGTTCTCATTCCTTCCTCTTCATTTGCGCAAAAGTCATTGAAGGCTTTAGGCGATGAGGCTTACGGCAAGGGAAACTACCAGCAGGCAATAAACGATTATGAACAACTGCTTAAGCAGGGTGTAAGCGCCGAAGTTTACTACAATCTCGGCAATGCATACTATCGTTCGGAGAATATCACTAAGGCGATAATTAATTATGAGAGAGCGTTGCTCTTGTCGCCTGGTGACGAGGACATTCGCTTCAATCTGCAACTTGCCCGTTCAAAGACGATAGACAAGATAACGCCTGAGAGCGAGATGTTCTTTGTCACTTGGTATCGCTCTTTGGTAAATATGACTAGTGTAGATGGCTGGGCTTATATTGCTCTTGTTAGCCTTTTGGCGGCTTTGTGTCTTGCACTTGTCTATCTCTTCGCCTCTAAAGTATGGCTTAGGAAGATAGGTTTCTTTGCCGGAATACTAATGGTCGTGCTGTTCATAGTGTCTAATATCTTCGCATATCATCAAAGAAGAATACTCGACAACCGCACAAGTGCCATTGTCATAGCACCTTCTGTAAATGTCAAGACCACACCTGAGGCAGCCGCAAAAGACGCTTTCCTCATTCACGAAGGCACAAAGGTGGAAATCACAGACGACTCGATGAACGACTGGAAGTGCATACATCTTGCCAACGGCAAGGAAGGATGGGTTTCAACAAAGGTGCTTGAAAGAATATAAAGTATATGAACGAAATAATAAATATCGACCAGAGCATATTGTATCTGTTCAACGGAAGCCACTCGCTTTACGTTGACACGCTTATGACGGTATTCACAAATGCCTTCACATGGGTGCCTTTATATCTGGTACTGATATTTGTTATTATCAAGAACAATGAGACAATGCCGCAGATACTTCTTGCTATCGGCGGCGCAGTCTTGTGCGTTTTGATTACCGACTTGATAGCAGACTTTATAGTAAAGCCTTATGTTGAGCGTTGGAGACCAACCCAGGACCCGTTTATTAAATATACAGTTGATGTGGTAAATGGTATTAGGGAGACAAAATACGGTTTCTTCTCTGCCCATGCGGCCAATACTTTCGGCATCGCTGTGTTCGTTTCTCTGCTTGTAAGAAGCAAGATGCTGACGTGGATGATGTGCCTTTGGTCGTTGCTCAACTGCTATACGCGCCTTTATCTTGGCGTTCATTATCCCGGAGATATTCTTGTAGGATTGTTCTGCGGGGCAGTAGTGGGCGTGCTGGTTTATTTTGCATACTTCAAGATATATAATAAGATTTCCCCCAATCTTAACTATATCTCAACTCAATACACATCGACTGGATATAGTCATAATGACATCCATCTGGTCTTTAACATCATGATGTACACAATAGTCGTTGTTTCTATATGTGCCATCTTTGTTAGATAAAAAGATAAATAATGAATACAAAGAATATCAGAATAGAGGATTACAATTACGATTTGCCCGACAATCGCATCGCAAAGTTCCCTTTGCCCAAAAGAGATAACAGCAAACTGCTTATCGACGACAAGGGAACGATAGGGGAGGATGTGTTCTATAATCTCCCGAAGCACATCCCGAGCGGTTCTTTGATGATATTCAACAACACGAAAGTTATACAGGCAAGACTTCATTTCCGAAAGGCTACAGGCGCCATGATTGAGGTCTTCCTGCTCGAGCCATACATCCCTGCCGACTATGAGCGCATTTTCCAACAAACAAAAACATGCTCTTGGCTATGCATGATAGGCAACTTGAAGAAATGGAAGGGTGAGGTGCTCGAGCGCGAGATAACTATTGGCGATAGAGTCGTTACTCTAACTGCCGAGAAAAAGGAGAAACCGCAGTCGTCACAATATGAGAACGTATGCTTTGCATGGGACGACGAGAACCTCTCTTTTAGCGAGTTGCTTGAGGCGGTGGGCGAACTGCCTATTCCGCCATACCTTAACCGCGAGACAGAAGAAAGTGACAAGACCACATACCAGACTGTTTATAGCAAGATAAAGGGTAGTGTGGCGGCGCCAACGGCAGGCTTGCACTTCAGCGAGGATGTGCTTCGAGCGCTTGACAACAATAATGTGGAGCGCCAGGAGGTCACCCTTCATGTGGGTGCAGGCACCTTTAAGCCTGTTAAGTCGGAAGAGATAGGCGACCACGACATGCACACCGAGTACATCTGCGTTAAGCGTGAGGTGCTTGAAAGCATATTAAAACATAATGCAGAGGTGATTGCCGTAGGAACCACAAGTGTCCGAACGCTCGAAAGCCTCTACTACATGGGTTGTAAACTGGCCGAGAATCCCGATGCCACCGAGGAACAACTGCATGTCAACCAATGGGAACCGTACGACAAGGAGTATGCCCTGTCGCCCGTTGATGCCATTCAGAACATCATCGGCTATCTTGACAGAAACAATCTCTCGTCGTTGCATACAAGCACGCAGATAATAATTGCGCCAGGATATAAATATAAATATGTGAAGAAACTCATAACAAACTTCCACCAGCCTCAAAGCACTTTGCTTCTGCTTGTTAGCGCTTTCCTCAAGGGACATTGGCGTGAGGTTTACGATTATGCCCTTTCTCACGATTTCAGATTCCTGAGTTATGGAGACAGCAGTCTCCTGATACCACCATCAGACGATAAACAATAAAGGATATACCTATGAAATACGGCTTTATAACAGTTGCTTCCGCGATACCTTCAGTTAAGGTCGCCGATTGCAGATATAACACAGACGAGATAATACGTCTCATCGATGAGGCAGACGGTAAGGGTGCCGAGATTATTGTGTTCCCTGAACTGAGCATCACGTCTTACACCTGTCAGGACCTTTTCCATCAGAACATTCTCCTTGAAGAGGCAGAAAGGTCGGTGGAAAGGATTATCGGTCACAGCCAGACATCTGACATTATCGCCATCGTGGGTGTTCCTGTGGTGGTCGGCTCGCTAACGCTTAACTGTGCTGCCGTTATCCAGCGAGGCGAACTCTTGGGCATTGTGCCTAAGACATTCTTGCCCAATTACTCTGAGTTCTATGAGAAGCGTTGGTTCTCTTCGGCCCGCGACATCCCATACGACACCGCGATTCGTTATGCAAACAAGGAGGTTGTGATTTCCAAGAAGCCCACCTTGTTCCGCACGAGCGAAGGAGCAACGTTCGGAATAGAGATATGCGAAGACCTCTGGGCACCTGTTCCGCCAAGCAACACCTTGACCGTTCAGGGTGCTGACATCATCTTTAATCTCTCCGCATCAGACGAACTGATAGACAAACACAAATATCTGCTGAACCTCATCTCACAACAGAGCGCAAGAAACATGAGCGGTTATGTATACAGTTCGTGCGGTTTCGGCGAGAGCACGCAAGACGTGGTGTATGCAGGTAATGCCCTGGTGTTCGAGAACGGCAAGATGATTGCCCAGAACGAGCGTTTCTCGCTTGAGCCACAACTTGTTGTTGCACAGATAGATATCGAGCGCTTGCGTGCTGAAAGGAGACTTAACAGCACCTTCGCTACAGCAGAAGCACTTGCTAAAGACGAACCGAGAGTTGTCGGGTGCGTCAAGCCTGCTTTCGACAACAAGCCATTTGAGTTGCTCAGAGAGATTAATCCTACGCCTTTTGTGCCGTCAACGCAGATAATGCAAGACAGATGTGAGGAGATATTCAACATTCAGGTGATGGGTCTCGCCAAGCGTTTGGTTCACACAAGAAGCAAGCGTGTGGTGATAGGTATTAGCGGAGGACTCGACAGCACGTTGGCTTTGCTTGTGTGCGTGAAGACATTTGACAAACTCGGAATGCCTCGCAAGGGCATCCTCGGAGTAACTATGCCAGGTTTCGGAACTACAGACAGGACATATAAGAACGCTTTGTCGCTGATGGAATCGTTAGGAATAGACATGCAGGAGATAAGCATAGCCGATGCCGTAAGACAGCATTTCAAGGACATCGACCATGATATTAACAACCACGACGTGACCTACGAGAACTCGCAAGCACGCGAGCGCACCCAGATTCTCATGGACTTGAGCAACAAGGTGGGCGCACTTGTGGTCGGCACTGGCGACCTTTCGGAGTTGGCACTTGGATGGGCAACATACAATGGAGACCACATGTCAATGTATGGAGTTAACGCAAGTATCCCTAAAACGCTAATACGCTACCTCGTAAGGAGTGTTGCTGAGAGTGATGGCATAGATAAGAAATCGCACGACACCTTGCTTGACATTATCGATACACCTATAAGTCCAGAACTCACTCCTGCCGATGAGAAAGGTAACATAAAGCAGAAGACGGAAGACCTGGTTGGTCCATACGAACTGCACGACTTCTTCCTGTATTATATGTTGCGTCACGGGTTCACTCCAGAGAAGATTTTCTTCCTTGCTAAACACGCGTTTAAAACGGGTACAAAGGAAGAGAAGTACGACGAGGAGACCATAAAGCGCTGGCTCGGAGTGTTCATGCGCCGATTCTTCTCGCAACAGTTCAAGCGCTCATGTCTGCCCGACGGACCAAAGGTAGGTAGCGTGAGTCTAAGCCCGAGAGGCGACTGGCGAATGCCGTCGGATGCTTCTGGCGAATTGTGGAAACTCGACTAAGATAGTGTTACATTATAAATAAGAATGATATGCGCCATTTCATAAGAATTACATTACTGCTTCTCGTCTCCCTCCAATGCTATTCCCAAAGCATGAGGAAGAACGCTGCATACGAAAGATATATCGGACGGTATGCCGAGATAGCTGTTGAGCAGATGAAACTTCATGGAATTCCAGCGAGCATCACTCTCGCCCAGGGATTGATAGAGAGTGGAGCAGGGCAGAGCGAACTGGCGCGTAAGGGCAACAATCATTTCGGAATAAAGTGTCACGGATGGCAAGGACGCAAGGTGTATCACGACGATGACCTCAGCGGAGAGTGCTTCAGAGCATACGCCACAGCCCGACAGAGTTACGAAGACCATAGCATGTTCCTCGTGAACGGGCGCAGATACCAGAGTCTCTTCTCTCTTTCTATCAAGGACTACAAAGGATGGGCACGCGGACTTAAGGCTGCCGGCTATGCCACAAATCCCTCTTATGCCGAATCCCTGATAAGAATCATCGAACTATACGAGCTTTATAAGTACGACGGAGGCAAGGTTATCAAGCATGAGGGACGGCATGAACACACAAAGCCCACGCCTGTCGAAGAAGAGAAGTTCGGCATCTTCGTGCGCAACAAGACTCCTTATGTCGTAGTAAGGAGCGGAGAGACGCTTTCATCGATAAGCCGTATGACGGGCATCTCGGTGAGAAGGCTCGCCAAGTATAACGAAATGCCGAAGAATGCCGTGCTCAAGCAGGGCGCTCCTATCTATCTTGAGAAGAAGCAGAAGAAAGCATCTAAGGAGTATAAGGGTAAGTATCATGTGGTGAAAGCAGGCGAGAGCTTCCATTCTATAGCACAAGACTATGCCATGAGAGTGGAGACACTCTATAAGGTTAACCACCTCTCGGGCGACTACTCTTTGCAGGTGGGCGACCGTTTACGCATCCGTTGATTCCCAATGATATACCTTTCGGGTTGCGAAAAGCCATCTTTGAGAGTGTCAGGAAGCACATCTGAGCACCTCAGATGTATACAACTGGCAACCTCAGGAAGCACAAGTGGCGTTCTCAGGTGATACTCCTGACAGCCTTAGGTGATAATCCCGACAGGACAAATGACCCCATCACTCCCATTCATCACTTAAATCCCATTCTATCATATGGACACGATGACTCCTGAACAAAGGCACAGATGCATGGCGGCAATTAAGGCGAAGAACACCAAGCCGGAATTAATCGTCAGGCGATATCTGCATGCTCGCGGTTTCAGGTTTCGTCTTAATCACAAACGTCTGCCTGGACATCCCGACTTAGTGCTAAGGAAATACCGCACTTGCATATTCGTGAACGGATGCTTCTGGCACGGACACGGGACGACGGTAGAAGGTGGCGAACTGCTGGAAACAAGCCTCCAACATCCAACATCCATCACCCAACAGCCAACATGCTCCTTCTTCAAGTTGCCAAAGAGCCGAACCGACTATTGGAGAGACAAGATAATACGCAACAAAACGCGCGACGTGAAGACTCAGAAGCAACTGGCGGCAATGGGATGGCACACAATTACGGTATGGGAATGTGAACTGAAACCCGCTCGCCGACAAGAAACTCTGGAGTCGCTTGCCTTCACTTTGAATCGCATATTTCTGAAGGACCACGAGGTGAGATATGCTGACGTAATGGAACTTGATAACGACAGAAGTATGGCTGCTGAAGAATGGAAGGAACGATAGTGACAACCCTTTTTCCTATAAATGCTAT
>JAEEGG010021281.1_pt1 | contig 12891 bp, 7 predicted proteins | sample 9134161 | NCBI WGS metagenome assembly JAEEGG01 (sample SAMN16246543, study PRJNA631951) | gut metagenome | biome: gut microbiome; feature: rumen; material: CR-attached | host: Bos | place: Iran: Karaj | collected 2018-10
GTATGAGGAATATCGTCATCAAGGCCATCAAGACGATAGTTCCATCGGAGTTCCTCGACGGCGTGATTCGGACGGATTATCTGAGGCTATAGAGACATGAGACGTGGGACAAAGATCCCTGAGTTTGCTGATTGATTATCCCGCAGCCTCGAGTCCCATATAAAGCTAAGTCTATTCAAGTTTCGAACATCCCTACGGGATGCAAAAGGTTGATGTTGTTTGTTTTACCGATAGTTAATCCCTACGGGATTAGTTGGATTTAATGGCATCCCATCGGGATGCGCGCTCGGTAAAAACGAAACACAAGGACAACAGCATCCCATCGGGATGCACCACAGCTTGCAAAACCTGAATAAGCTTATTTATTGATTACAGCCGAAACAACCTCTGCGATTTGTTCCAGCCATTCCTTGTCGGTCTCGTCGAAAGTGGCCAGTTTCTCACTGTCGATATCCAGCACACCGATAACCTCCTCACCATTAAATAAAGGTACCACAATCTCGCTTTTTGACTCGCTGCTGCACGCGATGTGGCCGGGAAATTGCTCAACATCTTCAACCACAATGGTTTTGCGTTCTTTCCAAGAAGTGCCGCAAACGCCTTTGCCGAAGCCGATGCGCGTGCAGGCCACAGGACCTTGGAACGGTCCGAGCACCAATTGGTTGTCGATGACACGATAGAAGCCCGTCCACCAGAAATGGAAAGCCTCTTGAATCAATGCGGCCACATTGGCCATGTTGGCGACAGGGTCGCTCTCGTCCTTCACCATCGCCTTGATTTGCGATAATAGGAGTTTATAGTCGTCTTGCTTGCTCATATTTATTTCTTATTTCTGCAAAAGTAGTAAAAATCTTAAATCTTGAATTTTGAATCTTTAAATCTTGAATTTTCTTACCTTTGCACCTCGTTTCAAAAAGCACGAAAAATGAAAAAAGACATACCCGTATTGCTGCTCACAGGTTACCTCGGCAGCGGCAAGACCACCTTGGTCAACAAGATTCTGAACAACCGCAAGGGCATCAGGTTCGCAGTGATTGTCAACGACATAGGCGAAGTGAACATCGATGCCGACCTGATTGAAAAAGGCGGTGTCGTAGGCCAAAAGGATGACAGTTTGGTCGCCTTGCAGAATGGCTGCATCTGCTGCACCTTGAAGATGGACTTGATTCAGCAGTTGCACGAGATTATCGTCATGCAGAAGTTCGACTACATCGTCATCGAGGCCAGCGGCATTTGCGAACCAGAGCCGATTGCCCAGACCATTTGTTCTTTCCCCGACATGGCTTGGCAACTCACCAAAGACGGTATTCCAATCCTTGACTGCATCGTAACCGTCGTCGATGCACTGCGGATGCAAAGCGAGTTCAGCTGTGGCGATGACCTGATGAAGAAAAACTTGGCCGAGGACGACTTAGAAAGCCTTGTCATCCAGCAGATTGAGTTTTGCAATATCATCTTATTGAACAAGGCTTCGGAAGTCACGCCAGAGGAATTGGGTCGTGTAAAGAGCATCATCCGTGCCTTGCAGCCCACCGCCGAAATCATCACCTGCGACTATGGCGACGTCGACTTCGACAAAATCCTCAATACCAAGATGTTCGACTTCGACCAGGTGGCCACCTCCGCCACTTGGATCAAGGAAGTGGAAGGTGCCGTTGTTGACGACGATGACGACGACGATGATCACCATCACGACGATGACGAGCATGAGCACGAACATCATCACCATCATCACGACGATGATGATGATGACGAAGAGGAGCACGGTCATCACCACCATCATCACCACGACCATGAAGGCGGTGAGGTGGAGGAATACGGCATCGGGACCTTTGTGTACTACCGTCGCCAGCCGTTCAACATGGCGCGTTTCGATGAGTTTGTGGCGCGCAAGTTGCCGAAGAATGTCATCCGTGTGAAGGGCATCTGTTACTTCAAGAACGAGATGGACAACTGCTACATCTTCGAACAAGCGGGCAAGCAGGTACAGTTGCGCGATGCTGGAATGTGGTTTGCCACCATGCCCGCCAACGAGTTAGCCATCATGATGGATCGCGAGCCCACCCTCCGCCGCGACTGGGACGACACCTACGGCGACCGTATGCAGAAACTGGTCTTCATCGGGCAACATCTTGATAAAGAAGCCTTAAAGCAGGATTTGGATGCTTGCTTAACACGGTGATTGTTTCGTCGCAAAACCTACAAAACTCACAAAACATTTTTTTTGTTTCTGGAAAGCCTGCCAACTGGCGGCTTTCTGGCTGCCACCCGGTTGGGTAGGCAGCCTTATTTTTATGAAGTTTTGATGGTTTTGAGAGTTTTGTGATAAAAAAACGTATCTTTGACCCTTCAAAACAGCAAATTCTATGGAACAAATCATAAACACAATCAGCGGTTATGTGTGGAGCCCGGCATTGGTGGCTATTTGCCTTTTGGCAGGCTTGTATTTCTCTATCGGTACACGCTTCGTGCAGGTGCGGCGTTTCCGCGAAATGGCGCGGCTGCTCTTCTCGACGGACAAGAGCCAGAAGACGGGCATCACCTCTTTTCAGGCTTTCTCAATGGCTTTGTCGGGACGTGTGGGTACTGGCAACATCGTCGGTGTGGCCACGGCCATCGGCTATGGCGGTCCGGGTGCCATCGTCTGGATGTGGATTATAGCCTTCCTTGGTGCAGGTTCGGCCTTTTCCGAGGCGACTTTGGCACAAATCTATAAGGAAGAACACAAGGGACAGTTTCGTGGTGGTCCGGCCTATTATATAGAGAAGGGTCTGCATAGCAGATGGCTCGCTGTCGTTTTTGCCGCCATCGCGGTGCTGGCTTGTGGCTTGTTTCTGCCTCCAGTGCAGTCCAATGGCATCGCCATTTCGTTTGCCAACACCTATCATATCGATGCTGTATGGATTGGCGCCATTGTCGCTGTGCTCATCGGCTTGGTGGTGATGGGAGGCGTGAAGCGCATCGCCAACGTGGCACAAATCGTGGCACCGTTTATGGCGGTTTTGTATGTGCTGCTCTCGCTTGTCGTGTTGGCTTTCCATATCCGCGAAGTGCCTGACGTGTTCATGGACATGATACGAAGCGCGTTTGGCATGAATCAAGCCTTGGGCGGCATCCTCGGCTCGACCATCGCGTGGGGCGTGAAGCGCGGCATCTACAGCAACGAGGCCGGCCAAGGCACGGGTGCCATCGTGGCGGGCGCGGCCAAGGTGTCGCATCCCGTCAAGCAGGGATTGGTGCAGGCGTTTTCGGTGTATATCGACACCTTATTGGTATGCACCGCCACCGCCGTGATGATTTTGGCCTGCAAGACCTACAACGTTTTCGACGCTTCGGGCAACATCCTTATTGCCGCCCAATGTGTTGAGTTAGGCTCGCCCGATGTCAGCTATACCACCGCTGCCTTGAGTATGCTTTTGGGGAACCATTTTGGTGGTGTCGTCGTGTCATACGCCCTGTTTTTCTTTGCCTTCACGACCATCATGGCGTATTATTACTATGCGGAAACCAACCTTGTCTATCTTTTTGGCAAGGGCAAACTGGAGCATGTTTTGATTTGGGTATTGCGCATCGGCGTGGTCGGCATGGTATTCTTTGGTTCTTTGCACGAGGCCAAGGCAATGTGGGATTTGGGCGACATTGGCGTGGGTACGATGGCGTGGATTAACATCATCGCCATTCTTTTGCTATCGCCCAAGGCTTTCAAAGCGTTGAAGTCATACGAGCGGCAAAAGAAAGAAGGCAAAGACCCCGTCTTTGACCCAAAGGAAATTGGCGCGAAAAATGCCGATTTCTGGGAGTCGCGGTAGGCTTTGCCTTCCCTTCGTTACTTTACTTTTTCTTCTTTCCTGAGAAGAGTGAGCTGACAGATGTGGAGACCCAGTTGCTCAGCCTGTTCACACCTGTGCCCAACAGGTTCCTGGGAGCGTAAAACTCTTTGCATTGGAGGAAGGCATCGGAGATGTCCTCTTCCTTGTCTTTGATGCGTGTTTCCGTATTCCAGATGGCCATGTCGAGGCCTTCCATCGTCTTCAGGCCTTCGGGCTTCGATTCTTTTTGGAAGAAGATATCGGTGTACAGGTTGATAAAGCTGCTCTTGAAAAGTTTCTTGCGCAACAGAACGAGCACCACTAAGCCTATCAGCAGCACACCCGCCATGATGAAGGCGGCCAGCGCATAGCTGCCTATCAACTCGCCGATCCACATGACAACCGCAAAGGACAGGATTGTCACCAAGGCACCGACGATGATGAAGATGACCAGAAGGCTGGCAACGGCTGAAGTGCCTTGCGAGAGACCCTTCACCGAATGCAACTTCACGTTGTCGATTTGTGCGTTGATGTAGCCCGTGGTTTCATGTACCAGCTTGTCAACGGGAGCCGTGAACCTATTCTTCTTCTGATTCCTCGACATTTTCGTTGTTTTTCTTTATGTTCGACAGTTTCTCCTTTACCTTGTCGATACAATCTTCTGCCGTCTTTTTCACTTTCTTACGGCTTTCTTCGCCCTTGTCGGGGGCCAGGAGGATTCCCAGCACGGCACCAACTGCAGCACCGGCTAACAATGCGATAACAGTACGTGATTTCATAGTGTTAAGTGTTTAAATGGTTGATAATTAAGTGGGGTGTTTGAACAATTATTTGACAAAGATACAAATAAAAATGTAAAGTGCTACATTTTTTGCATTTCTTTCAACAACTCCAGGGCTTGTGTCACTGTACTCACCTCCTTGACGGTCAATTGCAGCTTGTCATTGGCCTCTTTGAGGGCAGTGCGCTTCGGATGGTTCATAATGTACTGCATGATTTGCATGTAAGTGCTGCTTTCGTAGTATTTCGACTCGGGGTTGCTGACGAAATAGGCCGTCATGTTGTGATGGCGCAACAGAATCTTTTCAAATCCTAAATCCTTGGCAATCCAGCGGAGGCGGACGGTATTCAGCAAGTCGTTGACTTGCTTGGGGATAGGTCCGAAGCGGTCAATGAGGTGGTCGGTGAATTTCATCAAACTTTCCTCGCTCTTGGTGCGGTCGAGTTCGCTATAGAGACTGACGCGCTCCTGCGTCGAGTTGATGTAGTCAGCGGGGAAACGCACCTCCATGTCGGTCTCGATGGTGCAATCCGCCACGTAGGATTTTTCCTCTTCTTTATCGAAAATATCCTGAAATTCAGTCTCTTTCAGTTCAAGTATGGCTTCATCGAGAATCTTATGGTAAGTCTCGAAGCCGATGTCGTTGATGAAACCGCTCTGTTCGGCACCGAGAATGTTGCCTGCGCCACGAATATCGAGGTCGCGCATGGCGATGTTGAGGCCTTCGCCGAGGTCGGAGAACTCCTCCAAGGCGCGGAGGCGTTTTTGGGCTTCTTGAGTCAGTGTATTCAAAGGTGGCGTCAGCAGGTAGCAGAAGGCTTTCTTGTTGGAACGTCCCACACGTCCACGCAACTGGTGCAAATCGCTGAGGCCGTAACGGTGCGCATCATTGATGATGATGGTGTTGGCGTTGGGGATGTCCAAACCCGATTCGACGATGGTGGTGCAGAGTAACACGTCGTAGTCACCATTGATGAAGCCGAGCATAATGTCTTCAAGTTTAGAACCTTCCATCTGGCCGTGGGCCACGGCGATTCGGATGCCCGGCACATACCTTAATATAAAGTCGTGAACATCCATGATGTTTTGGATGCGGTTGTGGATGAAGAACACCTGACCGTTGCGGGCAATCTCAAACTGGATGGCATCGCGGATGAGCTCTCCGTCGAAGCCGCGAAGCTCGGTCTGCACGGGATAGCGGTTGGGTGGCGGCGTGGTGATGACGCTCAAATCCCTTGCGCCCATCATGGAGAATTGCAGGGTTCTCGGAATGGGCGTGGCGGTCAAAGTCAGCGTATCGACGTTGGCCTTCATCTCTTTGAGTTTCTCCTTCACGGCCACGCCGAATTTCTGTTCCTCGTCAATGACGAGCAAGCCCAAATCCTTGAATTTCACATCCTTTCCCGTAAGGCGATGCGTCCCGATGATGATGTCGATTTCGCCTTTTTCGAGTTTCTTCAAGATTTCGGTTTGTTGCTTGGCCGTCTTGAATCGGTTGAGGTATTCGATGGTGACGGGGAAACCGTCGAAGCGCTCGGTGAAGGTGTGGTAGTGCTGCAAAGCCAAAACGGTCGTCGGCACAAGCACGGCCACTTGTTTCGAGTCGCAGCAAGCCTTGAATGCAGCGCGCATGGCGACTTCGGTCTTGCCGAAGCCCACGTCGCCGCACACGAGGCGGTCCATGGGGTTTTCACCTTCCATGTCGCGCTTCACGTCGTTGGTGGCTTTCAGTTGGTCGGGGGTGTCCTCGTAGATGAACGAAGCCTCCAGTTCGTTTTGCAGGTAGTTGTCGGGCGAGAACTTGAACCCCGGCGTGCGTTTGCGCTCGGCGTAGAGTTTAATGAGTTCGCGCGCAATGTCTTTGACCTTGCTCTTGGTCTTGTTTTTCAGTCGGTTCCATGCGCCGCTACCGAGGGTGCTGAGTTTGGGCTCCGTGCCGTCTTTGCTGCTGTATTTCGCGATGCGGTGCAACGAGTGGATGCTCACATAAAGCAGGTCACCATTGTTGTAAATCAGGCGGATAGCCTCTTGTGGCTTGCCGTTGTTTTCGATGGTTTCGAGGCCGTCGAAGCGTCCGATGCCGTGGTCGATGTGGGTGACGTAGTCGCCGGGCTTCAGTTCGTAAAGGTCCTTCAGCGTGATGGCTTGCTTGGTCGAGAAGTTGTCGCGTAGGTGGAAACGGTGGTAACGCTCAAAAATTTGGTGGTCGGTGTAGCAGCACACCTTCAAATCCTCGTCGATGAAGCCGCCGTGGATGGCAATGGTCTCGGTCTCGAAGTCGCGGTGAAGCTCGTCGTTATGGTTGATGTCGTTCAGAATCGCCTGGATGCGAGAAAGTTGCTTGCTACTTTCCGAAAATACGATGATGCGATAACCTTCTTCTTTATGCTCTGCAATGTCGTCAATCAATAGGTTGAAATTCTTACTGAAGATAGGTTGTGGCTTGGTGTGGAATTGGATTGTTGTCAGTTTGCAGTTGTCAGTTTGCAGTTGTCGCTTCGCGTCATTGCGAGGAACGAAGCAATCCAGACCATCAGTTATCAGCAGGCTCGAAGTGCCAAATTCCACCGTGCGGCGTTTCTTCAAGCAGTCCATCAATTCCTCGGACTTGCTGAACAACTGGTTAGGTTTCAAGGCTTTCACTTCCTCCTCGTGCTCGCTTTGCATCTTCTCGAAAGCCTCAACAGCGCGGTCATACTCCTTGTCGACTTGGGTGGCGAAAAACGCCATGTCGGTGAGCCAAACGGTGGTCGTGTCGGGCAGGTATTGTAGGATGGCTTCGCGCTCTTCGATGAAGGCGCGTTCCTGCATGTTGGGCAGCAAAACAATCTGTTTCAGCTTCTCGATGGAGAGTTGGTCGGCGATGTTGAAGCTGCGGATGCTGTCGACCTCGTCGCCGAAAAACTCGATGCGGTAGGGATAATCATTGGCAAAGGAAAACACATCCACCAAACCGCCACGAATGGCAAACTGCCCCGGTTCCACCACGAAATCGACGCTCTCAAACTCGTATTCGTACAACAAATCCGTGAGGAAATCGAGGTTGATTTTGTCTCCCACCTTGATTTTGAAGGTGTTCTTGGCCAACAACTTGCGCGTAAACACCTTCTCGCTCAATGCTTCTGGATAACTGACAATCAAGGTTTTGCGCTCAGAGGTGGAAACGCGTTGTAATACCTCAGTGCGCGAAAGGATATAGGTATTGTAGGGTTTTTCAGGTTCGTAAGGACGCTTGTAGGAAGTGGGGTAGAAGAGGACCTGTTTCTTGCTGTAGTCCATACCTCGCTCGCCGAGCAGGCTTTCCAAGTCGTTGTAAAAATAGGCCGCGTCTTCCTTGTCGGCACAAACAATGAGGTGTTGACCACCCATGCGGCGGAAGGTCTCCTCCACCACGAAAGCCTTCGAAGAGGCTGCCAAATTGGAACAAAGCAAATGCCCACCGTCGCGCAATGCGTTGAGCATCACATCGATGTGGGCGTCGTTTTTATACAGTTGTTGTGAAATGCTTGCCACGATGATTATTCAATAACTATCTTTTGGGTCTTCACGCCGTTGGCGGTGACGAGGCGGAGGACATACATGCCCTTGGCCATTCCGCTTGTAGGGATTCGATTTATAGCATCTCCCTCAATGATTACATGCCCAGTCATATCCATGATTTGCAGCGAGGTCTTGTCTTCCTTGGTGACGACGACGTTTCCATCGCAGAGGTATGCAAAGTTGTCGTTGTCAGCATTTGCATCCTCACAGATGGGCGCAAACAACAGCCTGAAACGTGATGCGTAGTCGCTTGTCTTGGCCTCGAAGGTGTAGCACGGTGTGGTCAAGAGGTCGATGTTGTTGCCCGTGAGGTTGTCAACGAGGTGGAGGTAATCCAAGTCAAGGTTCTCGGCCTCGATGTTGAGGGTATAAGTGCCATTTTCTTCGGCCTTGAAGTTGAGGGGCATTTCGTCTTGGTCTTGGATGGTAGCGATGGCATATTCTGCATCACCTTGAGGGATGTAAATCCTTGTGGAATTGTTGTTTAAGATGAGCTTTTCGAGGTTGTCGTTCCCATCGAAGTTGATGTAAGCCCTGTCGAGCAACGAAGCATCCCTTGAGGTGGCGTTGACTTCAATCTTCAGGTCACGTATAAGAGCATGGTCGGGCTCCGTCCAGTCATGGTTGAAATGCAATGTGCCAGATTTGGTCGCTTTGATGAAAAAGCCTGTGCAAGGGGCAATAGTGGAAGGGTTTTGGTTGATGACAACATTGTTGCCGCTGAGTTCATAAATGGTGGAAATGGCAGAATAACCGCCAGTAGTGTCAATAGCCAAGTTGCTGATATTGAGGTTGTGAGCAAATGGGTTGCCCACAAGATTGAAGCCTTTCAATTGTTCGGCAGAAGCCGTAACAGGAGTGGTGGGGTCAGTGGTGGTGGCATTCAATGTTCCGGCAAAGCTCAAGGTGACATTTTCGGCATTGGCATAAAGGTAACCTATTCCGTTGTCAAAAGAGAAATCGTCTTGATGGCTCTTGTGATTTCTCCAAAAATGCGCATTTTCATCATAATAATATAAATCATAGGAGTCTGTGAGCACATTGTTGTTGCCTTCAGTCAGCGGTGAGGCAACAAAATTCCAACATGTATTCGGATTGTTTCCATGTGCAGCAATGGCCTTTTTCACGGTAGCTTTCACGTTACCGTTGTTATGGATAAGTTGTGCTCCGTTTTCTAAGATGAGGTTGTCGGGGTTGTCGTTGGTGAGCGAATCAACTGTCAATATGCTGTTGGGCAATACATAAAGCTTGTCATCATCATTCAAAGAAAGCCCTTCGATAGCCGCTGTGTTATTTACCAATATTATCCTGTTGCTTTCTAATGATTCATAACCGTTTGTGACTGAAGTGATTAGATATTCATTCATGCCCTCGGTATAGGTGTCTGTAAGGATTGTATCGGTTTGGCTTGAAGAAATGTTGTTGCCATTTCGATATACATTGTAAGTGTGTTCTCCGTCGTTCAAACTAAGTTGGAATGACCAAGCGTATCCATGCACTGACGACCAATAATTGACAGAAGGATGGCGGTACAGAAGAGCATCGTTTGTGTTGCTTTCAGGATAGTTACTATAAGCCAGACTGTCATAAGTGGTTATGGTAAGCCATAAATCCTTGTCTGGATTGATGACGACAGGAGGGTTGACTTCATAATCAATGGATTGTTGTGCATCTGTACTTGTGATGCTACCACTGTGTCTAAGGATGCCGGTTTGCATCTTGTCGCCTTCATATAGATTGATTGTGCATGAGGCTTCTGGATTATATACGGAAAAATAGACATGTTCGACTTGCATCCCACCATATTGTTGGAGCATGGACGACGGAAACTTTTGAGCCATGATCATTCCTGAGTCCGATTCTAAACTTGAATAACCTGCTATTGAGCTTGCGTAATAAAGGTTTTCTGTGCGTGACTCGGCATTCCAACTTAGTGATACAGAGCTGCTCTCTGTGTTGATTTCAGTCACTGTAAGTTCGGTGGGAGCATAGGCTTCGGTATTTGTCAATATTGACACGGTAACTTGGTTGGAAGGAATGGAAGCCTGATGGTTATCGCCGTTACTTCTAACAAAGTAAGTGTTGTTTCCGGCAGGTACACTTTCGTCTGTGTAATGGGTTTCCGAAACGCTACTTGCAATCATAATACCATTGCGATAGACACGATAGGAGCTGACATCCGAGGCGGCATCCCAATTGAGGGTGACATTGGCCCTGTTGACTGTTGCGTTAAGGTTTGAAGGGGCGGCGCAAGCGTTCAGCATATAATTGATGGCAGCTAAAGCATCAATGCGACCTGCACCGTGGTAATTGTTTTTTGTGGTTTGTCCGCCACAATGCACAGCAGTTGTTTCAATAATCGAGTCAATTTCCAAGGGAGTTAGCGTTGGATTGACGGAAAGCATCAAGGCCATTACTCCTGCCACGCAGGGTGCAGCCATAGATGTGCCACTCTTAACCGTATAGCCTATGTCGCTGTAGTGTGTCAACGAATAAATATTATCTCCTGGGGCTGAGATGTCAGGTTTTATCAAGCCAATAGAATCAGGATTGTTTTCTGCCCAACGATAGTCGTCATAGAAACCAATATATTCCCCTTTAGCCCAAGTGGAAGGTCCAATGGATGAGGTTAAAGAAATATCGTCACTGCTCATAGTGTTTCCAACAGTTACCACAGCAGCACGTCCGCCTGCCAAGGTTTGGTCGGGATGTCGCCAAGGTGAAGGGCAGTTGCCAGGAGCTCCCACGTTATAAGGTATGGGATACAATAATAAACCTTGGCTGTAAGTGCTGCCAACATTGCCTGCTGACACTGAAGCTATAATGCCACAGGAAAGTACGTTTTCCATGACAATTCTATCAATCCAAATTCCTCCAGTACCTCTAGAACCTAATGACATACTAAGAACATCTGCATTGTGAGATACGGCAAATTCTATGGCAGAATAACATGAAGCGGTAGAACCGGAACCATCTTCTCCTAATACTTTCAAAGCCATGATTTTGGCATCTTTGGCAATGCCGCATTGTCGGCCGTTTGTTCCATAGCTTGAAACTGTGCCTGCACAATGAGTTCCATGTCCATGGTCGTCTTTGGGGTCGTTGTCGTTGTTGACAAAGTCATACCCGTGGTGGGGGTATTCACTGCCGCCGTCCCACATGTTGTTGGCAATGTCAGTATGGTTGTAGTTGACACCAGAGTCAATGACTGCTACGATGATTCCCGAACCTGTATATCCTAATTCCCAAACATCATCGGCATTAACTTTGGTGACATTCCATTCGTTTCCGTCTCGCGCGAGTTGTATATCTTCAGATTCTTCTCCATCTGCAATGTGGATTTCCAAATCTTTCATTATATATTTTACATCGGGACGTTCGGCAATGGCGTGCACCATTTCTTTGGTTGTTGAACAACTGATGCCATTGATGATCCAGAAAGATTTAATATCATCGACCAAAGCGGCTTTTTGCCCTTGTTGTAAGTCTTTTAACACTTCTTTTTGGCTTCTTTCCGAAGTCGATTGAAGCTCATTGAAGATAAACTCGCGTTGCTGGGTTTTGCTCAAATTCTGTGTATGTCGGGTCAGTTTTTGTGAGTCAAGCTGTTCGTTCATAATGATGATGATACGATACATATCATCAGATTTTCGACTTCCATTGATTTCCTCCAAAAGTTCCGGCATAATCTTGTCAAACGTGCCTTTTTGCGCAAAAGCATTGCCCATTACCATCAGCAACAATGCTATAATTGTAGTAAATTTTTTCATGATTTTTCAACGTGTTTTCAATTGTTCAAAAGAGCTGCAAAATTAGTAATAATTTCTTATTCGATAAGGATTTTTTGGACACGAACAGATTCCGTTTTAATCCATCGTATGATGTAGACGCCATCACACAGTTCGCCAAGGTTGAGCTGATTTGCATGACTTTCCGAGAGAAGGATTTTTCCGTTCAGGTCGATGACTTGCAACAAACCTTGGTCTTCAACCAGATGGAACTTTTCGTTTGCAATGAATCCAAAGCTTTCCTCGCTGGTGATTTCGCTTGCTTTTACTGGCTTCAACACAATCTTAAACCGCGAAGCATAATCACTCGTTCTTGCTTCAACGGAATAGCTCGGTGTTTCCAACAGGTTGGTCTCAATACCCGTGCGATTATCGATGAGAAGAAGGTTGTCCAAATCAAGGTTTTTCTTGATGCTGAGGGTATGAGTGCCATTTTGTTTGGCCTTGAAGTTGAGCGGTAATTCACTTTCCCCGTTAACATAGGTTACGGCATAGTCTTGACCGTTTTGCCAGAAGCAGAGTTGTGAATGGTCGTTACTCAAATCGAATTTCTCCATTCCGACACCTTCTCCAAAACGCAAACGAGCACGGTCGATGTTGATATTATCTTGTGCAACAACAATATCAATGTAATCCATAGACTCTCTACCTCTTGAAGAAGAAGCTTTAGTGAAAGTGACCGTTTCATCATTTGTTGCGGCTTTCACGAATACACCCTCACATGGTGCAATCAAGGCATCGGTTTCAGCCAAAGTGACTTTATTGTTGCTTATGACAAAAAAATCCTTGTCAATAGTTGTGTTACACGGATAGGGGTTGCCAACGAGGTTGAAACCTTTCAGAGTGGCGTTGCCGTCGTAATCCAAACCGGTAGGCTCGGCAGTGGCGGCTAACGTTCCCGCAAAGGTCAAAGTCGTATTGGTGTTGTTGGCGTAAAGGTAGCCCGTCTTATGGTTGATGGTGGTGAAAGCAC